>SAMEA3663036__coassemble_165_pt1 | contig 32643 bp, 21 predicted proteins | sample SAMEA3663036__metabat2_low_PE_036 | metagenome-assembled genome bin SAMEA3663036 (sample SAMEA3663036) | pig gut metagenome | biome: pig gut; feature: pig-associated habitat; material: faeces | place: France | collected 2012 | reverse complement strand
TGCCGAGCGGCTTGAAATGGGCTACTTGTAACGTAGGCGCCACCAAACCCGAAGAATATGGCAACTACTACGCTTGGGGTGAAACCGAACCAAAATCCAAATACTCTTGGGCTACCTACAAATGGTGTAAGTGTAACGGAAGTAGTTCTACTTTGACCAAATACAAGACAAGTGATAACAAAACCGTGCTTGACCTCGAAGACGATGCCGCTCGTGTCAATTGGGGCGGTGCATGGCGTATGCCTACCGATGACGAATGGACGGAATTGCGAACAAACTGCACTTGGACTTGGACAAGCAACTATAACGGCACAGGCGTAAAAGGACAAATCGTAACGAGCAAGATCAACGGTAACTCTATCTTTCTTCCTGCGGCGGGCTGTCGCGACATCGATGTCTTGAGCAGCGCGGGCTACCACGGCTACTATTGGTCGAGTTCGCTCGCGGGCAGCCCGTACTACGCGTGGGACGTGTACTTCAACTCGGACAGCGTGTACAGGCGCAACCCCGGCCGCTCCTACGGTCATTCCGTTCGCCCTGTTCTTGGAGAATAAAGCCCCCAGCCCCCCAGCCCCCTAAAGGGGGAGTAGGGACGCATCGAATGCGTCCGCCAAGAAACAATGTAGGGACGTCAGCGTGCGGCGTCCCTATTTTTTGTCCTTGTTATTCGGAGCAGGAAATTCCGTTTTTTTTGAATGTGTCAAATGCCTGTCGGTATCGGCTTTGCACGGGAGTGAGTGTCAGATGCGTCAGTTGTGCATCGAAGTTGCGTTCGGCAATGTCCACCTGTAGCTCTTTTATCAATCGCATGGCAAGGTTAGTCTGCTCGTAGGTAAAGGAGATGCGGAGTGTTTTAGTTACTTGTTTGCAGACGATTTCGGCATGTGCAATTGCCTCGGCGGCTGCCGTTTTGTAAGCAACGGTAAGCCCTCCCGTACCGAGCAGAATGCCTCCGAAGTAGCGAACAACGATAACTAAAACATCGGTCAGGTTGGCTGCGTTGATTTGTCCGAGAATGGGCTTTCCTGCGGTGGACGAGGGTTCTCCGTCGTCGTTGGCACGAAAATCGGTGCGTTCGGCTCCCAGCATGTAGGCGTAGCACACGTGTCGGGCATCGTAAAATTCCTTGCGTTTTTGTTCTAAAATTTGTTTTACCTCGTCGAGGTTTTTCACCGGATAGGCAAAAGCCAGAAACTTACTTCCTTTCTCTTTGTAGCTACCTTCGGAAACCGATTTTATAGTGTAAAACGTGTCTGTCATTTTTCTTTTATCGTGTAAGCATAAATCGAATGCTGAACCCGAAGTTGGCATCCGAAATCGGGTACGAGGTGGAAATCAGCGGGTTGTTCATCTGATAGTCGAAAAAGAGCCGCAGGTTCAGTCGTGAGCTGAACACATAGTCGGCACTCACTTTCAGCGAAACGGTTTTGTTGCCGCTTGTGGGTTGCACCTCGTCGGTTTCTATTTTGCGTATCAGGGCTTTTGTGTCTTTAAAAGCAATGTCGAGTCGTGTGGTGAGGTTGTTTTTTACTTTCGAGGTTTTGTTTTTGAGTTTTAAAATCACGTCAAAATCTTTCACCACATATCCGATGCCGAATACAAATTCGTCGTTTGCGGTTTCGATGAGTTGCACGCTCGACATGTTGAGCGTCAGGTTGCGCTGTTTGCGGTATTCGAATTTTGCCGTGAGGCTGTTTTTCATAGCCATATCCAACCCGATGAAAGGGGAAAAATTTTCATTGATGGATACACTGGCAATGTCGTATCCCGACGAGGGTATCGGGTTCCCGCTCAACACATCGCTTACAAATCCAAGCCCATCGTCGTTGGTTACATAGCTGGCAAACGAGGTGTAGGCTCCAATGTTGTAGGTGCATTGATAGGCATGTTTGAGCGTAACCGTTTTAAAATGCTTTTTTATCCAAGGAATACGCGACAATCCGTCGTAGGAGATGCTCCAATTGGGCAATAAGCTCTTTAATGAGGGGAAGGGTGTTTTTTCCGTCCGCTTCAACGAGCGATTGGAGTAGGCCGCAAAAAAGGCGGGAATCAGCACATCGGGTGAGTTCAGGTCGTAGCTCCCTACCGAGGGGTCGAATTTTTTACCTTGTAGCAAAGGTTTGTCTGCCATAAAACCCGTAGTCGGGTAGCGTGTTCCTTGATAGCGTGCCTGCAACTCTTGTGCAACAGACGACCTGTATTCTTTCATTTGGGTATAGGCACGCGATTGGTAGTTGTTTTTTTCGTTGCCTATCGACCAAAAAGAGGTGCCGATGGCTACATGTGTCATACGGAAACCACCTGTGAATGTTTTCGGCATGCCTTCGTAGGCATACTGAACGGTTTTTTGGTCGGTGGTAACGTATTTTGCCGAGAGTGCGATTTTAAGGCCAGGAAATGGTTCGATGTTGGCTTTTATGTCCAAATCGGTAGCCTTTGTTACGCTGGCGGGATTGATAATGGAGTCGTTGCCCGAAAGCCATCCTCGATTCCATGCTCTTTCGATAAATCCTTCGCCCGGAATACCGAACGAGAAGTCCAATCCGGGTGAAAGTACTTTGTTCACCGACGATTGCCCGAAAAATACGACATCGTTCATAAAACCGGGGAGCAACATGCTGTTCGTTTCTTTGTAGGAAACAGACACACGGCGTATCATCATCAGAAAACGCAACGACAACTGCCCGACCTTTTGTGCTGCCGTGAGCGCATTCGGGTCTTTTGTTTTTATGCTGATAGTCAGTCGTTTGATTTCGCGCGATGCACTTATTTCAATGTCGTTGTTTGTTTTTTTCTTGTATTTCAAACGAACCTCTTTGCCGTTTTCGTCGGTTGCTGTCAGGTCGAATGTAGAGGAGTTGAGGTTGTGTCGTATGTTACGTTTTTCGCCTTTTTTTACGCTGATGGTTGTCGAGAAATTCTTGGCGCGGAATTTTCGTTGTGTTTGCGTAGTTTGCGCTGACGAATAACGTTTGTTTATCTCTTTCAGATAGTTCGATTTGTTGTATAGTGTTTCGAGGTTGAATTGTCCGTCCACCTGCCAATTGTTGATGCTCGAAATGGTGTTTCCTATGGTCAGGTCGTCTTCTACGGTAACACCTCTGTCCCAATTGTAAGTGGTGGAGTATTGACCATTGGCGTTTATCCATTCCAAATAAGGTATTTTGTTGATAGGCAGCGTATAAGAAGCGGTAAACATCTGTTGGTAGGTGAGCGGTCGTCCCATGGTTTTTAGGCTGCTTAATACCGTGTCTTTCCACATTTTGTATTCGTCGGGGAAAATATCTTTGTTTACCGGAGCGTATTTAGTTTCGTCGATACGACAATTGGTGGCGGTTGCGAGTGTAAATTTCAGATTTTTTGTCAAATCGTATCTGAAATCGAACTTGCGGTCGATGGTAAAGTCCTTGCTGAACGAAAGCAACGTGTTGTCGGCAAACGATTCGGCTTTTTCCATTGTTCCGGTCAAATCCCGCATCAGAATCTCCGAATAGTTGCGGGCAAGATTTACCGAAAAACTTAATCGGTTGGGTAAGTAGTTGAGGTTGAAATCCTTAATGATGCGGAAAATGGGTTTGTTTAGTTTCTTTGAATTTTTAAAAGGCTCCCATGGTTTTGGCGTTGTCGAAAAATCGTAGTTAAACGAAGCCTGATGGTCTTTCATGACATCGTATTCGGTTTCGGGATTTTGGTTCAGCGTTTCGTTGTAAGCGTATGACAAAGAGAAGTTTGCGGGGTCGTATATTCTTGGTTTTTTGCCCGAATAATCAACCTTTACATTGGTCAGATTGACACTTTTCGTTATCTGACGTGTAACCGATTTTGTTTCCAAATCTTTCTTTTCCGCCTCGGTTTCAAGCGCATCTAATGCATCATCCAGCAAAACGTCTTCATCCATCGGATTGTATTTGGGTTTCTCATAATCTTGCGAATAAGAGAAATAAACGGGGAGTTTTACGTTTGCTTTTTCGGGGAATAGTTTTCCGAACTCGAAAGCGGTGGAGAGTTGCAGCTGGTATTTATTCTCCATGTTTCGGTCTTGTACGTTGTCCTCTATTCCGCCAAAACCCGCCGTTTCGACGCGCCCTGCAATGTTGAAGTTACCGAAGTCGGAAAAGTTTATGGCCAAATCGGAAACGGCACCCCATCCGCCCTTTTCATTGAACTCGCTCACACGCAATTCGTTAACCCAAACCTCAACCGACTTTTCGCTTCGTGCATTGTTTCTTACTCCAATCATGATTACCTGCACGTCGCCGAGATTCGGATTCCCGAGTATGGTTACTTTGTTTTGCAAATTGTCGGGGTCGTACTCCGAATATCTCGTATATTGATTGATGGCGGTATTGCCTTTGCTTTTTTCGTGATTTCTGTTGTTTTTCACTTTTGTAAGCAACGAAAGCGGGAAGTCTATCATGTTACTTTTCGGCCATACGGCTTCTCCCTCTTCTTCGGAGTAAATGCCTTCGGGAGTTAAAACAAGTGGTACTTCGTATTCGTAATAATTACTGTTGTTGTCTGTTCCGATGCGGAGAAATACACTTGTTTCGTTATCTCTTGTCGTGGGTTCACCAATAATTTCTTCGGCATGTGCAAACATTTGAATTCGACCATATTGGCGTAAGTCGAACGAAAGATTTTTGTAAACGGCACGAGCATCGCCCGAAGATAAGTTTGTGATTTTCAGCTGCATGGATTGTTCGTTCTCCTGCCTGAGTTGAGGTTGGCTCGGGTCTGTTTCGCGTGTAACACCGGGGGGCAATACGTAGTTTACAGGCTTTTTGTTGGAGTTCTCTTCGATGCTGACAGCCGAAACATCCAATGTGCCGTTTGTTACGGGAGGCGTGTCGGCATCGTACAAATCTTTCGTGTAAATGCGCCAATCGTCTCGTACAAGGCGTATTGTCCCGAAACGGAGATGTGTGGTTTCTGCAAAATTGTGCATAAACATTCTGATGAAGCGTATCGACCGAAAATCGCGAATGGAGCCGTAGCGTGTTTCGTAATCTCTGATAGGTATTTTAAACTGATACCAAGTAACGCTGCTTTTTGTCCCGTTTTTCAGTTCGACGCTTGCTTCTATTTTGTCGTTGATGTAGTTTTTGCCGACTTCGAGGTCTGTTTTTCGTGTCGAAATTCGATATTCAAAATACTTTTCATATTCGTTCAGCGTGTTGTCGCCGTTCAAGTCTTCTACATCGGGTAGGGTGGATGCCGAGGTCGAATAGTTCTCGTTGTTTTTGTTTGATGGGACCGAGTTGCCTTCCGTGCCGTTGTAGCGTTTGTATCGTTCAAGAATGCCCAACTCCTGACTATCGTAGTCCGAGCCCCGATAGTGATGATAGTTGTCGCCGGCAGGGTCGTTGAGGGCAGAAAATGGGTCGTTGCTTAATTGTTTGACAGCATCGGGCGTGAGGTGTTTTTTATATTCGACCAAATAATTCTTGTAAGTCGAGAAGTTAAATTCCTCCTCGGTTTTTAATCCGTTGAGTCCAACATCTTGATTTACTCTTGCATCGTCGTCATTGGAAAAAGCCACTACCGTCGATTGAACTTTTGGCACTCGTCCCCAAACGGTTCGTTCGGTAATGGTTGTGTCGCCTATTGCCGATAATCCGTTTTCAAAGTATTTTTTTCCGTCTTTCAAAATATCCTCCGAAATATCGCCAAGGTTGATGTATAAATCACCTCCTTGCATTGTGCCTGTTGTGTCGTTTACAAAAGGATCCATCATCCAAAATTCGATGTATTCAATGTTTGAAGTTTCGAAGTTGGTAACATCGAGTTTGCGCATGATGCCGCCCCAACGTTTGTTGGGCGAAAGCAGATATCCGTTTTCGTCGATGTCGTCGGAGTCGAGGTTGTAAGGACCGCGTTCGTTTGGATAAAAAGATAAATTCAACACCGAGAGATAAGAGGTTTCGCCTACAATAGCCTCTCGGTTCGGAAAAATTTCTTGTTCGAGCACTTCTCTTGTCAGATGATTCGATTGAATATCCTTGTTTTGTCTGATGTGCGTAGGTGTAGTTGAGTTGTTTCTGTTGAAAACACTGTTGTCGATAGAATACCAACTCAATAAAGCTCTGTTTTTCCCGTATTCTATGTCGTTACTCTTTTTTGCTTCAGGAAATTTGGAGGGTGTGCTTGCCAATTTCCAATAGTAAGGATAGGCGATGTCGATGCTTGTTTCCGATGTTTCAAAATCATCGAGGTACGCATAACCCTTGTTATTCTCTATTTTTCGATGTCCGGGAATTAGTTGGGCAACTTCAGCATTGAACGATATGTTCGATTCTTGTGAAAGATTCAGCAACGGCAATTTGTTGAGAAAAGTAGTCAACCACGGAGCTTTTGTCTTGTAGGAAGCATTTACGCCCCATATCGTGTTCGAAAGCGGCTCCGATCCGATTGCCATTTTGGTTACTAACGGCATTTCCGAAAGGTGCATTACCGTACCTCCGATTGAAAAATCGTTGTTGAAGGCATATTCAAGATGGGTGCCTACCAATGTTTTTCGTTGCAAATTGAACAACGATTGATTTTCGAGCGAAACATTGATGTCCGTACCCGAAGCCAAAAGAGATTCGTCGAGGATCGTTACCGTACCCATGATGTAATCCACAATGTAATCTACGTTTTCGGTAAGTGTGCGTCCGCCCGCAGTAACTTTTACCGACCCTCGCGTAACATTCATTGCGTTTAATTGAATTTCGGAACTCGACGAGGCTTTGTATTTTCCGGCAATGATAAATTTGTTTTTTTCCGACAACTCTTGGGCAACAACCAGCGTAGAGTCGTACAACTCCTGAAAAACGTATTTCTTGGCAATGGCATCGTTGCCGATTACTTTACGCAGTCCTTCGCCAAAAGGTTCCAACAGAGGGAAATAGATGCGTCCTGTCGAGGAGTTGATGGTGAATCCTTCGACATAGTCGAACGTGCCGTCGGGGTGAGGCTCGTTGCGTGAATCCAAACGGTCGAATCCCAATGCCCGCACCAATAGTTTGTTTTTGATGTTGCCCTCGCTGATGTAGTTCAAATACATGCCGTTTGAATCGTTGCGATGCTGAATGTCGAGCCTGAATTTTTCGGACTGAATGCGTGTGGCTCCAAGATAATAAACGTTTTTCATCATTAAATCCCACATCGGGATGTCGGGATTTTGGCTTGAACTTTTTAAAAGTTTCAAAATCAATGCTTGAGGAGGCTCTATCCCGTCTGTCGAAAATTCGCCGACCTGATAGGTTTTTCCTCCGTAAGTATATTCGAAAGCAACGGCAAGTACCTCATCGGCATTCAGGGTGTTTTGAAGCGAGATGTAACCTAATTGCGCATTGAAGGTGTATTCGGAAGCGTCAAGTTTACGGGCACTTTCAATTTTTTCATAATCCTCGCCTCCTATCATTCCGTTGGTACCGTCGAGTGTGCTGTTTGTGGTTTGTATATCGCGTACGCTTGTGTTGTTTGCAAATTCTTCGTAAAGACTATTCGTACGATTGTCGGGCAATGAGGCGGAAACTGCCCACGAGGAGTTGTGAATGCGGTTGCTTTCCGCCAAGTCCATAAATGCAACAATGTTACGGGCTTGTTCGTAATTGCCACGTTTGTTGGTTATCCATACCTCTACTCGGTTGATGGTAACCCCCGACGAAATCAGCGGAAGTTGTTTCATCGATTTTTCATAATTGTCGCGGAAAAAATGTGCTAAAAAGAAGTGTCTGTTTTCGTCGTATTCATCGGCTCTTACCTCAAAATCTTTGAGTTGGGTACCGCCTTTGCTGCTTACGTTTTGCGACTCCGACTGTTGTTGAGAGACTACGGCCGTTATGTTTAGTTTTCCGAACTGCAATTCCGTTTTTATACCGAAAAGGGCAGAACTCCCTTTTATCAACGACCCTTGTACAGGCATGCTTACATTTCCGGCTTCGAGTTTTTTTATGATTTCGTCTTCTTTACCCGAATAAGCCAATTTCAACATTTGTTTGTCGAAGTCGAAAGTCGATTCGGTGTTGTAGTTGAGGTTAAAATTGATTTTTTCACCCACTTTTCCATTGACACTCAACTGAATGTCTTCGTCGAAGTCGAACGTGGTTGTTTTGCGTAGTTTCTCGGAAAGGGCGGGGTTGTTTATTTTGTTGTATAACAGCCCGAAAGTGATTTCCGCAGAGCCTTGCGTCTTGAGTTGAACGCCGCCCGGACCAAAGATTTTATCGGCAGGACCGATGTCGAATTTTATGTCTGTAAGTTTGAATTTTGAGTCGTAGGATTCTAATTTGGCGGAGTTCTTCGCTTTCCAAAATTGCTGCATTTCTTGTTGCAACGTATAGTCTTTGTATTCTTCTTCGGTCAGCGAAAAAGGGGTCGATATTTCAATGTCGCCTATTTTCGTACGAACAATGTAGTTGCCGGTGCTCAGGTCGTATTCGATTTCCGTTTTGACGTTTTCAGGGTCTTTGAGGTCGATTGGGTTTTGCTCCGTTAAATCGTGATAATCCTCTTTCTGCAGGTCTTTCACCTGAAAGTCGGGACTTGGTACGTTTTCGGTTTCGTTTTCTTCTTTTCCCTGTTTTTTTTGTGTAGTTTGTCCTATCGCCTCAATCGAAACGATAAGGCTGAAAACACTAACGATGATAACTATTTTTCGTAGGTTATACATTTGTTAGACAGGCATCTATAGCATTTTTAATGCAAGTTTTATGGCTTGCTCGATGGTTACCGAAGGGTTTTCTTTGAAAATTTTTTCAAGCACTTTTTGCGATGCCGATTGTTGGAATCCTAATGTTGTCAGTGCCGAAAGAGCTTCGTTTTGCGTGGTAGTTTGAATAGATGTGGTTGCGGCTTCAAATCCGTCGATTTTTCTTATTTTGTCTTTTAAATCGACTACGATGCGTTGTGCGGTTTTTAGTCCGATGCCTTTTATGTTTTTCAACGTGGTGAAATTTTCGTTCGCAATCGCCTCTTGCAACTCGGCGGCCGAGAGCGACGAGAGTATCATTCTTGCCGTATTGGCACCGACACCTGATACTGAAATCAGCAACAGAAACAATTCGCGTTCGTTTTTCGTCAGAAATCCGTACAAAACATGAGCGTCTTCTCTTATTGCTTCGTAAATGTAAAGTTTACATTGTTTGACTTTCAAAAGCTCGGAGTAGGTGGAGAGTGTGATGTTTATGGCAAAACCAATCCCGTTGGTCTCTACTACGCTGATTGTCGGAGTCAATTCTGTGATTTCTCCAAAAATATAATCTATCATAGATGGTTCAATATTCAAATGACAAAGATACCTTTTTTCTTTGTTTTTAATAAACGAAAAGACCGCTTATTTATTGTGTTTACACAATATTGGGGCTTATTTTTTTGAAATAAAAAAGTTACTTTTGTCGCTGTCTGTTATGGAAAACTATTTCTCATTTCTAAAATCGCGATTAAAATCGGTTTGCACAATGTCCGAATTGCACGATTTTGTGTTTCTTGTGGGACACAAACTGACAGGATTGTCGGATGTGGAGTTGCTTACAAAAGAATGCAATTTAAACGAGTTGCAAATGGATTTGTTAGAACAATATCTGAACGAATTGTCGGAGAATAGACCTATTCAGTATGTGCTCGGAGAAACGCAATTTTGCGGGTTTCAGTTGAAAGTAGATGAGCGGGTGTTGATACCTCGTCCCGAAACGGAAGAGTTGGTCGGTTGGGTAGTCTCTTCTTTGCCGCAAGGGGGCATGGTTTTGGACATAGGTACGGGTAGCGGTTGTATTGCTATCGCCGTGTCGAAATTGCTCCGAAATGCTCAGGTTGTTGCGTATGATATTTCCGAAAAAGCGTTGGTGTTGGCCGCCGAAAATGCGTTGATAAACAATGCAAAGGTTGAGTTTTGTCGCGTGGATATTCTTAACCCTCCAGCTACTACTGAGGAGTTTGATGCAATCGTCAGCAATCCTCCTTATGTGTTGTTCTCGGAACAGAAAACAATGACGCACAATGTGCTTGATTACGAACCTCATGGGGCGCTTTTCGTGCCTGATGAAAATCCGCTGCTTTTTTATCGTGCAATAATCAATTTTGCAAAAAATCATTTGCGTCAAGGTGGCTGTTTGTTTTTTGAAATAAACCGTGCTTTTTCGCAACAGATGAAAGATTTATTGTTGCACGAGGGGTTTTCAGGAGTGAGTCTTCGCCAAGATATGTTTGGTAACGACAGAATGATAAAAGCAGAATGGCAATGAAAAAATATACTTACGAGGAGGCATTGCATCGGGCAGCTGCATTGTGTTCGATGGCGGAAAAATCGGAAGCGGATATTCGTCGGAAGTTGTCCGATTGGGGCATCGATGATGTGGATTCGGCTCGTATTTTATCGCATCTGAGAAAAGAAAACTTCCTTGATGAAACACGTTTTGTGGCGGCATTTGTGCGAGATAAATTTCGTTTTTCGCAGTGGGGTAGGGTGAAAATCGCTTATGCTCTTCGCCAAAAAAATGTGTCGGAGGCGATTGTTGCCGATGCACTCTGTTTGATAGATGACGACGAGTATGCAGAGGTGTTGTTGGAGCTGTTGCGTAACAAAAAAAAGAGCCTCAAGTCGGGTTCCGATTATGAAAAAAGTGCGAAACTTGTTCGTTTCGCACAAAGTCGCGGATTTGAGTCCGATATTATTTTCAAAACTATAAAGAAATTATTGTAGCTGCTCGCATTTCTCTTTGTTGATGAGTATGTTAGCGTACATTTCAAGTAATTTCTGCTTTAAAAATGCAATGTCTTTTTGCTCTAAATCGATAAGTTCGATGCGCTTTTGTAAATACGCTTCAAAAGCGTTTTTTTCTTCTTCGGTGTAAAGTTGTGCATACTTGTTTGTGTTTAGCAGCATATCGTAGGCAATCATATTGTTCTTGAAAATCCGATAGTTTGCGTGGATTTTTTTGTCAATGATTTTTGCTGTTTCGGTAATTTGCTCATTTCTACTTCCGTTTAAAGAAACAACTTCGTTGTCAATTGCTCCGCAAAAATGGAAATGAATATGTCCTTTGTATCCTTCCAATCCTTGTTTCATATTGATAAAGTCGTCCATTTGCGTTTTCTTGAAATCGGCATTATCTCTTTTTTGTTGGAACTCTTTGGCTTTCAAGTAATCGCACGCATCGTATTCGTATGAGATGGTGAGGGGGCAAATGTGCAATTGTGCAATGTTGTTTGCAAAGGTGCCATCTTGTCCGAGTGTAAGCATTTTAAGCAAGCTTTCTTGTGTTTGGTCGTTAGAGTTCTTGGCACGCCCCTCGCGTTGAGCCAACCAAATGGATTGACCTCGTTCGACAATTGTGTGATGAATATACGCCGATTGGCGTGCAAGTATTTGCATCATTTGGCGAATAGGAGCGTTGCGTTGAATAATGAAACTTTTGTTGATACGCACCAGCGTACGAATCCAATCTTTGATAAGCAGATTGTCGCCAATGGCAATTTCGGTAGTGTCAAATCCGTTCCCTACCAAAATATAATTCAAAAAAGCGGAGTCGAGAATAATATCGCGATGGTTGGAAATGAAAAGATAGGCTTTGCCTTTTTCCAACGATTCGATGCCGGAAAAAGTGATTCCTTTTGAGGTTTTCGTTTCCAAATATCGAAGCAAGGGGAAAAAGAATTGCTTTTGTACCTCTAATTTTGTATGAATGTGCTTAAGTTGTTGTACAAACTCGTCCGTCGAGAGATTTGGAAATCTCTTTTTGATAATAGCCATAAATTCGGCATCGGAAGTGAGTTGATCGAAAGCGGTTTGCAGTTCTGAATCGTAAAAAGGTCTTATTTCGTCAAAGTTGTATTTGTTTTCCATGATTTTTTCAATTAAGCATTTATGCAAAATTAACATATTTTATATATCAAGCAAACAAAGAGCCTCTCGCTGTATGTTTTTTGAACGTATTCTCCATTCTGCTGGATAAAGGTTGTTGCATCGGTTACCCAGATGTTTTACCCAACCCAAAGGAATATCGTTATAACAAACTGCTACAAAACCCTTTGTGGGGGCGTCGCACCAAATGGCTTCTTTTTGCAGAAAAGCAATGGCATCGTTATAGTTAAGATTGCAGGTAGGAAAAGATGTTTTCGTAAAATATTTCGATAGAGCCAACCCTGCTTGTGGAATCAGGTCTTTCCCTTTCTGCTCGTAAAGCGGAATGCCCATGTGTATGACATTTAGTTGCTTTTGGAGGAAAAGAATCTGTTCGATGTGATTTTTAGGAACAGCATAATAAAACGAATTGTTCTGAATTACCTCAAATAGTTCCTTTTCTTGTAGAATATCATTTAGGTCTATTTTTGCTTTCTGCGATGGTTTCTGTTTTATTTTCAGTTGGTTGCACGGCTCTTTCTTTCGTAATACGGAGATGAAAAAACCTTCGCCTTTCGTCTTGTGCGGGAAAAAACGGTAACCATAATCGTTTTCAACAATTCCCCATGTATTTTCGATACGCAGGTGCAAAATTTCGGCATTAAAGTTTTTTGTAATCCAGTCAATGTTTTTCTCATTCTCTTCTTGATTGTAAGTGCAGGTGCTGTAAACGAGGAGCCCGTTTTCTTTGAGAGAATTCCATACTTGTTGAACAATCTCTTTTTGCCGCTTGGCACACATATCGACGTTTTTTCGACTCCATTCGCCGATAGCGTCGGAGTCCTTACGAAACATACCTTCGCCCGAACAGGGAGCGTCAATTAGAATAAAATCGAACATTCCGTTGAATGTGGCAAAATCTTTGGGTGCATTGTTAGAAACCATGTTGTTTGCATTGCCCCATTTTTGAATGTTTTCTGTCAAAACAAAAGCCCTTGAACGAACAAATTCATTGGAAATCAGCAGGCTTCCATTCGGTAAAATTTGGCTGAGGTGCGTCGATTTTCCTCCGGGTGCGGCACACAAATCGAGAGCCGTTACAGGCGTTTCAATCAATTGTCTGACCACTTGCTCCAGAAACATCGACGAAGCCTCTTGCACATAATAACATCCGGCATGAAACAGCGGATCGAGAGTGAATGAGGGGCGTTTGTTCAAATAAACGCCATGACTACACCATTTCACCTGATCAAAATGTTTTTTTACGGTCGTTTTGTTGTTAAATCGGATGCTGACGGGACTTTCCGACGACAAACTATTTAGAAACGAATCCCATTCGTTCCCTAACATCGCTTTTGTATAGTTGATAAAATCCGGAGGTAAAATCATTTTGCTTTTTGTGGAACAAAAGTACAAAAAAGAGAGTATTTAAGGAAGCAATAGGCGTAATTTGAATTTTTGTACCTTTGTAAGGTAAAATAAAAAATAAGGCATGAAACTGAAACACCTTTCTGTTGTAAACTACAAAAATATTCTTTCGTGTGAATTGGATTTTTCAGACAAAATAAATTGCTTTGTCGGTAAAAACGGAATGGGGAAGACGAATCTTTTAGATGCCATTTATTATTTGTCTTTCTGTAAAAGCCATACTAACTCAATTGACAGCCAAGTTGTTACGCATGGCGAGGATTTTCTTGTTTTGCAAGGATTGTACGATAGAAATTCGATAGAGGAGAATATTTATTGTGGGATAAAACGCCGTCAGAAGAAGCAATTTAAGCATAACAAAGTGGCTTATGCGAAGTATTCTGAACATATCGGTTTTTTGCCTTTGGTGCTGGTTTCGCCCGCCGATGCCTCGTTGATTTTAGACGGTAGCGATGAGCGACGACGTTTTATGGACATTGTCATTTCGCAGTACGACAAAACGTATCTGAATGCCTTGATTCGGTATAATGCAGCTTTGCAAAATCGGAATTCTCTTTTGAAATCGGAATCGACTGACGAGTTGATGTATGACCTTTATGAGGAGGAAATGGCTGATACGGCTTCCGTGATTTTTTCGGGACGAAAAGATTTTATTTGTCGTTTTGTCCCTATTTTTCAACATTACTACAATACGCTTTCGGCTGGAGGAGAACAGGTAACTTTGCAATATGTTTCTCATTTGTTTGATGAACAAAATCTTTTGGATACTTTGCGTTCTACCCGAAAACGCGATACGCTGATAGGATTTTCGACCAAAGGAGTTCATAAAGACGACTTGGAAATGATGCTTTCCGATTATCCGATAAAGCGCGTAGGTTCGCAGGGGCAGAATAAAACCTTTTTAATCGCCTTGAAGTTTGCGCAATTCGACTTTCTGAAAGAAATCAATAATGGAATGTCGCCGATTTTGTTATTAGACGATATTTTCGATAAACTTGATGCCGAGAGGGTAGAGCGTATCATTCAGTTGGTGTCCGGCAATCATTTCGGACAAATTTTCATTACCGATACAAATAGGGAGCATTTGGACGAGATGCTTTCCAAGATTGAGTATGAAAATAAAATATTTAAAGTGGAAAACGGCAATGTAATGTTTTGATTTATGGCAGAACACAACAATTTTGGAAAGCTTGGCGAACAACGTGCTGCAAACTATCTGGCAAGCAAAGGATATGCCATTTGGGATACAAATTGGATTTCGGGGAAAAACGAGTTGGATATTGTGGCGGAGAAAGATGGGATGCTGATTGTCGTAGAAGTGAAAAGTCGTTCGACCACCTATTTCGAGCACCCAAAAGATGCTATAACAACCGCTAAAATTCGCCGAATAGTGGAGGCTACAAACGACTATCTCATAAAAAAATCACTCGATATGGAAGTCCGATTCGATGTGATAAGCGTGCTTCCGTTAGGTAATGATTTTGAGATAGAACACATCGAAGATGCCTTTCTTCCACCTGTTTGTTAAATACCGAATAATTCGGGGCGTTTCCCTTTGACGTTTTTATAGAAACTTTTAATCTCAATAATATCGGTATCGTAATTACCTGTGGGATGCATTATTTTTTTGTATCCCAACTCTTTTTTCTCGTAATCAATAGAGGCCAGTACAATGGGAACGTTCGCTTTGAGTGCGATGTAATAGAATCCTCTTTTCCATTCGGGATTGTATTTGCGTGTTCCTTCGGGAGTTATGCCGATTTGAAATTGGTCGTGTTTTTGAAATTCTTCGGCAATTTGGTCGGTAAGCGATGTTTTCTTGCTTCTATCGACTGGAATTCCACCCAATGCACGCATAAATTTGCCCAATGGGAAGCGAAACCACTCTTTTTTCATAAAAAAGTGAGCTTTTGCACGCATTGCTTTATTGAACAAATTGCCCCAAATAAAGTCCCAATTACTTGTGTGTGGTGCTATGCAGATAACACATTTTGCGGGAATTTCCACATTGTTGTTGATGTTCCAACCACACCATTTTAATATTTTTTCGCTTAAAGTCATTTTCATTTCAACGATTTTATTTTTAGCTCTGTACGTCTGTTTTTTGCTCGTCCCTCTTCGGTGTCGTTTTCTGCTATGGGTTGTGTTTCGCCCATTCCGATGCAGGTAATTCTTTCGGCGTTAATGCCGTTTGCAATGAGGTAGTTCGATACCTCTTTTGCACGATTTTCAGAAAGTTTTATGTTATGCTCGTGAGTACCGATGTTGTCGGTGTGTCCGACAATTTCGATACTGACCTCGGGTTGAAGGGTGAGAAAACGATATACATATTCGAGTTCGGGTTTCGATTTTGGCAATAATTTGTATGAGTCGGTTTCAAAAGAGATATTGTTTAACGTTAAACTTGCACCAATACGAATGCTGTCCATTTCTATTATAACCTTGTTTTCTGGCATTTTGTTCGGAACAATGTGCCCTGAATAAAAGAGAAATCCTTTTTTGTGGACATTTAAAGCGTATTCTTGGTTTGCGGGAAGATATGTGCAAAAGGTACCGTTCCAATCGGAAACAAACTTATGCGTATTGCCTGTTGTGAGGTCTGCAATCTCGATTTCAGTTTCGATGGGTGTTTTGTATTTCCGTTCGTAAACGATTCCTGCAAAATAATTCATCGGTGATGGTTGGGCTGCCTTGTAGAGGTCTATTTCGTAAATATCTTTTCCTTGCCCTTGTAATATGTCGGATGCAAAATAAGCTTTTTCTCCGTTTGAACTGACAATGAAGCCGTATTCGTCTTTATGGGTGTTGATAGGATATCCGATGTTTTTCGGTTTGCTCCAAACATAGTCGCTGTTGCGTTTTGAGTAAAAAATATCGAAACCGCCCAATCCGTCGTGTCCGTTAGAAGCAAAATAAAGCGTACTCCCATCTTGATGAAAAAAGGGAGAAAATTCGTCCTCGGGTGTATTTATGGAATCGCTTAAATTGATGGGGTTGGAAAAACGTAGAGTGCCGTCCGACATTTTTGTAACAACACATTCCCAAATGTCTTTTTTACCTTTCCCGCCCGGTCTGTTCGACGAGAAAAACAATTCCTTTCCATCGGCTGAGAGGCACGGATTTGTTTCCCAATAACGAGAGTTGAGGGGTTCGCCCGGATTGATTGGTAACGACCAACGACTTCCGTCGTGAATGCAATAATAAATGTCGCATCCGCCTCGTGTGTCGGGTTTGTCGCATGCTACAAAAAACATGTATTTCCCATCGACGGAAAAACATTGAGATCCTTCGTTCTCTTCCGTATTTGTCGGATGTCCGATACTTTCCGATTTTTTCCATTGTCCGTTTTCGTCCTGAAAACTCCAATAAATATCCTCATTCCATTCCAAATTGGGTTTGCTTTTATCGGCTATCAGAACCGTGGTCGAAAAAACTTTTCCATCAAGCGAGAGGCTCGGCCAATAGTCGTCGTATGGTGTGTTTATAGATTCCAAATTTTTAGGATTGAACGGTACGGGTTCGTTTTTGATTTTTAAAGCAATGTCGTTTTTGTGCGACAACGTTGTCCTTTTTTGCAAAGAATAATCCTCTGAAATAGCGGCAAGAGTGATGAGCGAGAGTTCGTATTCCCCTGCTTCGTAGTAAGCTTTTGCCAAGCGATATTGTGTTTCGTCAATTTTATAAGTGGTATTCGAAACAGCGGCTTTTAGCGTGGTTATTTGTTGGTCTTGTTTGTTTTGCTCGTTGAAACGTGCTGCCAAAAACCAATAGGCTTCGGTAAATGTTTTGTCCTCCGCAATGGCCTTTTGAGCAAATTCAATGGCTTCGTTTAGCGAAATGCTGTTTCGTGCTTTCGAATAGAAATCTATTGCTTTTTTCGACGATGTGCTTATGGTTTGAGCAGCAATTGCCATCGTTCCCGATAAAAGCCATGCAATGGCTGTAATTCTATAAATCATTCTGGATAATCTCATGGGTTCTATTGATAAGCTCGTTTATGTTGCCGTGATTGTACGATTCGGTATTGAGAGGATTGTGAATAACCATTGTGATTTTCCCGGGATGAATGAGAAAAGTATTGCGCGGAAGAGCCTCGAAAGCGCCTTTGATGGTAATGGGTACCAACGGAAGATTCAAATCGCTTGCCAAAAGAAATGCACCGCGGCGAAATTTTCCTATAAGTCCGTCGTGTGTTCGCGTCCCTTCAGGGAAAATTACTACCGAAACGCCACCTTTTAGCCGTTTGGCAGCTGCCTCTATCGAACGTGCAGCAGCTCTGTTGTTTGTACGATCTATGAAAATATGCCCCGCATATTCGCATGCCTTTCCAACCAAAGGAATTTTTTTTATTTCCTTTTTCATAATCCATTTGAACTTGCTGCGAAGCCAACCATAAATTAGAAATATGTCGAAAATACTTTGATGATTGGCTACGAAAACATACGATTGCTTCTCGTTAATCAACTCTTCGCCAATCACTTCTACACGAATAAATGCTATGGCACACGTAATTTTTGACCACCAACGTGCCGGATAATAACCCCATTTGACATCACCAAAAATAGCCGACATTATTATCGTCGTAATGGCAGTTATTATGGTGATAATCAAAAATATGGGAAAGAATATGAAAATTTCGTAAAGTACATAAAAAGGAAAAAGTCGCTTCCTCATCTCATTTACCCTTTTAGAGTTCTCTGAAAAAAGTTGGTTGTTTCTTATTCGGCAACCACTTCCCGATTTATTTTCTTAATCAGTCCTTGCAACACTTGTCCGGGACCGAGCTCTTTAAAATAGGTGGCTCCGTCGACAATCATGTTTTCTACGCTTTGCGACCAACGAACGGCACCTGTAAGTTGCGCTATGGAGTTGGCTTTCAACTCTTCCGGATTTGTATGTGCTTTTGCATCTACATTCTGATAAACAGGGCAAATAGGAGCGTGATAAGGAGTGGCTAAAATGGCTTTTTCTAATTCTGCCCGAGCAGGTTCCATCAACGGAGAGTGGAATGCACCTCCAACAGGCAATTTCAATGCCCGTTTGGCACCTGCCTCTTTTAGTTTCTCACAAGCTGTGTTGATGGCATCTATCGAACCTGATATGACTAACTGCCCCGGACAATTGTAATTTGCGGGGACAACAACACCATTAATAGATTTGAGGGTTTGCTCAATGAGTTCGTTATCCAAATTGATGATGGCAGCCATTGTGCCCGGATTTGTTTCGCAAGCTTTTTGCATGGCTAAGGCTCGTGCCGATACAAGTTTTAATCCGTCTTCGAAAGAGAGAACCTTTGCTGCAACCAGAGCCGAAAACTCGCCTAACGAATGCCCCGCCACCATATCGGGACGGAAATCGTCGCCTAAAACAAATGCCGAAATCACCGAGTGTAGAAACACCGAAGGTTGTGTAACTTTTGTTTGTTTCAAATCTTCTGCCTGACCTTCGAACATCAAGTCGGTAATACGAAAACCAAGTATATCATTGGCTTGTTCGAATAGTTGTTTTGCTAAATCAGATGATTCGTATAGGTCTTTGCCCATTCCTACAAATTGGGCTCCTTGACCCGGAAAAACATATGCTTTCATTTTGATAATGTTTTAGTAAAAAAAACGGCACAAAGGTATTTATTTATTTACGATGCGACAAAATCGTTGAAAAAAAAACGGGCTTTTTTGATTTTTATTAAAAACAGTATTATCTTTGTCGCAAAGAAATCCGTATCGTTCTATGATTTCTTCTTAATCAATCTTTAAATATATTTTAAAGGGAAATGAAAATACAAACGTTCCCGTTTTTTATTAAAATTTTATGTACAATATTCAGCAATTAGAGGAAAAAACGCTGGAAGAGTTGCTGTCTGTGGCCATCGAAATGGGCATTGATGCCAAGAATGTATCTTCGCAGCAAGAGTTGATAAATGCCGTGTTGGAAAAACAGGCTTTGAAAGAACAAGAAGCGGCTCCTCCTCGAAAAAAGAGAGCACGTATTATTACCAAAAGAATCGTTGTGGAAGATATGCCAGCAAAAGAGGAAGAACCTCGGATGGCAGTAGAGGTTGCAGAGGAAAGCAACCCTGTAGTAGAACCGCAAGAAAAAGAAGAACCCGTTGCCAAACCGAAAAAAGAGGCGAAGAAAAAAGTCCTTACACAAAAAAATAAAGAAACGGCATCGGAAGATGTACCCTCTACTGAAAACAATGAAGAAGAAATTGAGACGCAAACAGCTCCAAAAACACCCGAATCTCCTCGATACGATTTCGATAATTTGTTGAAAGGTCAGGGAACGCTTGAAATAATGCCTGACGGGTATGGCTTTTTGCGTTCATCGGATTACAACTATTTTTCGTCCCCCGATGATATTTATATTTCGCAATCGCAAATAAAACTATTGGGTTTGAAAACGGGTGATATGGTAGTCGGGTCGATTCGTTTACCGCGTGAGGGTGAAAAATATTTTCCGTTGGTTAAGGTGGATACCATCAACGGGCGTTCGCCTGAATTTGTGCGAGACAGAGTCCCGTTTGAACATTTGACACCGATATTCCCCGACGAAAAATTTGATTTGACAAAGGGGCATAACAATAGTTTGTCGTTACGTATTGTCGATTTGTTTTCGCCGATAGGCAAAGGACAACGTGGCTTGATTGTTGCACAACCAAAAACAGGTAAAACGGTGCTGCTGAAGGAGATAGCCAATGCTATTGCCGACAATCATCCGGAGGTGTATATGATAGTCTTGCTCATTGACGAACGTCCTGAAGAGGTAACGGATATGGCTCGTAGCGTGAATGCTGAAGTCATCGCATCTACGTTTGACGAACCTGCCGAAAAACATGTAAAGGTGGCAGGCATTGTTCACGAGAAAGCAAAACGCTTGGTAGAATGCGGGCACGACGTAGTGATTCTTCTTGATTCGATAACGCGTTTAGCACGAGCCTATAATACGGTACAACCGGCTTCGGGCAAGGTGCTTTCGGGAGGTGTGGATGCCAATGCTTTGCAAAAACCGAAACGATTTTTTGGTGCAGCCCGTAATGTTGAGAATGGCGGCTCGCTCACGATTCTTGCAACGGCTTTGACCGAAACAGGTTCTAAAATGGACGAAGTGATTTTTGAAGAATTTAAAGGTACGGGAAATATGGAGTTGCAGCTCGACCGCAAGCTGTCGAACAAACGTGTGTTTCCTGCTGTCGATATTATGGCTTCGAGTACGCGTCGCGACGATTTGTTGCAAGATACCGATACGCTGAATCGTATGTGGGTGCTTCGCAGTTATTTGGCGGATATGAATTCGGTAGAGGCTATGGAGTTTGTAAAAAAACGTATGGAGAATACAATTTCCAACGAAGAATTTCTTATCTCGATGAATGGCGATTGAAAAATGTTTAACCATACTGAAAATAATTATAAAAAAGAATGCTTTTGCCCTTATGTGCTAACTTTTTTGGTACTATTTCTATTCTGTTGTACAAAAAAAGATGAAGTACGGATTCCTGACAATCCATCGACAGATGTTGACAATACAATATCTGATGACGATAATGCTGATAGTCTTGTTGTAGAAAATCCTATTTTGGTTGATTCTGTTGTGCTGAATCGGCTTTCGATAGGACTCTTGCAGGGTGATACTTATAAGCTCCAAATCTCTATAGATTACGAAGGAGTTACACCGCCCGAAGTAACATGGACCACCACAGATGCCGCAGTTGCATTGGTCGATGCCGACGGAGTCATCTCCGCATTGAAAGCAGGCTCGACAACTATAACCGCCGCTGCCGGCGACAAGCAGGCACAATGTACTGTTACAGTCGTGGCTAATGGCGAGTCGGTCTATCGTCATGGGTATTCGGAGCTGAATGCCGACGACAAGGCGATTTACAATTATATGCTTCGACAGATTTTGGCATTTGAGAGCAATGCAGCAACGTATTCCGATATTTATCACAGAATATACTTGGATTTTGCTTCGCAGGGGATGACGGTTGACCAAAATAAGGTAATGAGATTGACAAACCTTATTATAAAAGATGTCCCGGAGGTTTATATGTTGGTCAATTACATTTATCGTTATGATTACGATAAAAATCAGTATTATTTGCGTGCAAAAAGTTCGTGTACACCGGAAAGTTATGCGGCGGAAATAACCCAAATAAATGCGGCTTGCGATGCAATTTGCAATTCGGTTACGGCTTCTATGTCTGAATTTGAGAAAGCAAAAATTATTCACGATGGTTTTATCGCTTGGGCAGACTATGGAGGCGTTAGTAATGCTAATAGCGGTGATATTACAGGGTCTTTTATTACGAAACGTGCTGTTTGCGAAGGATTTGCAAGAGCATATCTTTTGCTTTGCCAGCGAGTAAATCTCAAGTGCGTGTATGTGGTAGGCTCTCTTCGTACAAAAACTGAACCTGAAACATGGGGCAATCATGCGTGGAATTTAACGCAGGCAGATGGCGTATGGTATTTGGTGGATATTACGGGAGATGGAAGTTTCCCAAATCAATGCGGATGGAATTACTTTTTACGTGGCTCCGATTGGTTTTCTGCGTCGTATAAATACGAAAGTACAGGCGGAGGAAACGAAAATATAGGCGCAGTGGCGTATATCACTCTGCCCGTCGTATCGGCTTCCGATTATGTATGGGAACGCCCTTGATTTGTAGGCTTTCTCTGAAAAAAACAGACCGTCCGATTCTGCTGAGAGTCGGACGGTCTGTTTCTCTATTGTTCGATTTTATCCTTATGCCGATAACTCGATTTTTAGTGCGGATTTGTCGTTGGAAAGCGAAAAATGCAATACGGCGTTTTCAGTCATATTATCAAGTAGAAAATCGGTCATGGGGTCTTCGATGTATTTCTGAATAGCTCGCTTCAAAGGACGAGCTCCGTTTTGTGCATCATAGCCTTTTTCTGCAATGAAAAGTTTTGCTTCGTTACTCAATGTAAGTTGCAAATGCATGGTTTCCATGCGTTTGTTCAAAGTTTCCAATTCCAAATCCACAATGCGTTCAATGTCTGTTTTTGTTAAGCTATTGAACATGATAATATCATCGATACGGTTAAGAAATTCCGGCGAGAAAGTTTTGTTAAGAGCTTTCTGTACGGTGCTTTGCGAAACCTCGTTGTCGTCTTTACTTTGTGAAGTGAAGCCAATTCCTTTCCCGAAATCTTTCAGTTGCCGCGAGCCTACGTTGGAGGTCATAATGATAATGGTGTTTTTGAAATCGACAATACGTCCGAGGCTGTCGGTAAGCCGCCCTTCGTCGAGCACCTGCAACAAAAGGTTGAATACGTCGGGATGCGCTTTTTCAATTTCGTCAAGCAGAATGATGGAATAAGGCTTGCGACGAACGCGTTCGGTAAGTTGTCCTCCGTCTTCGTGTCCGACGTATCCCGGAGGGGCGCCGATGAGCCTTGATACGCTGAATTTTTCCAAATATTCGCTCATGTCGATGCGTATAAGAGCATCTTTACTGTCGAACATTTGCTCCGAGAGTTGTTTGGCAAGATGTGTTTTGCCGACACCCGTCGGTCCGAGAAAGATAAATGTCCCGATAGGTTTGTTAGGGTCTTTCAGACCGACACGGTTGCGCTGAATGGATTTGACTATTTTGTCGATAGCGGAATCTTGTCCTATGATTTTGGATTTCAATTCGGCATTCATTTGTTTAAGTCGTAATCCCTCGGCTTGTGCGATACGTTTAGCAGGAACACCGGTAATAGAAGCTACGGTTTCGGCAATTTGCTCTTCACCTATTATTTGCGGCATATTGTTGTTTTGTTGCCAATTGCTTTCAAAAGTTTTTAACTCTTCGGTCAATTGCCGTGCTATGTCGCGTTGGTTGGCAGCTTCTTCGTAATTCTGATTTTTAGAAGCCTCAATCTTTCTTTGTGTGGCTTCTTCTATTTTTTTGTCCAGTACTTTTATCTCTTCGGGAATTTCTGTGAATTTCACATGAGCTTTTGCTCCTGCTTCGTCAAGCACATCAATAGCTTTGTCGGGGAAACAGCGGTCGCTAATGTAACGTTCTGTCAGTTTGACACAAGCAACAAGGGCATCGTCGGAGTACTTCACATTGTGATGATCTTCGTATCTGAACTTGATGTTTTTCAGAATATTCAGTGTGTCGTCGGCAGAGGTTGGTTCCACTAAAACTTTTTGGAAGCGGCGTTCCAAAGCGCCGTCTTTTTCTATTGTTTTCCGATATTCATCGAGTGTAGTGGCACCAATACACTGCATTTCGCCACGAGCAAGACTCGGTTTGAGCATATTGGCGGCATCGAGCGAGCCTGTGGCATTGCCTGCACCGATAATGGTGTGAATTTCGTCGATAAAAAGAATTATGTCGGGGTTGTTCTGCAATTCGTTCAAAATGGCTTTTATTCGTTCTTCGAATTGTCCTCGATATTTTGTGCCGGCCACAATGCCTGCCATATCGAGCGAAACAACACGTTTGTTCCACAATTGTCGTGGCACTTTGTGTTGAATAATGCAATCGGCAAGCCCCTCCACGATGGCCGTTTTCCCTACTCCCGGTTCGCCTATCAAAACAGGGTTGTTTTTCTTTCTGCGACTAAGTATTTGAATGACACGTTCAATCTCTTTTTCACGTCCTACAATCGGGTCAAGTTTGTTTTCGGCAGCTGCTACCGTCAAATCGAATCCGAATTTATCGAGTGCAGGCGTGTCGGAAACGGCTCTGTTTTTTTGTGCGGTTGCGGTTTCTTTCTTGTTGTCGAAATCGTCGAAATCATCTTCTGTGTCGTCTTCGGCAGGGAGTGCATTTTGCAACGAAGTCTCTTTTTTCGTATCAAGCAGATTGCGTACGCTGTAATAATCGATATTTTTTTCTTGAAGGATTTTCCCTCCGATGTTGTTTCCGTCTTTCAAAATGGCAAGAAGCAGATGTTCCGTGTCCGTCTGCTTTGAGTTGAGCGAACGAGCTTCCAAATACATGAAACGCAAAATGTCTTCGGTGGCAGGAAGCACCGTAATGTTTCCGTTATAACTATCGCTTTTCCCCGTTTCCTCGGAGCAACGTTGCTCAATTTCGCATTTAAGTTCCTTTGTGTCAATACCCAATTGCTTCAGAATGCTAATGGCAAGACCGGAACCTTCGCGTAATAAACCCAATAGCAAATGCTCGGGTTTTATGGTGTTTTCCCGCAAACGTTCCGCCTCTTCTCGACTGAAAATCAGTATATTTTTTAATCTGTCGGAATAATTTCTTGTATCCATAAAAAATTTTGTTTGATAAACAATTTTCAAAGATAGTGCCAAATCCGAAATTCGGTAAATATGTCAGTTTATGATTAAAACCATTTACGGGAGCTGTCGCTATTATCACTCTTTTTCTCGTATTTCAAGTCGCGCAACATTGCCGATTTGACACCTACGGTAACGGTGTACGATTTGTATAGTCCGAACGGACTCATAGAAGCCGACAAAATCCAACAATGTAAGTCCCTGTTGATGGAAATGTTTGTAGATGTAACTTTCAGCGCATTGAAGTCGTATGAAAAAGAGTAGGAAATGTGCCATTGCGGTGTGGGCGAAATGCTTCCGGAAAGACTTAAGTTGTGGGTGAATTTTCGTTCGTATTCCATTTTCTCTTTATTGAAAGTGCTACTTTGTCCCCAACGTATGGAATAGTTGACACTCAAACTCCACGGAATGTTAATTTTCTGGTATCCGTCGTCGTCATCTTCGCTATCTTTTTTCTTTTTCTTGTCGTCGAATACAGTATTGCTTTCTTCGTTGCCGTTGCCAAACTCATTTGTTTCATCGGAGAATTCGTCTGTTTCTGTATTATCGTTGTTTTCTTTTTTGTCTTTCTTCTTAAAAGTGTCGTTGTTGAAAGTATATTGAAAAGAAGTTCCTGTGCCTAAAAAACGAGGAAATTTTCTGAATTGGTTGACATGCACGGGGTTGCCGTTCTCATTGAGAGCGTATTTGTAAGGGTCGAAAGCACCGCTCAAATTGATAGAAAACTTTTTCGTAATTTTCAATCGAAGATTGGTACTGAAATTCCCTAATCGCATCGAGTCGGCTGCAAAATTATAACTTCCGCTGATGGAAAAATTGTCAATCAGACTGATTTTCTTGTAGGCATTGGTTTTTGTGGTGTCTGATTTATCTTTTACCTTCATTTCCAGATTGTTTGCCAAAGAAAAGCCTAAGCTACCGCTAGTACCTTTCCCCGGAACACCATACAGCGAATTGGCATACGGCGAATAGGTTACCTCTTTTGTCTGTATTCGGTTAATGTTGTTTTTGTCAATAATGGTTTGTGTGTAGGTTTTATAAAATTTAAACATCGGATCGCTGAAATCGGGATGATAGTTGAATGAAATAGAGGGCGTGATAATATGTCGAATACGATCTACTTTGTCGCCGAAAATTTTTCGGATAGGGGTGTAAAACCCATAAATTTTTGTCTGAATGCTTACTCCGAGGTTGAAATCGTAAACGTTATAAAAACCGGTTGTCGTATCAACCACCTCTTTTTGATTTAGTTCGTCCCACGAACGTTCTTCCCTGCTGAAATACCATTTGTAGTTGAAGTTGAATGTAGGGGTAATTGAGATATACTTAAATACGTTGAAAGAGGCTCCAATGGGCAGTTGATGTTGAAACCCGTTTCTCCATTTTGAAAATTTGGTTTTGAATAGTAGATTTTCTTTTGTTTCTATGCTATTTGCAAAAGTTCCGGTATAACTCATATAGAATTTTTCGTACCATCGTTCTTTCCCGACTCTGTTTTTCTTTTTGAACGGGTAAATTCTACTCATCGAAACGGTCAGATTCGGGAGATTAAGGTTGATTACCGAATCTTTTGTACGTTGTGTAAGCATGGCTGTCAAAGAAATGCTCCAAGGACTTTCGGGAAACCTCTGAGTGTAAGAAATACTTGAACTGGTCGTGTTTTTTGCTAACTCGTTGGCATTGTAATAGTGGTTGATGTTGCTATGTGTATAACCGCTCGTTGCAAAATCGACAGAAGCCGAAAACGTGCTGTATTGGCTGGCTTTGCTGTCTTGGCTATGTGTCCACGACATTCTGAAGTTCCTGCTTTGTGCATAGTCCGGCAACCCTTTGACGCCGGTAACGTCGTTTCTGTAACTGATGTTGATGTTTCCTCTGAATTTGTAACGTTTTTTAAACGATGAACGCGCGTAAAGGGCCCAAGTCCCTTTTGTGTAAATATCACCTGTCAGTTCTAAATCGAAATAGTCGCTTAATGCGAAATAATATCCTCCGTTTTTCAAATAAAATCCACGTGTGAAATCATCTCCGTAAGAAGGCATGATGATGCCCGACGAATACGATTTGGTGAAAGGGAAAAAACCGAAAGGAACTGCGATTGGCAAAGGTACATCTTCGATGACCAAATAAGCGGGACCCGTTGCAACATAATGTTGCGGTTTTACTTTTGCTTTTGTCAGTTGGAGATAAAAGTGTGGGTGGTCATGATTGTCGCAAGTTGTGTATTTCCCGTTTTTCATGAAAAGCATATCGTCGGCACCTTTTTTGGATTCGTCGGCAACGATATATCCATCGCCTTGTTGAGTTATGCCTCGACGTATGTATCCTTTGCGGCTGTCGAAATTGTACTTTAATGATGTTGCGCGGTATTCATCATCTCCTTCACGAAATATAGGGAATCCGATTTGATCTCCTACGCTGTCAACAATACCTTCGGCATACACAAGGCTGCTATCCATCACCAAACGAATGATTTCTGCTTCAAGCTGAACAGGACGTTGCAGTTGGTAATCAACGTTTGCTTTCCCGTACAAGAATCCAGTGCCATTTTCAAATAGCAGTATAGAGTCGCGTGCTTGATAGTTGACTATTGCATCAATTTTTGACTTTTGAACGGATGGTGTTGTTTGAATGGTTATGGTATCTTTTACCGTATTGTTGTTTGCATTCTCTTGTCCGAGAAATGTTGTTGGAACAACCAATAATAGTAGTAAAAGAATCAGGAGCTTATTGTTTTTCCGGATTTTTTTATATGTCAAAGTAAACCACAAATTACAAACATTTTTAATGTGCAAATTTAATGAAATACCGATTATTCTCTATGGATTTGTTTGAAATCTTGTTTTTTAAGAATTAAAGTATTTGTATGCTTGAATATTTCGTATTTTTGCGGAGAATGAAAATGTTTAATATGAAACAACGAATTGTTTGTCTGTTCTTGTGTATGTTGGTGGTGTTGTCGTCTGCCGCGAAGCAATTTACGTTGGTTTTAGATCCCGGACATGGAGGCTCTGATCCCGGAGCTGTTGGTACAAATGCCAAAGAAAAAGACTTGAATTTAAAAGTAGCCTTGCTTGTCGGTGAAAAAATATCGGAACGTTGTCCCGATATAAAAATTATTTATACAAGAAAAACGGATAAAACCGTTCCTTTGAAAGATCGCCCCATGATAGCAAACAAAGCTAATGGCGATTTATTTATAAGTATTCATACCAATTCAAATGATTCAAAGATTCCTTGTGGTACGGAAACGTATGTAATAGGATTGGCAAAAATCGGTACGAATTTTGAGGTTGCAAAACGAGAAAATTCGGTTATCTTATTGGAAAAAGATCGTGAAAGTTACCATGGTTTTGACCCTAACTCGCCGGATTCGTATATTATGTTTGAGTTTATGCAAGACCAATACATGGAGCAAAGTTTGCAAATGGCCGATTTTATTCAACAAAATTTTTCAAAGAAAACCGATCGAACCGATAGAGGAGTCCGTCAGGATTTGTTTTGGGTGTTACATCAAACAAAAATGCCGAGTGTGTTGGTCGAAATGGGATTCATATCGAATTCAAGTGACCAAACTTACATGTTGTCTAAAAAGGGGCAAGAGGCTATTGCCGAGTCTATTGTGTGTGCATTTGAACAATACAAACATGAGTTTGATAAGAAAAACGGGCTAAAATTTAAACAAGAAACGCTTCCTCAAAAACAAAGTGTTGCCGAAAAAACTGATTCTCTAAAGCCCGTGTTTAAACTGCAATTGTTTGTGTCGAAAGAGGTGTTGCCGGATAATCATGTCTCGCTGAAGGGTGAAAAAAACTTGTCCTATTACGAAGAAAATGGTTTGATTAAATATACGATTGGCGAAACAACATCTTTTAAGGAAATTAAACTCTTGAAAAAAGAGTTGGATAAAAAATTTAGTGATAGTTTTATAATTGCATTTTTGAATGGGGAAAAAATCTCTGTGAAAGAAGCATTGTCATTATTAAAATAAAATGATTTAATCATGAAAAAATTGTTTACACGAGAAGTGAAAATTGCATTGTTGGTAATTACCGCATTGATTATTTTGTATTTTGGTTTGAATTATTTAAAAGGAATAAATCTATTTGACCCGATAAATAAGTATTATACTCATTATGAATCGGTAGAAGGATTGGCTGTTTCTTGTCCCGTTTATGTTAAGGGTTATAAGGTTGGACAGGTAAATGCCATTACGTATGATTTTTCAAAAGAGGTTCCGTTTTTGATTGAATTTACTGCCGACAAAGATTTAAAACTGCCAAAAGGAACGGTAGCGGAAATGTTTGACGATGGATTGATGGGTGGTAAGGCAATTCGCTTGATTATGTCGGAGGGCAAAGAATACATACTTAATGGCGATACGTTAAATTCCGAAAAAGCAGAGGGTTTGATGGATTTGTTGTCTGAAAAGGTTCTTCCTCAGTTGTATAAAACGGTCGAAGATGTGGATTCTGTGATTCTGGCTGTGCAGCAATTGCTGGCCTCTTCGGAAGTTAAGAACTCTTTGACATCAATAGAGAATGCCTCTAAAGAATTGAGTGTGACCTCGCAACGTTTGCGCGGTTTAATGGACGAGAAAGTCCCTGCGGTAGTTGCCAATATAGATACGATATCTATGGATTTGAAGAAAGTTTCTTCGGATTTGAAAGAGGTAGATTATGCAAATTTGCTTTCAAAGGTAGATAGTACAATGGTTAATTTGCAGTCGTTATCGAATAGCTTAAATGACAAAAACGGTTCGTTAGGGCTACTTTTGAGAGATAAGTCTCTTTATAACAACTTGGATTCGACGGTAAATAGTGCAAACTTGTTGCTAAAAGATTTGAAAGAGAATCCTAAACGTTATGTACACTTTTCATTATTCGGTAAAAAAGCAAAATAATTTATAATCATTCTAAAAAAGTGTCTTTTTTTGAGTCTCTCTTTTTTATGTAAGTTACTAAAAAAGGGAGATTCAATGTTATACTCTTACAATGAAATAATATGCAACTTGTCTTAAATCATTGTTTGATAAGGTGTTATGTCAATAGAGTCGTTTCTATAACGATTTGATAATAAGGTGGTTGTGTGTAATGTTTTGTTTCTGAAATGTTTATTGTTTTATATTAAATGAAACGTTAAAAAATGTTTTTGGGATATAGATAAAAGGTGTAATTTTGTTCCCCCTATCAAAAAAGCTTGAATTAAAAAATGAATTGTCAAGAGTTGTGGAATCGGTGTTTGGTCGTGCTAAAGGACAATGTTCCTGAGGCAGTTTATACGACGTGGTTTGCACCCATTGTGCCGTTGAAATATGAGCACAATGAGATATTATTGCAACTCCCCAGTATGTTTTTTTATGAACTTATAGAAGAGCGATATGCGGGCTTATTATGTGCTTCTCTTGAAAAAGAAGCGGGGCGTCCTGTAAAGTTACTTTATAATGTCTTGGTCGATAAATCGGATAATTCAACATCGACACCTATAATCCCCTCGAATCAGGAAGAAAAAGAAGAACCTATAAGATCGGTATTAAAAACCTCGGCACCGGCATTACCATGGTCAAATAATACTTTCCCACAAGATTTGGACCCTCAACTCAATCCTATATACAATTTTAACACATTTATAGAGGGGCGTAGCAATAAGTTGGCAAGGACAGCGGGAGTGAGTATCGCTAATGATCCCGGTCGTACGCCTTTTAATCCTTTGTTTGTGTTTGGACAATCAGGCGTAGGGAAAACACATCTTGCTCAAGCAATCGGTTTGATGGCAAAACAATTAAATCCTGAAAAACGTGTACTATATGTTTCTGCAAATTTGTTTTGTATTCAGTTTACTGATGCTGTTCGATTTAATAAATTGAACGATTTTTTGAATTTTTATCAAAGCATAGATGTGCTGATAATTGATGATATACAAACATTGTCGGGAAAGGATAAAACACAACAGACGTTTTTCCATATATTTAATCATTTGCATCAACTTGGAAAACAGTTGATATTAACTTCAGATAAGGCTCCCAGTGCATTGCAAGGAATGGAAGAGCGATTGTTGACACGGTTTAAATGGGGTTTAACTGCAGAAATTGAAAAGCCAGATTATAATTTGCGGAGAGCCATACTTAAAAATAAGATTTATAAAGATGGATTGGATATTCCTGAAGATGTAATTGATTATATCGCAGAGCATGTGGTTGATAATGTGCGAGATTTGGAAGGTGTATTGCTTTCTCTCTTGGCTCATTCTACGTTTACTGATGAAAAAATAGACATGAATTTGGCTGTTAAAGTTGTTAGTAAAATCGTAAATACAATGCCATTGGAGCTTTCTCCTGAAAGAATTAAAGAGGTGGTTTGTGGCTATTTTTCGGTGTCGGAGGACTCTGTTGCGTCAAAGTCAAGAGTGCGTGATGTAGCAAACGCTCGTCATATTGCAATGTATCTTTCGAAACAAATGACAAAAAAATCGTTATCGGAAATCGGTCGTGTGATAGGAGGAAGAGACCATGCAACAGTACTTCATTCTTGTTCGGTTGTGAATGATTTAATGGAAACGGATAAGGATTTTAGAAGTCATGTCGAAGAAATAGAAAGAATCCTGAAACGATAAAATATCGTTTTTTATATAAAATGAAAGACATTGCCTCAAAGCAAAGTCTTTTATTTTTTTAGTCGTTGATAGTTTCGTATTAAAACATTATTTTTGAATCAAAATTAATTAAACAAAAATCATGGTATATAGATTTGTCATATTTTCTGATGAGGTAGATAACTTTTTCAGAGAAATAAAAATTGATGCAGATGCAACTTTCTTTGATTTTCATAATGCGATATTGGATTCTGTCGGTTATGAAAAAAATCAGGTTACGTCATTCTTTTTATGTTCAGACCAATGGGAGCGGGAACAGGAGATAACATTGTTTGAAATGGATTCGAGTTCCGAATATGACAATTTGGTAATGGATAAGGTCGAATTGCGTGATTTGATTACAGAAGAGAAGCAGCGTTTGATGTATCTATTTGACAATGTGTCCGATAGAGCTTTTTTTATTGAATTGCGCGAGATTATATTAGGTGTTCATCAGGAACAACCGGTATGTTCTTTATCGAAAGGGAATCCTCCGGTTCAATTGCAGACACCTGACGATTTTTCGACAAACGCGTCGGATATTGTTGATTTGGATTTTTACGGTGAAGATGATTTTAATGACGATGAATTAGACGGCGAAGGTTTTGAGAATATAGATTTTAACGACTCTAATTATTAATTTCTCTAATGAATGATACACGGAAAGAGAAAACGTTGGTCGTCTTGTTGGGAGCAACGGGAGTTGGAAAAACCGAATTGAGTTTGCAACTCGCAGAAAAATTCAAATCGCCGATTGTATCTGCCGATTCTCGTCAATTTTATAAAGAGTTGAAAATAGGAACTGCAACTCCTACCGATGTGCAACTGCAACGAGTTGCACATTATTTTATTGCTAATAAGTCTATTACAGAAACTTATAGTTGCGGACAATACGAATTAGATGTATTGGCATTGCTTTCCAATCTGTTTTTGACAAATGACGTGATTTTTTTGGTAGGAGGTTCGATGCTTTATATTGATGCTGTTTGTAACGGTATTGACGATTTGCCAACGATAGACCCTCTTGTGCGCGAAGAGATGCAAAATGTTTATAAAAAACATGGTCTTGAATTTTTAAGAAATCAATTGCGTTTAGTTGATCCCGTTTATTATGCTAAAGTGGATTTGCGAAATGCGAAAAGAATTATCCATGCTTTAGAAATATACATGATGACAAAACGCCCGTTTTCTTCTTTTCATAAGCAAACGAAAAAGGAACGTCCTTTTCGCATTATTAAAATAGGATTAACCAGAGAAAGAGAGGAACTTTATAACCGGATTAATGCTCGTGTAGATGAAATGATAGCAAATGGATTGGAAGAAGAAGCACGTAATTTATTCCCCTTTAGGGGCGAAAATGCGTTGGATACCGTTGGTTATAAAGAGTTTTTTAAATATTTTGATGGTGAATGGACAAAAGATTTTGCCATAGAAAAAATAAAACAGAATACCCGAAATTATGCAAAAAAACAAATTGCGTGGTTTAATAA
>SAMEA3663036__coassemble_158_pt1 | contig 33467 bp, 26 predicted proteins | sample SAMEA3663036__metabat2_low_PE_036 | metagenome-assembled genome bin SAMEA3663036 (sample SAMEA3663036) | pig gut metagenome | biome: pig gut; feature: pig-associated habitat; material: faeces | place: France | collected 2012 | reverse complement strand
TAGAGCACAACCTTGCCAAGGTTGGGGTCGCGGGTTCGAGTCCCGTTTTCCGCTCTCTTTTTGTAAAAAAAGATGCCGCGATGGTGGAATCGGTAGACACGAAGGACTTAAAATCCTTTGGCTATTGCAGCTGTGCGGGTTCAAGTCCCGCTCGCGGTACAAACCAAATGCAAAATCAGCAACTTGAGAAAGCAGGTTGCTGATTTTTTTATGCTGTTGAAACATGAAAAGTCCGAAAGAGATAAAAATAGATGATTTTACCTATGTTTTGCCCGACAATCGGATTGCAAAGTATCCTTTGAACGTACGCGATGAATCGAAACTTTTGGTTTACGACAAGGGTGAAATACGCGAATCGACATTTCGTAAAGTGTCGGATATGTTTGCCGAAAACGATTTGCTCGTTTTCAATAATACCAAGGTGATTCAAGCTCGTTTGCATTTCAGAAAATCGACGGGAGCCGTAATCGAAATTTTTTGTTTGGAGCCGGCCGCTCCCAACGACTATGTGTTGTCTTTTCAGCAAAACAAAACCTGTACGTGGTTTTGTTTGATTGGCAATTTAAAACGATGGAAGTCGGGTGTTTTGACGCATACGCTCTTGCTCAATGGGCGGGAGATTACGCTATCGGCGGAGTTGAGAGCCGTGCATAATACGAGTTTTGAGGTTTGCTTTTCGTGGAACGACGAGCAGGTTACCTTTTCCGATATTTTGGAAACATTTGGTGAGTTGCCGATACCTCCTTATTTAAATCGCGAAACCGAAGAGAGCGACAACGAAACCTATCAAACCGTTTATTCAAAGATAAAAGGTTCGGTGGCGGCACCTACGGCAGGATTGCATTTCACGGAGCGTGTTTTGGACGCTTTAAAGGCTAAACACGTCGATATGCAAGAGGTTACGCTGCATGTCGGGGCAGGTACGTTTCGCCCTGTAAAGTCCGAGTTGATGGCACAACACGAAATGCATACGGAGTATATTTCCGTGTCGAAACAAATGGTGGAAGCCTTGTTGGCGCATCGTTGCGAAACTATTGCCGTGGGAACGACCTCGGTGCGTACAATTGAAAGTTTGTATTACATCGGTGCAAAATTGCTGCAAAATCCGGAAAATCCCGATTCGGCGTTTTTTGTCAAACAATGGGACCCTTACGAAAATGCTTTTACGATAACGCCTGAAGCCTCGTTGCAGGCCATTTTGACTTATATGCAGACAAATGAGTTGCAAACGTTTCATGCTGCCACACAAATAATGATAGCCCCGGGCTACAAGTTTCATTTCGTAAGAAAAATGATTACCAATTTTCATCAACCGAAAAGTACGTTGTTGCTGTTGGTATCGGCTTTTGTAGGCGACGATTGGCGGAAAATTTACGAGTATGCCCTTGCACACGATTTCCGTTTTTTGAGTTATGGCGATAGTTCTATCTTGATACCGCAACGTTGCTAATTTTATTACTTTTGTATGCGTATGAAATGCGTTGTTTTTAATACCACTTATCATGTAAATCGTGCATACGTGGAGCGTTGGCTCGATTTTGTAAAACAGCACGTCAAACCGCGTATCGAACAGCACGTTGCTTTTTCCGATTATCGCATTTGCAAGCTGCTGATTGCCGACCAACCCGACGATGAGGCTTTCGCCCTACAGTTTTCGGCCGAAAATAAATCGGTTATCGACCATTGGCTCGAAACCGAAGGGCATTTGCTGAATGCTTATATGCACAAGACTTTTGGAGAAAACGTGCTTTCGTTTTCTGTTTTTATGGAAGAAATCGCATTATGAAGAACGCCTCAGCACACGAAAAAATTATTTTAGGTATCGACCCCGGAACAAATGTTATGGGATTTGGTGTGGTAAAGGTTTGTGCTACAAAAGTTTCTTTTTTAGATATGGGTACGCTCGATATGAAAAAGATGAAAGACCCTTATCTGAAGTTGAAACGGGTATTCGATTTTACCACAGAGCTTATAGAGCGGTATTTGCCTGACGAATTTGCCATTGAGGCTCAATTTTTCGGAAAGAACGTGCAATCGATGCTCAAACTTGGGCGAGCACAAGGTGTGGCTATTGCTGCGGCATTGGAACGCGATGTCCCCATTTGCGAATATGCTCCTCTCAAAATAAAAATGGCTATTACGGGCAACGGACAAGCCTCGAAAGAGCAAGTGGCGGATATGTTGCACCGTTTTCTGAAAATACCTGACGAAAAAATGCAACTTGCCTTTGATGCTACTGATGCCCTTGCTGTGGCATATTGCCATTTTTTGCAAGCTTCGCGACCTGTCTCCGACAAAAAATATAAGAGTTGGAATGATTTTCTCAATTCCAACCCTTCACGAATTGTAAATAGCAAAAAGTAACTGCCTTGTCAGCGTAGCAATTCTTCTGCTAATCGCTCAAGTTGTGGCAAATCGCTTGGCTTCATTCTACTATGAATGCTAACAACTGGATAGGCTATCTCGATGTTTTTCATCGCTTGCAGCATTTCGCTCATTACGCGTGCCGCACAAGGAGCCCACGAACCGTTTTCGATGATTCCAACCTTTCGATTTTGAAAATTTTTGATTTGCAGATGATGCAAAAAATCGTGCATGGGCGGAAATACGCCTGCATCGTACGACGCCCCTGCCACTACCATACGGCTCATGCGAAAAGCGTCTTCGACGGCTTCGGCCATATCGCAACGGCTGAGGTCGGCTATCGAGACTTTTTTTGCTCCCTTTGCTTCCAATATTTTTGCTAAGGTGCGGGCTGTTTCTGCCGTACCGCCATGTATGGATGCGTAGGCAATGAAAACACCGTCCGTTTCGGCACGATAGCTGCTCCAACAATCGTATAAGCCGATATAGTAATCGAGATTTTCGCTGATAGCGGGACCATGAAGCGGACAAATATGGCGAATGTCGAATTGCTTGACTTTTTTGAGTAAATTTTGTACTTGCGCACCGTATTTTCCGCAAATGTTGAAATAGTAGCGACGTGCCTCGCAAGCCCAATCCTCTTTGTGCGACAAAGCACCGAATTTTCCAAACGCATCGGCAGAAAAAAGTACTTGTTCGCTATTTTCGTAACTGACCATCACTTCCGGCCAATGCACCATAGGTGCAGCCATAAACGTAAGCGTGTGGCTACCAAGCGATAACGTGTCATGCTCTTTTACCGCAATGGTTCTGCCCGTAAAATCGGTGTCGAAAAACTGTGGTAGCATTTGTAATGCCCGTGCCGATGCTACTATTTTCAGGTTTGGATATTTCGTCATGAGGCGAAGTATCTCGCCCGAGTGGTCGGGTTCGATATGATGTAACACAAGATAGTCGGGGGTACGTCTTTCGAGCGTATTCTCCAAACGGGCAAACCATTCGTTACCACAACGGCAGTCCACCGTATCCATTATGGCAATCTGCTTGTCGAGAATTACATACGAATTGTAAGAAATGCCATTTGGTACTACATACTGACTTTCGAACAAATCCAAATTCAAGTCGTCAACGCCGATGTATTTTATGCTTTTCGAAATTTTCATAATGACAGCCTTTTTTTTGAGAAAGGCAAAATTAGTAAAAAATAGGGAAAGCGATACGTTGCCGCCTTGCTTGTTTCAGAAATTCATTACAATGGTGTCTTCTGCTTTTGTTCCGTCAAGCAGATTCATCGTTACTTTTAGTGTGTGTGTTTTCTCTAAAGTAGGGGGTTGAGTCAACTCTAAAATCCCAAAAGTATAACACTTACCATTGTTGTTAACAAAAGAAGAACGAATGCCTATCATCTTTAAATCGTCAATGTTTAAATCGGACAAGCGTTTTTCTATGAAGTAATAACCTTGTAACAACTCTTCACTTGTAATGGAGCAGAGTATTGTATTACACATTATTTTATTGAGATATAGTACCCCTCTTTCTGTAATAGGATCAGATGTCCTTTTTGCGTAATTGTTTTGAATAAAACGATAAGGCGATGCTCCGATAAAATTTATAATATCCGATAAATCTGACCCTGCAGGGTGACGCTCATCGTAATCATTATTACTTACAACCTGAATGTTTTGGATGTCGATATCAACAACCGGATTTATATAGAGTTCATGGTCAACGCTGATATGCCTATTATAAGACACATCACCATATTTTTCCGAGAGTGCGGTGTATCTCTTTTTCGCCTTTCCTATCGATTTCCAATATCCAATCAATGTTACATTCGTCGAATACATTATAATAGAAGCAGAATCCCATTGAGAGACTTGAAAGTCCTCGTTATTCATTTGTTGATAAGCCAATACAAAGGATTTTGTTTTGCCTGAATCTAAAAGATCTGAAAAACAGCTCACGAAAAATAAACTATATAGTAACAATACGGCAATTATTATTTTCTGTTTCATAGATTGGGATTTTTATAAATTATAATTCGCCACCACCAAGTGTAGACTAATAATAGCATCGTCAACACCATTGCTTTCAGTTTCTACTGGACCATTTCCTGTATCAAAAACTTTAGACAAGTAGTATCCATTTTTTAATCCTCCCCATCCCCAATTGCAATGAAATAATGGAGTAGAGTCTTTTCTTTGAATATACCCGTCTATTACCCATGCATGTCCCACAAATTCAGGGCTTAAAGCAGCAATAAAAACAGGTTTAGACCCTTTTAACATCGAGATTATCAAATCTTCATCGTATCCCCAATGGTTTTTTGTGTCTTTATAACCATAATGTTTTAAACAATTACATGCTGCAGCGGGCGTTGCAAATGCCCAATCGGTGCCATAAATTGTTAAAGTTTTTCTTCCAATTTCTCTTGTAAATTCACTCAAAAAAGAGTTATTCTCATTAACTTTAGTTATGTCACATGATTTAATAGATGCCCAGTTGCAATTATACCCTAATGATGAACAGGTAGGAAATTCATGATAAGCCATTATTTGCAATAACGCAATATTTACACACCCAGCAGGACTTTGACCTCCTGTATATATAGGGCAATCACAATTAAATGGCCAACGTTGATGCCATTTAGTTGTCAGCATCGGATATACTTTTTTAGTATTATCAATTGTGCTTCCAGATGAACCATTATTGCTGTTGCTCCCTGTGTTTGGCGAAGGAGCTGGATTTTCGAAATCAGTATTTTTATCATCATATACTTTCAAAAGAAGACGTTTTACGATTCCGGTGTTTATCTCACCTCCTCCTGCAATAGTTCCTGCTCCTATATAGAAATCGCTATCTTGTTCAGAATACAGCGGTCTATCAGTAAGGTCAATATCCTCTAAAGCAGTTATATTTAACAAGTCTTCAGGACAATATCCATCATCTATTACAGCTAATACTTCTACATTATTTACACTTTTGGGCATTAATATGGCGTAGCCTTCCTCGTTATCAAAATTCACTACAAAAAATGCGGTATCTTCAGGCTCGTCAACATTTCCATCAGAAAGAGTCTTGTATATACTCATTTTTCTACTTCGATGATCAGGAACAAACAATATTTCTTTAAATGATCGTTTATTCCTATGTTGATTGGCATCTATTTTTTCTAAAATTTCATATAATTCTTTTAGTGCTGTACTATAAGGAGTATTCTCCTCTATCTTTTCTGATAAGGGTATCGTTTTAAAACGATCAGTAGTTTTTGTACTTTCCTCAATAGTTTGTTCACATCCAACAGCAAATATTGGCAGTAATGAACATAGAATCGTTTTTAGTTTCATGGTGATGAAATTTTTTATAAAAACTTAATGAGCCAAAATTATATATTTTTTATAAATCGAATCTTTTTTTGTTAAAAAAATTACCAAAATGAGAATCTCGCTGGAAAAAGAAAAGTTCGGAACCTCTCCGTAGAGCCATACAATCTGAAAAATCCTAAAAAAACCGTATATTTGCATTTTAACAAGAAATGAAATGAAAAAATATACAACCTTGTTGTTTGCTCTTGTGTTTTCTTGGACAACTCAGCAGGTTTTTGCTGAAAAAAAAGGTTCTAAAATAGGTTACGAAGGTTTTTCCGGCGGCATGATGTTGCATGTGGGGTATGGTCAGGGGAATGCTTACGATGTAGAAAACGGACTTGGCGGTGTCATTGCACACGAACAGATGCGGGGTCTTTCGTATGGAATCGGCGGTACCGCCAAAATACATCTTGGAAAGCATCTTCGGATAGGTGGTGAGGGTTATGTGTCGAATCTTGGTTACAAGAAAAACGATAGTTTCTCTTCGGTAGGTTGGGGTGGCTTGTTGGTCGATTGTGTGTGGCAATTGGGCAAGTTGGCGCCTTTTATCGGTGTTACCATAGGCGGTGGTTCGGTCAAAAATGTAACAATGCAAGGAGAACATGGAAACGATTTCGTAGCCGAAGAGAGTGTTTTGTTTCGGAAATATCCTTTTATGGCAATACGTCCGTGTGTGGGCTTGGAATATGCCATATCGCCAAAAATGCGGTTACTCTTTTCGGTCGATTATTTGCTTAATGCCACCTCTTGGGCAAAAGATTACGTACACGGTCCTAAATTTTTCTTCGGCTTTATATTCTATCGTTTAAAAGAGTCCGACAAATAATCTTGTTACCCGTCAGAATAAAAAAGAGAACCTTTTGTGGGGTTCTCTTTTTCTTTATGTATTGTTTTTCTGATGTTTATAAGAAAAATTTCTTTACGAATCCGAACATTTTGTAAGGCATATAACGGAAAGGGAGGTCTATCCACGTTGGTGTAACGACAAGCGAACGTTCGTGCGAGAACGCTTTGAAGCTGTTTTTGCCGTGATAGTTGCCCATGCCCGAATTGCCGACACCGCCAAATGGGATATTTTCGTTGGCAATGTGCATGATTGTGTCGTTGATACATGCTCCGCCCGACGAGGTTCGGTTTAAAATGCGTAAGGCTTTCTTTTTGTTCCCGAAATAATAAAAAGCCAGAGGTTTTTCGCGTTCTGTTACAAAACGAACCACTTCGTCGTCGTTTTCAAATGTAATCATGGGCAAAACAGGACCGAAAATCTCTTCTTGCATGACGGGCGATTCGGCAGAAACCTCATCGAGCAATGTCGGCTCTATGTAAAGCTCGTCGGCATCTGTTTGCCCGCCGGCAACTATTTTCCCATCGTTTAGATAAGCCGCAACGCGTTCAAAGGCACGTTTGCTTACCAAACGCACGAAATGCTGACTTTGCTTTATGTCGTTGCCGTGCAGTTGAGTCAAGACCTTTTTGAAAGCCTCCACAAACTTCTCTTTTTGCGATTGGTGTATCAACAGATAGTCGGGAGCAATGCACGTTTGCCCTGCATTCAAGGTTTTGCCCCATGCTATTCGGCGTGCAGCCATTGCAATGTCGGCTTCTTTGTCCACAATGCAGGGACTTTTTCCGCCAAGTTCGAGCACTACGGGTGTGAGGTGTTTGGCGGCGGCTTGCATCACCGTTTTGCCGAGTGCGGGGCTTCCCGTAAAAAAGATAATATCGAATCGTTGGTTAAAAAGCATTGCGTTCACATCGCGATTGCCTTGCACTATGGCGATGTATTTTTCGTCGAAAGTTTTTTCTATCATCTCGGCCAACACTGCCGATACGTTTGGCACATAAGGCGAAGGCTTCAGAATAGCGGTACAGCCTGCCGAGATGGCGCCTACAAGCGGATTCAACAACAATTGTACGGGATAGTTCCACGGAGCTACTATCAGTGCATTGCCGAGTGGTTCGGTTACGATGTAACTGCTCGAAGGGAACATTTTGAGCGGAGTGGCATAGCGTTTGCGTTTCATCCACGATTTTAAATGTGAAAGATGGTTGCGTATTTCGCTACCCACAATGCTTAATTCCGTCATGATAGCCTCTTCTTGCGATTTGTGCAAATCTTTCCAAAGAGCTTCGCAGAGAGGTTGCTCATAGCTGTTGAGGGCTGTTTGCAGCTTTTTTAGTTGTTGAATACGAAAGCGGTAGTTTCGTGTTTCTCCCGTGGCAAAAAAATCTTGTTGCGTGGCAACGAGTGCCGCTATTTTCTGTTCCATAATCTTGAAAAATTATTTGCGTCCCGTGAAATGATCCATTGCGTGGAAAATGCCCATTACTTCTCCGAAAAAGAAGTCGAACACAGCCGTCGGCAGAATTGCTTGCCAAAAACGTATGAAGTGGAATCCGAAAGGAATACCTTTGAAATGTCTGTTTTTTTCGATGGCACGAATGATTTTTTTTGCAGTCGGTTCGGGTTTCAGCATCGGACAGATGCGTGCGCTAACTCCGTTGAACATTCCTGTGTTGATAAAGTAAGGTGCAATGGTGGTAAACTGAACGTTGCTTTTCATCTGTTTCAGCTCGATGCGTACGGAATCCGACCATCCGACTATCGCCCATTTGCTTGCCACATATACCGACATTTTGGGGTTGGCTATCATACCTGCTGCCGAAGCTATGTTGCAAATATGCCCGTTGTTGCGGGCTATCATTCCGGGCAATGCTTGCAATGCCACTACCATAGGTGCGGTCGCGTTGATGTTCATTGTCCGCTCAATGCTCGAAATGTCTTGTTTTTCAAAGGTTTGATTTCCGGTAACGATTCCCGCACAATTGATGAGAACATCGACATTGCCGCACTCATTTTCGGTTTGCCGGTAGCAGGTGGCTACCTGTTCGCTGTTGGAAACATCTATTTTGTAACCTTTAACGCAACCGATGTTTTTCAGTTCGGCAATGGTGTTTTCAATGTTTTGTTCGTTTATATCCCAAATAATCAGTTGTTTTGCTCCTTTTTCGAGCACTATGCGTCCCATGATTCTACCGATGCCAGAAGCTCCTCCTGTTATCAGTACACAGCTGTCTTTTAATTTTGTCATTGTTTTATGGTTATTTTAAAATCGGGTGCAAAAGTAGTCAAAAAAAACTAAAATTGCACACTTTCTGTGTTTTTGTGTAATTTTAACAGAGGAGGATAAAAAAAGAGAGAACGCTCGAAAACGTTCTCTCCCAACAAGATAATGAAAAAGAATCTACAATTTTGGTCCGGCAGCAACAAGAGCCTTTCCGGCTTCGTTGGTGGTGTATTTGTTAAAGTTTTTAATAAAACGTTCTGCCAAATCCTTCGCTTTTTCTTCCCATTTGCAAGCACAATCGTATGTGTCGCGAGGGTCAAGAATGTTCGGATCAACACCCGGAAGTGCTGTTGGAACTTCGAAATCGAAATAAGGGATTTTTTTGGTAGGAGCAGCGTTGATGCTTCCGTCGAGAATAGCGTCGATAATGCCACGCGTATCTTTAATGGAAATACGTTTGCCCGTACCATTCCAACCGGTATTTACCAAATAAGCTTTTGCTCCGTTGGCTTCCATTTTCTTAACCAACTCTTCGGCATATTTTGTCGGGTGCAATTCGAGGAATGCGGCACCGAAGCAAGCCGAGAATGTCGGTGTAGGCTCGGTGATACCGCGTTCGGTACCTGCCAATTTTGCGGTAAATCCTGACAAGAAATAGTATTGAGCCTGTTCGGGTGTCAAAATCGAAACCGGAGGCAACACACCGAATGCGTCAGCCGAAAGGAAGATAACTTGCTTAGCAGCAGGACCTTTCGAAACAGGTTTTACGATGTTTTCGATGTGATTGATAGGATACGAAACACGCGTGTTTTCGGTTACGCTCTTATCGGTGAAGTCGATTTTGCCGTTGGCATCTACCGTAACGTTTTCGAGCAAAGCGTTGCGTTTGATAGCGTTATAAATATCGGGTTCGCTCTCTTTGTCGAGGTTGATAACTTTTGCATAGCAACCGCCTTCGTAGTTGAATACGCCCTCGTCGTCCCATCCGTGCTCGTCGTCGCCGATGAGTTTGCGTTTCGGGTCGGTCGAAAGGGTTGTTTTACCCGTACCGGACAATCCGAAGAAGATAGCGGTGCTTTTGCCTTCCATGTCGGTGTTTGCCGAACAGTGCATAGAAGCAATGCCCTCCAATGGCTTGAAGAAGTTCATCATCGAGAACAAACCTTTCTTCATTTCGCCGCCATACCATGTGTTGATAATGACTTGCTCTTTCGATGTAAGATTGAATACAACGGCTGTTTCCGAATTTAATCCCAATTCTTTATAGTTTTCAACTTTAGCTTTCGACGCATTGTAAACAACGAAATCGGGTTCAAACGACTCCAACTCTTCGGCTGTCGGGCGAATAAACATATTCGTTACAAAGTGAGCCTGCCAAGCAACTTCGACAATAAAACGAACTTTCAAGCAAGTAGCTTTGTTGGCTCCGCAGTAGCCGTCTACAACAAACAATTTTTTGTTCGACAACTCTTTTTGTGCGATTTCTTTCAATACACCCCAAGTTTGTTCCGTAACCGGTTTGTTGTCATTTTTATACTCTTCGGTTGTCCACCATACTTTGTCGGCGCTGAATGCATCTTTTACAATGTATTTGTCTTTAGGAGAACGACCGGTAAAAATACCCGTCATTACATTCACTGCACCAAGCTCGGTTTCCTGACCTTTTTCAAAACCTTGCAACTCGGGTTTTGTCTCTTCTACGAAAAGTGTTTCGTACGAAGGGTTGTGTACAATCTCGGTAGTTCCCGTGATTCCGTACTTTGTTAAATCTAATTTTGCCATTTTTTTTGTGATTTTATAATTAAAAAACTAATCCTATCAAAGTTTCTCGGCTACAAAAATACGACATTTTGTAGAATCATGAAAAGAATTAAAGAAATTTTTCCATAATTAAAAATCATTAACTTATTTAAACAACAATGCTCATCGTACATTTGTTTTGCAGTCGGTGCGGTTGCGTGCCGATTTGTTGCATGTTTTATGTAAATCGCAGTTGTTGCAACCGTTTCTATTGCGTCTGCATAAAAACTGCCATACACGGTAACCGATAAAAATTGCCGTGAGAAGCAGTATTCCGAAAACGATAATCTCCTGCCACATCGCTCAAAACAAACTTCCTATTTGCCATACGGCGAATGATACAATCCAAGCAAGTGCCGTGGTGTAAACAAGTGCAAAAGTTGCCCACCGCCAGCCGGCCTCACGCCCAATGGCAACCAAAGTGGCTGTACATGGAAAGTAGAGCAGCACAAACAGCATGAACGAGAATGCACGGAGCGAGGAGTGCTGCGGCGGCGAAAGCGTGGCGAAATGTGCCGGCAGGCTCTCGCTCAACGATGCAGCGTCTTCGTTTTCGTACAAAATGCCCAACGACGATACGATAATCTCTTTTGCAGCCATTCCGCTCAAAAGTCCCACGCCCATTCGCCAATCGAATCCTAACGGTTTGATGACGGGTTCAATGGCATGTCCTATTTGTCCCATATACGAATTTTCTATCTGCGTTGCCGAATCGTTTGTGTCTTTTTGGTGTGGGAAATAGCACAATGCCCAAATCACGATAGATGCGAATAAGATGATTGTTCCCATTTTTTTAAGGTACATCGCACTTTTGTCCCACATGTGTATCAACGTGTTTCGTAAGGTGGGAATGCGGTACGGGGGCAACTCCATGACAAACTGGTCGGTTTCGTTTTTAAACAGCGTTTTGTTTAAAATGGCTGCCGATGCTACGGCTATTAAAATCCCGATCAGGTAGATGCCGAGTAGTATCAAACCTTTGTTGTGGTCGAAAAATGCCGACACCAACAGCAGATAGACGGGCAATCGTGCCGAGCAGGACATAAACGGTATGGTCAGCATGGTGAGCAGACGGTCTTTTTTGTTTTCGAGTGTGCGTGTCGCCATGATGGCAGGTACGTTGCACCCGAATCCGATCAGATAAGGAATAAACGACTTGCCGTGCAATCCCATTCGGTGCATCAGTCGGTCCATTATAAACGCCGCACGCGCCATATAGCCCGAATCCTCCAACAGCGATATGAAAAGGAACATAATGAGTATGTTGGGCAGAAACACCAATACGCCGCCAACGCCCGTAATGATGCCATCGACCAACAAATCGCGAAGAATGCCCTCGGGTATCAGGCGAGCCACTTGTTCGCCTATCCACGCCACGCCGCTTTCGAGCCAGCCTTGCGGGTATGCACCGAGTGTGAATGTGGTTTGAAACATAATCCACATAAACAATATCAAGACGGGGAAACCCAACCACCGATTCATGAGAACGGTGTCGAGTGCATAGCCCAATTTCTTTTTGTCGGTGTTGCTGTGTACGAGTGTTTCGCTCAACGCTCCGCGTACGAAACCGTATTTCAAGTCGGAAACAATGCCGACAATGTCGTTGTGGTAGGTTTGCTCAATGCGTTTGCGACACTCCGAAGCCGTTTCGTATATTTCGTCGGCATTGGGCAAACCGTTCAGCATTTGCCGTACCACGCTGTCGCCCTCTATCAGTTTCAAAGCTACGTAGCGGGCGGGGAAGTTGGTCTGTATCGAACTTTGCAGCAACTTTTTTACTTGCATGATGGCTGCTTCCACCTCTTCGCCGTAGTTGATATGAATATGTTTGGTTTGTGTCGTTTTTTCTTCATATACGCCGACAATGGCTTCGAGTACGTTGTCAATGCCTGCACCCGTTTTTGCCACGACGGGCACAATCGGGAATCCCAACATTTTCGACAGACTCTCGTAGTCGAGTTTGTTGCCCGAGGCCTCGAGTTCGTCGTACATATTCAATGCCATCACCATACGCGGATTTTGGTCGATGAGCTGGGTGGTGAGAAACAGATTGCGCTCCAAGTTCCCCGCATTGACAATGTTCAGCACGACGTCGGGGTGCTGCTCGGTAAGAAACGACCGCACATACAGCTCTTCGGGCGAAAATTCCGTGAGCGAGTATGTCCCCGGCAAATCGACAAGGTTGATGGTATAGCCGCGATGAAAAAACGTGCCGATTTTCGAATCGACCGTTACGCCGCTGTAATTGCCTACTTTTTCGTGTAACCCCGTTGCATAATTGAAAAACGAGGTTTTGCCGCAGTTCGGATTGCCTACAAGAGCCACCGTCAGTTCATGGCTTTTTTGCTCTACCTCTTGGGCTACATGTTCCTCGATGGTACCATGATAGAGGTTGTCGGGGTGAGCACCCGCTTCGAGCGAAACAATCTCTATGTTGGCAGCCTCGCTGCGCCGTAACGACACATGGCTGCCCATCACCTCGTATTCCACGGGGTCGAGCAACGGTGCGTTACGCAGCACCTGCACCGTTTCGCCACGAACAAACCCCATTTCCAATATCCGATGCCGAAAGCCGCCGTGCCCGTGCACTTTCAGTATGACGCATCGGCTGCCCGTGGGCATTTCCGATAGCATCTGTTTCTTTTGCGTATCCATAAAAAAACGTTTTTTTCAACCGCAAAAATACAACTTCCGACAATACTTTATCATCCCCTTTTGTGGGGATTTTACAAAATGAGAGAACGCCCTCGTTTTCTCCCGAAAGGCGTTCTCCCAAATAACATACTAACTAACAAAAACGGCAATACTTCACTCGTATCGACGATGCAAAGGTAGGGTGAGGGCGATGCATACGCAATCGCTTGATATGGGTATTTTTCGCTCCCCGTTATCGCCATAAATGGCTATGAAACGGATACTTATCATTTTTTTATGCCTGAAAGGTTAAAAAAACGCTTTTTTTGATACGTTTTTCTTAAAAACACTACTTTTGTACGATTTTTATCTTATTTATTAACATTTTAAATTTTTACAAAAATGAAAAAGTTATTTTTAAACTTTACGATGGTGTTGGTTGCAACGAGCCTGATGTTGGTTTCTTGCAATACGAAGACCGATGGGGTAGACGACCCTAACGATTCGATACCGGCAGGAGTGCAAGAAGATTTGGCTACCATACTTAAAGAGCAAGGCTATACGCTGGCAAATGCCGCTTTCGGTACGGCTTATCCGAGTTCCTATTACATCGACGTTACTTTTGCAAACGAAGCAGACACGGTGGCAATATCGTTTAACACCGAGGAGGGTCAAGAGACACTTCCTATTGGCGATTATGTAATGGACGAAACAACCGAATACCTTCCGGGTACTTGGGACCCCGAGTATTCTTGTTGGTGGAATGCAAAAGTAGCAGAAGCTGCAGAAGACGGAGTGTATTACTTTAGCGAGGGGACGGTTGCTGTAGAAAAATCGGGACGTAACTATGCCGTAAAAATCGATTTTGTTGATGTAAACGGTGATTCTATCAAATGGGCTTATCTCGGACAAATCGAATTGGAAGTATGGGATGGCTATCCTGATGAAGAATTCTATGGAGAAGACGAAGAAGCTACTGAAAATACCTTTACATATAACGCTGGGGAGGCTAATTTCTACGGAGATGCTTTTGGTTTAGGGTTAAACGTATATGTTTTATATTTGTCGGAAAAGGATGAGGCTGCAAACATTTGGAATGATGTCACCCTTTATGCATTAACAAATGCAACTGCAACTGCAGAATCTTTCCCGACAGGAACTTATGCAATAAACTCAACCTATGGAGAATCTACTATGATACCTGGTAGCTTTGATAGTGAGTCTGCTAATCAATATGGTCATCTTGCTTATGGATTTATTGGTGCTGTAGCAACGGAAGGTACTTTTGATGATTATAATGCATGGTGGTATCTTGTTGATGGGGAAGTAACTGTTAATCTTAGTGATGACGGCTCTGCTTATGAAATAGAAGGATCGACTCGCTCTGCAAATGGCTCTGTTATTAACTTCTCTTATACAGGAGCAATTTCTATAACAGATAAAACATCATCAGATGCAGCTACCTCATCTGTAAAGAGCGTAAAACCGATGAAACAAGGCAAAAAACTCGGCAGACGTGTGGTAAGAAAATAAGCTTACGCAGCAGATGCAAATAAAAAAACTCCTGCCTCGTGGGGCGGGAGTTTTTTTTATTGTGTGTGTTGTATCGCTGTCGTTTTAAGCAAAGGCAAGAATCAGTATTTGAGCCGATATAATGCGTAAGAACATGGTCAGCGGATAGACGGTGGAGTAGGCCACGGCGGGTTGGTCGTTGGTGGCTATCGAGCTTGAATAAGCCAAAGCGGGCGGGTTGGTGGTGCTTCCCGCTATCATACCTATCAGCGTGAAATAGTTGAGCTTAAAGCAGAGTCGCCCGATAATGCCGATGATAAAGATGGGCAGAAACGTAATCAGAAATCCGCACCCTATCCAAAGCAGTCCGTCGCCCGACACTACGGTGTCCAAAAATTTGCCGCCCGAAGAGATGCCCACGCTTGCTAAAAACAAACAGATGCCTATTTCGCGGAGCATAAGGTTGGCGCTTTGCGTGGTGTAGGTGATGAGTTTGATTTTGTAGCCGAAACGTCCGAGCAAAATGGCGATAATGAGCGGTCCGCCTGCCAATCCGAGCTTTGCAGGCATCGGCATTCCGGGGAAATAGACGGGAATGCTTCCTGCCAAAATACCGATAAGAATACCGAAAAAGATGGTGATGATATGCGGCTCGTTCAGTCGCTTCAAGGTATTGCCAAGCAGGGGTTCCACCTTTTTTATGGCGTCGAGTTCGCCTACCACCATTACGCGGTCGCCCACTTGCAGCACAAGGTCGGGACGCCCGAGCAGGTCGATGCCCGAACGATTGACGCGCGTGATGTTGATGCCGTAGAGCGTACGCAAGTGCAGGTCGCCGATGGTTTTGCCGTTGATGTTGTTTTGCGTGATGACAATGCGTCGCGATACGAGTTGCGTGTTTTGAGTCTCCCATTCCATTTCGGTGGTTTCGCCGAAGAAAGCCACAATGGCTTCAAAATCGTGTTCCGAGGAGATAACCAAAATCGTGTCGTCTTTTTCGAATACCGTATCGCTTGTGGGAATAATGGTTTTGCCGTTGTGCAACAAGCGCGAGATGACGAATTTACGTCCGATGATGCCTTTACATTCCGACAACGTTTTTCCGCAAATGGATTGGTTGGTGATTTTTATCGACAATCGTTGCGGTTTGTCTGTTCCGCCTTCGTTGAGGGCTGCCGCTTCGTTCTCTTTGTCCAATTTGATGCGGAAAACCGCTCTCAAGAGTAAAAATGTCAACAGCGTGCCTATCACACCCAACGGGTAGGCTACGGCATAACCTACCGCTATGTCGGTATCGTTGCCTATTTGTCGCAAAGCCTCTTGAGCGGCACCGAGTCCGGGTGTGTTGGTGACGGCTCCCGACAGAATCCCGACAGCCATTGGCAACGCTATTCTGCCATTGGCTATGTAGTAGATGGCCAATGTAACGACAATGCCCAAAAGCACGATGCCGAATGCCAACAAGTTGAGCAACGAGCCGTCTTTTTTAAACGAGGAAAAAAATCCGGGACCGACCTGCAAACCAATCGAAAAGATAAAGAGAATCAACCCGAACTCTTTGATGAAATGCAAAATTTCGGCCTCGACGGTAAACCCGAAATGCCCCACGGCAATGCCCACAAACAAAACAAACGTAACGCCCAGCGACACGCTGCCTATCTTTATCTTGCCGAGCAACACGCCCAACGAAATGACAAAAGAGTATAAAAGCAACGTATGTGCGATGGATTCTTTAGTTAAAAGATCGATAAACCATTCCATAAACATATAGTTAAAAAAAGTCGGGTGCAAAGGTACAACATCGAAGGCAATAAAAAAAGAGGTCGTCAGACCTCTTTTTGCGAGCGGTAGGCGAGGCTCGAACTCGTGACCCTCAGCTTGGGAAGCTGATGCTCTACCAACTGAGCTACTACCGCAGTGATAGTTTGCAAAAATACATTTTTTTTCCAAAATATTTTGTTATCTTTTTTAAATTTTTTTCCTTTGTGAATTATGTATAATCTAAAAATTGTAAAAATGAAAGAGAAACTACTTTTTTTGATGGTCTTTGTGTTGGCAACGATGGTGCCTGTTTCGGGGCAGACATCGACACTTTGCGACATGTCGTCGTCGGAAAATGAACCGCAACCCGTATTTCCTGTGCCTACCGAAAGGCAGTTGGCTTGGCACGACATGGAGTTTTACGCGTTCATGCACTTTGGTATCAATACCTTTACCAACCGGGAGTGGGGCAACGGCAACGAGAGTATTAACACGTTTAATCCCACTGCCGAATTGAACGTGGAACAATGGGTTACCGAGATTAAAAATGCGGGAATGAAAGGTATCATTCTTACCTGCAAACATCACGACGGTTTTTGTACGTGGTTTACCAATACCACCGAGCATAGTACGAAAAACAACACCACAACCCATGGGCATGTGGATATTCCGGCTTTGCTCTCGGCCGAATGTGCGCGACAAGGGTTGAAGTTCGGTGCCTATATTTCGCCTTGGGACAGAAACAATGCCGAGTACGGTCGTGCCGGTTATGTAACCACTTTCAGAGAGCAAATAAGGGAAATTTGCACGAACTACGGCGAACTTTTTGAAATGTGGTTCGATGGTGCCAACGGCGGTAGCGGCTACTATGGAGGTGCCAACGAATCGCGAAGCATCGATGCCGAAACCTACTACGATTTTCCGAATACGTTTAAAATGATTCGCGAATTGCAACCCAATTGCGCTATTTGGGGTTGGGATCAAGATTGTCATTGGGTAGGCAACGAAGAAGGTTGGGCAGGCGAAACCTCGTGGAGCACCTTCGACAATGGTGCCAATGGCAACGAGTATGGCGACGAAGACGGTTGGCGTTGGCTGCCCTCCGAATGCGACGCCAAAAACGGTAATGGTTGGTTTTGGAACACCTCTGCCGACAATACGGGGCAAATAAAAACGGCTCAACAGCTATTCAATATTTATATGACATCGGTGGGTAGAAATTCCAACCTGATACTGAATTTCCCGCCGAATAAAGCCGGTGTTCTTTCTACGGCTACGGTGAATAATCTGAGAGGATTCAAAACGCTCTACGATGCCGCTTTCGGCACCGATTTGGCTTTGACAGGTACGGCTACGGCTTCTGCCGAAAGAAGCAGCTCGGTGAGCGGCAAGTTTGCAGCTTCGAATGTGAACGACAACGATAACGAAACGTATTGGGCACTGGAAGACGGACAAACCTCCGGCGAAATAGAAATCGATTTGGGGAGTTCGCAAACCGTTAAATACGTTCGTTTGGGTGAATATATTCGCAAAGGACAACGTGTAAAAGGTTTTGAAATACATACATGGAATGGGTCGTCGTGGGTTAAACAAGCTACCACAACGGCAACTACCACCATCGGGCATCGACGCATTGTGCAGCTGACTTCGCCCGTTTCAACAAGCAAGGTGAAAATTGTGATTACCGATAGCAAGGTTTGTCCTTTAATCAATAGAATATCAATCTACTAATCCTAAAAAACTGACAGATGAAAACGTTAAGAATATTACAGATATTTTTGTTATCGGCAATCGTGAGTGTTTCTTCTTTGAAAGCAGAAACCGTTGTTTCGTCTTTCGAGGGTGGTTTGACCGAAGGGACAGTTTTTGTCGATGAATGGGAATCCTCGCCTTTCAATACGGGTGCTTGCGTAAACACTACCGTAGAGGTGATAGACAACCCGTATATTAACGAAATGAATGAAACAAGCAAGGTGTTGCATTATGTTCGCCCGTATTACGCAGGCGATAGAAACGGTGTCGAGATAAAGCTCGAAAATAATTTTACATTGACCACTACCAAGCGATACCTGCATGTGTTGGTTCATAAACCGGTGATTAGTCCGTTGGTAATGGCAGCCATCGACAAAAACAACAATGTGATGCAGGTGATTACCTTGTCGCGTGCCGAGGTGCGTGCCAATGCGTGGAGCGATGCTATTTTTGCCGTAAAAGGGAACGGATATGAGATAGACCGCATTCGAATTTATCCCGATTGTCAGATGGCGGTAAACCGGTTGTCGGGCGACATCGATGTCTATATCGACGAAATCGTGTTGAGCGACTCCGACGAACCTCGCACCGCTTCGAGTTATTGCATCGTAAAAGGGACGCAGAGCGTCGAACGCTATGTTTCGTACATTCAAACGCAAGGCGCTTTGTTTAATTTGAAAATGGTGCAAAACGATGTTGCTCCGAAAATCACCAACAAAATTGCCAATACCTGCATCATAGCGGAGCAGGGTGCAACCTTCGATTTGACTTTTGCACAAAAATCGACTTCGTCGGACAATGCGGCGTGGGTAGCCGATGTTTTTGCCGATTTTAACAACGACAAAGAGTATGTGTCGTCAGATGAGTATTTGGGCAGAGTGACAGGTGTTGTAAGTGGCGATTCGGTGTTGTACACCACGCAGATTACCGTTCCCGAAACGGCTCTTCTTGGTGCAGGCAGTTTAAGGATAAAATTGACCGATAGCAGCGATGCCGCTGTCGCCGGCGACAACTATTCCAGCTGTGAAAATGTGCAAGATGGTGTTGTGTTCGATATGGCAATGGAAATCCAACGAAACATAGACAAACCTGTGATAAAAATTGAAGGATTGTCTTCGCAAAGCGGTTGGGGAACTATTGGATTCAAGGGTTATGAAGGCACGGAATTGAAAGTGTTTAACGGAACGAAAATAACCGTACAAGCCAACGCTTCGGCAGGTCATACGTTTGTGGGCTGGTACATCAAAGGCTCCGAAGCACCGATAAGCACCGATGCGGTATTTGCAATTGCCGTGAAAACGAATGTTACGTTGATAGCCAAGTTTGCAGAGATAGCCTATTGCAAGCCGACATCATTGGCAACTTATTTTGCGGGAAAAATATCAATCACTCCGGCCGCTCAGACGGCTCTTTATTACATTGGCGATGCAGCTAATGCAGTCGATGAGGTTGACGGAAGTTATGTGTCGAAATCTGTTTTGGGCGGTGTGAATGTTAAGCGAGGAAGTTCTTTTGTGTTGAATGTCGAAAAGGCGGCATCTTCAGTCTCTTTTGCTTCGGCACAAATGGCTGTATGGGTCGATTGGAATGGCGATCATACGTTTGACGCTTCGGAATTGGTTGCAAACGCGCTGGGTGAAGATGTCAAAGAACTTACGGTTTCGGTTCCTACAACGGCTTTGAAAGGGGATACCTATGTGCGTCTGCGCATAGCAGGCGAAACGCTCTCTGCTACCGATGCTTGTACCGATGTTGCCGAAGGTGTAACCTACGATTTGCAGGTAACGGTTGCTCCCGGCAACGACGAGCGATTCTCTTTGTCGGCAGTGCCTGATATAGAGGGTGCCGCTACGTTTAGCTTGTCGCCTTTGCCCGATGAAGATGGCAAATATGCTGCTGGAACAAATGTTTCGATAACGGCTGTACCTGCCTCGGGATACAATTTCGTACAATGGAAAAAAGATGGAATCCCTTACGGTGCCACAATGACTTCGAACAATCCGTTGCCTATCACTTCGTTAAGCGAGGATTTGATTTTGACAATGGCTATGGAAGCGGCATTCCCCTCCTATTGTGCAGGTACGGCGCCCAACAATAGCGATGGCGACCATTATGGTATCAATGCAGGTTCGGTATCGGTTAATAGCGAGCAAGCATTTACCTTTGCCAAAGGTTCGGAGTCCATTGTTGATTTGTCTTCAACTTGCATCGCAGAAGTATGCCCCGGCGATACAATAAAAATTTATGTGTCGGGAGTTACTCATTCGCAATGGTCGCAAGGTATTGCCTACATCGATTGGAATATGGATGGAACGTGGGATACTTCGACCGAGGCTTACGAAATGTTTAATAATCCGTTAGTACAAGTTACTAATCTTGAAACGCGTATTGTTGTTCCTGATAATGTCGGAGTAGGAACCTGCGGCATTCGTTTGTGTTCGGGCGAGGCTCCTGCTTATAATTCACTTGGAGGTGGACCTTGTCAAGCACGTAAGAGAGGTACGTTGTTTACTTTCAGACTTAATATTTCGGCTTTGCCTGTTTCGTCGGCAACACAAGTGAAAGTGTCGTGTGACGAAAATAAAGGTCGTGTTGAAATACATGGAACCACAGAAAAAATATATGAAGCCGAGGAGAACGAGGTAGTAACCGTAGAAGCCACACCATTAAGCGGTTATGAATTTACTGCATGGACTACACGTACTGGAACAGTGTTATCAACGTCGTCTGTTTATTCGTTTACGGTGAATAAATCGTACGATTTGGTGGCTGTATTTACAAGTGAAAATCCGACTTATTGTACGGGAACAGCAGCTTACGAAACGTTTACGTTTTATTTGAATTCGGTTTCCATTTCATCGTCGCAAGGAACGGTGTCGGCAACAACTTCGTCATCGTTAAACGATTTTCAGTCATCGAAAATTCTTGAAGTACAAAATGGAGATATTTTGACTTTCACCTATTCATCAAACTCTTCTACCACGAGATGGGGTAATGTAGTAATCTTTGTAGATTGGAATCGTGATGGAGAATTTTCTGTTACAGATGAGAAATACGATGTTTATGGTGGTGCCGATGGTAGCGGTCAGTCCGGATATCAATATGCTAACGAAACCTATCAAATTACAGTTCCGATGTCTGCTTATGCGGGTATGTCGGCTATTAGAATTATCTCCGAAGAGGCTACGCAACACAATTCGGCAAACAACTTTGACCCTTGTGGAGCTCGACACAAAGGTTCGGTGCATACGTTCGGTTTGAGAATAATCGACCCTACGGTCAATCTCCCTGTCGTTGAGGAAGAAAAAACTGCGATTTATCCGAATCCCGTGAAATCGACGTTATTTGTCCGCGCCTCAATCAACGACCGGATAAAATTGCTCACAATGGAAGGTGTGACGGTTAAAACACTATCGGCAACCGACAATGTAACTTCATTTGATGTGTCGGGACTTCCGGCAGGTGTTTATTTGTTGCAAATTGTAGGTGAAAATGGCGTAACGACATCTACTGTTTGTAAAAAATAGGTGAGCTTTGGTTTAAAAAAAGGTTCGGGTTTTACTCGAACCTTTTTTAGTATTATCTTCGCAATCGCAAAAGATGGGTGAACTTATGAGAAAACAAAAAACAAAACAAACCGATTTGCATGTTTCGCAGCCGATGGGGCTGATGGAATTTCTTTTGCAGAAAATGGGCGGAATGAGTCGAACCTCTGTCAAATCGTTGTTGTCGCATCGGCAAGTACAGGTTAACAATCGTGTTGAAACACAATATAATTATGCACTTTCTGTTGGTGATAAAGTTGTTGTATTGACTTCGGCAGCTAACATGGAGCTGATTCATCCGAAGTTAAGAATCGTGTTCGAAGACAACGATTTGTTAGTTGTGGAAAAAAAGGCAGGAATATTGACCGTCCCGACAAATGTTGGTTCAAGAGAGAGCACGGTGCTTTCCGTTTTGAAAACTTATGTGCGAAAAGCAAATCCGAGAAACGGTGTTTTTGTAGTACATCGTTTGGATAGGGAGACTTCTGGTTTGTTGGTTTTTGCCAAAAGTAGAGAACTGCAGGAGTTTATGCGGGATAATTGGAAATTGGTTACAACCGATCGTGCATATACGGCTTTGGTAGAAGGCGTGGTGGAAAAAGAAAACGATACCGTTGTCTCGTGGTTGACCGAAAATCCTAAAACGACCCGCGTATATTCTTCGTTTACCGATAATGGCGGGAAAAAATCGATAACGCATTATGAAAAATTGCAGAACAATGCCGATTATTCGTTGATAGAGTTGCGATTAGAAACAGGACGTACTAACCAAATTCGTGTTCAAATGGCAAGTATCGGTCATCCTGTTGTTGGCGACAGAAAATATGGGAACGGTGTTTCGCCCGTAATGAATCGGTTGGCATTGCATGCCCATTTGTTGGCGTTTAATCATCCTGTTACACGGCAAAAAATGTCGTTTGAACTACCTGTCCCAAAAGAGTTTTTCAAGGTTTTTCGTTAAAAGGAGTTGCTTGTTATTTCGTGGAAAAATCTGCATTGTAGGCATTTCCGTGTATCGCAATAGCAGTTTTTGAGTTGCAACAACGCTTGTGTGTTGGCAGCAGAATGTGTCGGAAATTGCAGTTGATGGAATTTTTCTACGATTTTGTTTTTCTCCGCAGGCAATTCGTTGAGCAAGTTTAGGGCTTGTTCGCATAGCGAATCCCGACCCTGAAGTTGACCGTAAGCAAACAAAAACGGGATTACGGAGTTGATGATAATGGCATCAAGTGAGTTGTTTGTCAGGTGTTTGCTTCTACTTCGGCTCGGGTTAGAAAAGTTATAATGTGTGTTCCAAAAATCGGAAACTTCTACACGAAATAATTCGTGCAAAGCCTCTTTGATGGGATTTTCGATGATTTTGGAAAACAGACAATCGTATCGTTGCAATAACGACGCAAGTTGTGCGATGCGTATATGCGGAAAATTCATCGGTCGTAGCCGAAACATTTTCCAAAGGTGCGTCGGTATGGGTGTCAGTTGGAATTTCTGACGCAAGAAAGCATACTCTTGAATAAGCAAATTGGTGTAATCGTCGGAACTCTTGTCGGGGAGCAGCCCTGCTTGTCCGAACAACAAGGCTTCCGTTTGTAAAAGGTTGTCTTTATGCTTTCGCAGATAGTTTAGCGGTAGCGATTTTGCAAGCATCATGAAAGCATCAGCGTTTTTTCCAAAACCGAAATTACGGGCTAAAAAAAGATAGAAAGCACTTTCCCAATCATTCCCGTTTTGTGCCAAGACAGCTTTTATATCCTCTGTTTTTCGAATAAAACGCTCAACCAAAAGCGACTCCAGCCAAGCGTCTTTTACAACGGACGATTTTAACTCTGCAAGCGATTTTTCGCAAGGGATAAAATGAACGTCGTGAGAGAACAAATTGTCGATGATGCGATTGGGAATCTTTAATTCAAGTTGCGGAATTTCTCTGTTGTCGGCGTCAAATACCCGACAATTGCATTCTGCCACCACATGCAAAATGACATTGTTGTAGGCTCTGTTTTTATGATGTTGGTGTTGCTGCCAATCGCTCGATTTCAGATGAATTTCCACATCGCCAGCCCAAATCAGATTGTTAATCTTGATTTTTGCATTTGAGAAGTCGGCACCCGCATTCGTATTGGGTAATCCAAAATCAATGATTTCAATCGGTTCTCCATCGGTAGTATGCAGGTTGCCGAGTGGGAATTTCTTGTAACGCCAAACGTAGTGGAGTAGTTCTTCGTTCATCGTATTCAAAGTTGCGATTGTATTAAATCGAATTTTTTAATGAACTTTTGGCGCGCCAATTCCAAATCGGACAGCAAATCTTGTTCGGAGGATTTAAATTCGGGTAAACTACTGCCTTCTTTAATGTTTTCAAGAGTTTGCTTGTAGAATTCAATCAGTTTCAGAGTTGCGTCGTACAACTCGTGTTCATCTCTGAAATACCCGAGACTCCGGATCTTTTTTTCTGAAGCGAGTAGTTGTTTTCCAGCCTCGCTACAAGAATCGTTTGTGTTGTTTTCCAGTGCTTTATGTGTGGAAACACGGCATTTCCCGATTTCGAAAACAAGTGTGTCACAATAATCGGCAGGAGGCATACATGAGTGAAACCCCAAGCATAATGTTATCAGTGAGAAGAAGAAGATGCACCTATTCATTTTATATGTTTTTATGATTCGCTATGGGCAAATATAAGTGAAAAATTTTATTCGGTGCAATTTGTACACATTTCAATGTGTTTCCTGTTGATTCTTATTTGTTTCCGAAAATCCTTTGCTTTTTGGTTGTGGAAAATAGCTTTTATCGAAGAATTCTGTACGTTGCCGAAAACAAATTGACTCAATTTATCAAAACAGCAAGGCAGTACATCGCCTTCGGAGTTGATAACCACTCCTGCCCAACTTCTGAAACAATGGTTTTTGACGGTCCTTTTTAATTGCCACTCTCCGTCTTTGAATACATATCGGCTGTACTTTTTTTTCGACGGTATGCTCTCTGATTTTTGCTTGTAATTATAAATCTGTGCCGATTTGATGGTTACGACATCGGCACCCCATTGTTTCCCCATGGTTTTGACGGTTCTAATTTCGTTCTCATTGTGTTTAAACACTACAAATTGAACTTCTATTTTTGGGAATGTGGTATGGTGTGTTTTTTTTGCTTCTTGAAGATATTTTATGGCAAACAGGGCTTTTTCTAATGAGCCGCCTACTCGATACCGTTCGTAGGATTGTTGCGTAGTTCCGTCGATAGATATTACAATGTGTCGCAAACGACTTTTTACAATCTGTTCACTCATGTTTTTGTCTAACGTTTGAGCATTGGTAGATAAATATGTGTAAAGATGCTTGTTGTTGGCATATTGAATCATATCGATGATATGTGGGTGAAGCAGTGGCTCTCCTTGAAAATAGAGCAGTATTTTTAGCGTTTGGTTTGCAACTTCGTCAACGATTTTGTAAAACGTTTTAATATCCATAAAAGGACGTCTTTTAAAGCGGTGTTGTCCGATGGCACATTCGGGACAATTCAAGTTGCATACGGCAGCAGTTTCTAAAGAGATAAAAACAGGATATGTATGTGAATGTATTTTTTCTGAATTAAGCCCAAATGAGAGGTAATTCAGCAGCAAATTTTTTACTTTGAGATAAAATGTACGGCAAGAATTTTTCATGTAAGCATTTGAGTTATCTTGCTGATTTATAACTATATAAGTTTGATTATGTAAAAAATATATATTTTTTTTGCAAAAATAACTAATTTATTAATTTAACTATTTCTATATTTGCCTAATATTTTGTGAATTGTAAATAAAAGTAAACTTAATTATTAACAAAAAATCAAAAAAATGAGAAAACATTTATTTTCAGTCGTTTCGGCTTGTTTGGTTTTATCGTTGGTTGTTGGTTGCGGTAAACCAAAAGAATTGTTGAAAGAGTATGTAACGGTTGTTCCTACTCCGGTAGAAAGTCATTCTGGTAAGGTAAGAATGGAGGTGAAAGTTAATTATCCTGAAAAGTATTTTAAAACAAAAATGGAGTTGACAATTACCCCTATTTTAGCAACAGAAACAGACACAATTGCAGATAAAGATGTACTTTATCAAGGAGAAAAAGTAAAGGATAACAACGAAGTTGTAAAATATAAAGTTGGTGGTCCTTATAGCTTCATCACTGCATTTGATTATGATGAAAAATATTTGAAATCGAATTTCTGCTTACGAGTTAAAGCTAAAATCAAAAACAAAGAGTATGATTTGGGCGTAGTAGAAATTGTTCCCGGTATTTTGGCTACACCAGAGCTTGTAAATTTCCAAGCATTGACACCTGTTATTGCAGAGGATAATTTCCAACGCGTTATTACAGAGAAGAAAAAAGCTGACATTTTCTTTGCTATTCAACAATCGGAGATCCGTTCTTCTGAATTGTCAAAAGATGAAATTGCTGCTTTGATACAAAATGTACAAGATGCCAAAGATGCTCAAAACAAAGAATTGAAAGGAATCGAGATTTCGTCGTACGCTTCGCCTGATGGTTCTTTGTCGTTGAACGAGAAATTGGCAGAACGTCGTGAAAAAGAGACAAATAAATACATCGCTAAACAAATGAAAAAACTGAAAGCCGAGGTAGCTGTTAGTGCTAAATTTACAGCAGAAGACTGGGACGGCTTCCAAACCTTGATGCAAGAGTCTGAAATTGATGACAAAGAGGTTATCTTGCGAGTATTGTCGATGTATCAAGATCCTGAAGAACGTGAGCGTGAAATCAAAAACATTTCAGAAGTTTACAAAGCTATCGCAAATGAGATTCTTCCGAAACTCCGTCGTTCGCAAATGACTTTGTCGGTTGATGTAATTGGAAAAACTGACGAAGAGATTAAGGATTTGGCTAAAAACAACGATGCTGCTTTGAATTTGGAAGAGTTGCTCTATTCGGCAAAATTGTTTACAAATCTTGACGACAAAGTAGAAATCTACAACAAAGTAATTGCACGTAACAGTAGCGATTGGAGAGCGTATAACAACTTGAGTATCACTCTTTATCAACAAGGTAAATTTGCTGATGCAGAGCGTATGATTAAAAAAGCTGTAGAATTTAAAGCTGATGCTCCTGAAGCTAACTTTAATGCAGGATTGATTGCTTTGGCAAACAAAAACTTGACAGCTGCTGAAGAATACTTTGGAAAATCGGCTAACGTAGGTGAAAACTTGGAGTTGGCTCAAGGTGCTCTTTTGATTAAGAAAGCTGAATACCAAAAAGCTGCTGAAGTGTTGAACGGTTCGAACGTTAACAACGAAGGTTTGGCAAAAATTCTGACAGGCGATTTCAACGCTGCTCGTGCTGCTTTGAATCAAGTTGCTCAAAAAGATGCTTTGACATATTATTTGCTTGCTATTGTAGGTGCTCGCGTTAACGACAATGCAGCTGTATATGAAAATCTTCAAAAGTCGGTTAATTTGTGTGCAGCAAAAGCAGAGTATGCTAAAAAAGATATTGAGTTCGCTAATTACGCATCTGATGCTAAATTTGCAGAAATCGTAAAATAAACGATAAGGTACTGATTTAAAAGAGGGTTGGCTTCTGCCAACCCTCTTTTTGTTAAAAAACCTTTATTCTAAATTGATGTTTTTCTTTTCACTATATTTGCATAAATTTGGATTTTATGAACGATAAAACAATTGAACAATTTGTCGATACTATTGTTAAAGGAATGCAGGAGGCAAAAGCAAAACGGATTGTAACCGTTGATATGCAAAAGTTAGATGCCCCTTGTGTTTTTTTTATAATTTGCGAAGGAAATTCGTCAACACATGTGGCATCTATCGCAACGGAGGTGAAAAATTTTGTTCGTGAAGTTGCAGGTATAAAGCCTTTTGCTATAGATGGATTGGAGGCTGCAAATTGGGTGGCAATGGATTACGGACAACTGATTGTGCATGTTTTTCAGCCCGAAATACGTGAGTTTTATGACATAGAGCATCTTTGGTCGGATGCAGAATTGAATGAAATAGCTGATATTGATTAGAAACGTATGGAAAAAGAAAATAATAAGAAGGATATATTTACTCCTAACAGAAACAATAAAAAAGGATTTACTCCAAAGTTTAATTTCTATTGGATTTATCTTTCCATCGCAATCCTATTCTTGCTTTCTATCTTTTTAGATAAGAATGGTTTTACACGAGAGGTTTCTTATTCGAAATTTGAGGCATTGGTGGCTGATAACTGTATTTCGAAAATTACTGTTTTTTCAAATCGGAATCAACTTGAGGCAGAAGTGAAAACGCCTTGTATGGAACAAGTATTTGGCGAAAAAATTGATACATTGACAACGAAAGCTTTGATAGAAGTATCAATACCTTCGGTTGAAGATTTTGAAAAAATGATAGCGAAATATCGCAATGATGGAGTTTATACGGGTGAATATCGTTATGAGCAGGCACGAAGTTATGAGGATATTATTTGGTCTGTAGTTCCATTTTTGCTGATGTTGTTTTTCTTCATGTTCATTATGCGACGTATGTCGAGTAGTGCAGCAGGCGGTGGTGGTATTTTTAGTGTGGGGAAATCGCAGGCGAAGCTGTTTGATAAGGGAACGTCCGAAAAAGTTACTTTTAAAGATGTGGCAGGTCTTGAGGGAGCCAAACAAGAAGTGGAAGAGATTGTGTCGTTTTTGAAAGACCCTGAGAAATACCGTCGTTTGGGGGGGAAAATTCCTAAGGGAGCTTTGCTTGTAGGCCCTCCGGGGACAGGAAAAACATTGCTTGCAAAGGCAGTGGCAGGAGAAGCTGATGTTCCTTTCTTTTCGATGTCGGGTTCCGATTTCGTGGAAATGTTTGTAGGTGTGGGTGCTTCACGAGTACGCGATTTGTTTCGTCAGGCCAAAGAGAAAGCTCCTTGTATTATTTTTATAGACGAAATTGATGCCATAGGGCGCGCTCGTGGTAAGAATATTTCTCATTCGAATGATGAACGTGAGAATACCTTAAATCAACTTTTAACGGAAATGGACGGTTTTGGTACGAATAGCGGAGTGATTATTCTTGCAGCTACCAATCGGGCGGAAATTTTGGATAAAGCATTGCTTCGTGCAGGGCGTTTTGATAGACAGATTCATGTGGAATTACCTGATTTAAATGAACGAAAAGCAATCTTTCAAGTTCATTTGTTGCCGTTAAAGATTGATAAAACGCTTGATGTGGACTTTCTTGCTCGACAAACACCCGGATTTTCGGGTGCGGAAATTGCCAATGTATGCAACGAAGCAGCTTTGATAGCTGCCCGTAACAATAAGGATTTGGTGGAAAAAGAGGACTTTTTGGCTGCTGTTGATCGTATCATTGGTGGGTTGGAAAAGAAAACGAAAATAATTACGCAAGAAGAAAAAAAATCTATTGCTTACCACGAGGCGGGTCATGCTACAATCAGTTGGTTGCTCGAATATGCTAACCCATTGGTTAAGGTTACTATCGTGCCACGAGGCGAGGCTCTGGGAGCAGCATGGTATTTGCCCGAAGAACGTCAGTTGACGACCAAAGAGCATATTCTTGACGAAATGTGCGCTACATTGGGAGGACGTGCTGCCGAAGAGGTTTTCTTTGGAACGATGTCAACGGGAGCGATGAACGATTTGGAGCGAGTAACCAAACGTGCTTATGCTATGGTTACTTACTTCGGTATGAGCGACAAAGTAAAAAACATGAGTTTTTACGACTCTACAGGAAACGATTATAATTTTACGAAACCTTATAGTGAAAAGACGGCAGAACTTATCGACGAGGAGGCAAAAAAAATAATTGCAGAGCAATATCAGCGTGCAAAAGAGTTGCTTGAAACACATAGAGAAGGACATAATCGCCTTGCCGAATTGTTAGTGGAGCGAGAGGTTATTTTTGCTGAAGATGTAGAGGCTGTATTTGGAAAAAGACCTTGGAAGTCGCGTACCGAAGAGTTGTTGCAGAATACAGAACAGCCCTCTGCCGAAGAGGATGTTACGGAATCGCAAAACTGATTTACTAAAAGTATGAACAAAGAGAAAAAACGCTACACTATGTAGCGTTTTTCTTACATACGGGGGGGATTGAGGGGCAAACGATGCGGGTAAAATCTTTATCTTTGTCCAATAAAGAATAAAAAATATGCTTTGGTTGTTGTTGATAGCATTATTGATATTGGTAGCGGTGGGTGCATTGGCTTTTTTCGCATCTCGTCGCTCACTGACAACAGATGCGGATGAACATAAGGAGATACCGTCCGATTGCTGTGGCGCACATGAAGTTTGTGAGCGGGATTCTCTATTAAGTAAGACCAATCAGATAATCTATTTTGACGATGAGGAATTGGACGTGCTTTCAGGTAAAGATGCCGCTACTTATACCATAGAAGAACAGAAACAATTGGAAGAGGTTTTTCTTACGCTTCGCGAAAGCGATGTGGCGGGCTGGCTTCGTAGTTTGCAATTGAGAAATATTGCTTTGCCCGACGAATTAAAAGAGCAAGCATTGCTTATCGTACGTGAGCGTCGTCATCTGCTTTGATGCGGTATCTGCGGAAAAACCATAACAACAATCCACATACACCAAAACTTACGAATGCTATCGGCCATTGGTTTGCAGTGCCTATATGTGAAAATTCGTCAATTGTTTGTTGGCTGCAGAAAAAAGATAAAGTTACCACGGTGGCATTGTTTATAAAATGTGCCACAATAGAAGGAAGAATCGACCCCGACCAATAAACAAAATAGCCGAATATGGCTCCTAAAAACATTCGTGGGAAAAAGCCATAGAATTGCAGATGTATGGCACTGAAAATTAGAGCAGATAACCAAATACCTGCGTGTGTGCCGAATGTTTTTGCAATGGTTTTTTGCAATAGTCCTCTGAAAAAGAGTTCTTCAGAGAAAGCCGGAATGAGAGCCATAACAACCAAATTGCCGAGAAACCCGCTCCACGAAGTGGCTGACAAAAATCTCTCGGTAAGTGCGTTGTTTGTCGCTTCTTGTTGTTTCATCCATTTTTCGATATGTGATAGCCATTCCGGCAACACGATTTTCTCGTTCAAGTCAGCTGTAAAATTGATGGCAGGCATTGCACTAACAACAATCATTGCTGCAAGCAGATAAAACAAGGTCTTTGTTTGAGGTGAAACAGAAAGGTATTGAGCAGCATTTTTGTCGAAAAAACAAGCACAGATAACTGCCGGAAAAATAAATCCGAAAATCGATAAAACGGCTTGTGTGATTTTTAGTGCAACAATGTCGTCCCCGAATGCGGGGGTAACAAGCAACGAAATTGCAGACCCGATTGAGAGGGAAAAGACAAGGGTGGTAAAAACAATCAGTAGCTTGCCGATGAACGATGTTTGCTCAAATATTGCTTTAAGAAAACTCATACGTTATTCCGAAACGTGTATGTCGCGAATCATTAGCTGTAACGAGGTATTCCCGTTGAACGTGTTTTCCTCTATCGTATAGCAAATGTCCAACGGTTGTCCTGTTTTTAAAAACGTATTGAATCCCCCCATTTTAAAAGCAATTCCGTTGATAACGGAGTTGCAGTCGGAGTCGTCTATCAAGTCCATTTTTAGGTGTTCGTGTCCTTTCCCTACGAGCTTGCTGGTACCAAAGTCGCGTACTTTTCTCGACACAAACACCGGTTTCATATTGTTGGGACCAAAAGGTGCGAATTGTTTTAAAATGTTATAAAACTTTCGCGGCGTGAGTTCGGCAAACGAGAGCTCGGCATCAATCTCTATTTGAGGCGAGAGTTGTTCGGGTTGAATGTTGTTTGCCACATAATCTTCAAATCGAAGAATAAATTCTTCCACGTTTTCTTCTTTCATCGAAAGTCCTGCAGCATAGAGGTGTCCTCCAAAATTTTCAAGCAAATCCTGGCACGATTCAATGGCTTTGTAAAGATCGAAACCGGGTATTGAACGTGCAGAGCCTGTAGCCATTCCGTTCGACAAGGTTAGAACAACTGTCGGTTTGTAATACTCTTCGGCTAAACGAGAGGCAACAATTCCAACGATTCCTTTGTGCCAATCGGGTTGAAAAACAACAATTGATTTTCGGCTCTTAAAGTCTTGATTGGCTTCGATAAAACTCATCGCTTCGTCAGTCATGTTTTTGTCTAAATCCTTGCGCTCATTGTTGTATTCGTTAATTGCATGACTTTTCTTGCGTGCGGTTTCGATGTCTTTTGCAATGAGAAGTTCGACCGCTTCTTTGCCTGAAGTCATTCGTCCCGAAGCATTGATGCGGGGACCTATTTTGAAAACAATGTCGCTGACAGTGATTTCTTTACCTGTCAAATCGCATACCTCAATGATGCTTTTCAACCCAATACTCGGATCGTTGTTGAGTTGTTTCAATCCGTAATAAATCAAAATGCGATTTTCGCCTGTGATAGGAACAATGTCGGAGGCAATGCTCAATGCCAATAAGTCGAGCAACGGCATTAGGTTGAAAAACGGAATATCATTGCTTTTTGCAAAGGCCTGCATCAGTTTGAATCCGACACCGCAACCCGACAAATGCGGATATGGATAATGACAATCCGAACGCTTGGGGTCGAGTACGGCTACGGCGTCGGGTATTTGTGTGTCCGGATTGTGATGGTCGCAAATAATAAAATCGACACCTCGCTCTTTGGCGTAAGCAACTTTTTCGATGGCTTTAATGCCGCAATCGAGAGCGATAACCAATTTTACATTGTTGCTGACAGCAAAGTCTATTCCTGCATACGATATGCCATAGCCTTCTGTATATCGGTTGGGTATGTAGAAAATTAAATTTGATGTGTATTGTAGCAGAAATTTGTAAACCAAAGCAACTGCTGTAGTTCCATCTACGTCGTAATCACCATAGACCATTATTTTTTCGTTCTTGCCGATAGCTGTGTTCAATCGATCAACTGCTTTTTGCATATCGGTCATTAAAAACGGGTCGTGCAGTGCATTTAATGTCGGGCGGAAAAATTGTTTTGCCTCTTCAAATGTCGTAATGCCGCGTTGTACCAATAGTTTTGCTAAAACAGGGTCGATTTTCAGTTCTTTTGCTATTTCATCTTGATGTTTTTTTTGGTCGTCATTCAGTGAGTTAATAATCCATCTGTTTGTCATATATAGAGTTTTTTCTTTCAAAGAAGCAATTATGCTATTCTTGCGTATGCAAGGAGCATAAAAAGTGTGCAAAGATACGCAAAAAATGATAATTTTTACATTTATTTATGTTAATATGCGAATCGCCATTTTGTGAAAGAAATTAGCAAACATTTTTTTCTTTTGAGGAGAAATATTAAATTTGTGCAATTTTAGATTTTGAAATGGACTTTCATTACCAAAAAATGATAGATGAATTTGAAATGAAAATTCATCTGATTTTGCAGAATAATGAAGATTTAAAGCAAAAAAATCAATTTCTTGAAGCAGAAATTGAGCGGCAAAAGGCAGAACTTGTTGAGGTAAGAAACTCCCTTTCGGAACTAAAAAATCAATATGATAAATTGAAGATGGCAAAAGCGTTGTCGCTTTCGGACGACGAGAAAAAAAAAGCCCATCGGCAGTTGTCTTTATTGGTGCGGAATGTAAATGCTTGTATTAAGTTGATTAATAACAACGAATGAGTATGTCGGAAGATGTGTTTAAGATTACAGTGAAAATCGCTGCACGAACCATTCAACT
>SAMEA3663036__coassemble_155_pt1 | contig 34030 bp, 30 predicted proteins | sample SAMEA3663036__metabat2_low_PE_036 | metagenome-assembled genome bin SAMEA3663036 (sample SAMEA3663036) | pig gut metagenome | biome: pig gut; feature: pig-associated habitat; material: faeces | place: France | collected 2012 | reverse complement strand
GGGCAGAGCATCTTTATCTCGTTTGTAATAACACTCATCTGCAATACAGCCGTTTATTGGCGAAGCCAGTCGCGCATCGACGATGCACTTGACGTATTTCCAACTCACGGCACAGGAGGTATTTTCGGCACGATACTTACAGGCATTTTTATTCAAGAAGGACTAATTGCCGGTACCAAAGAAGGATTTATCGTATTTCTCTATCATCTGCTTGCCATCGCCATTGTCATTGTATATACGTTCGTAGTCAGTTATTTTGGCTATTGGCTTATCAACAAGTTCATTCCGATGCGTGTTTCCGAATATAGCGAAAACGTAGGTCTTGACTATAGTCAGCACGACGAGCATTACGGACTCGCTCATGTAGGTGAGCGCGAAATAGCCGAATACGAGGAGCATATAGAAAAGAAATACAGCAAATAACAACATCAATTATACTTCTTTTTGTAAGGCGACTGCATTCCTATCGAAATGCAGTCGCTTTTATTACAACAATGGATTGACAAGAAAAAACCTTGTCAAGTGTTTTGACAAGGTTTCTCGTTTTCACCGAAAGACGATTAAAGCGGATATTCCTCAAACGCATAAAGTACCGTCGAAAGATAACGTTCTCCCGTATCGGGGAGCAAGACAACAATTCGCTTTCCTTTATTTTCGGGGCGTTGAGCTATTTGACTTGCTGCAAAAGCCGCAGCACCGGCCGATATTCCTACCAACAATCCTTCTTGAGATGCCAATTCTCTACTTGTTCGGATAGCGTCATCGTTCTCCACATCGAAAACCTCATCAACCACGTTGGCGTCGTAGTTTTTCGGTACAAATCCGGCACCGATGCCTTGTATTTTGTGAGGTCCGCTCTGCCCGCTATTCAACACTGGCGACGATTTTGGCTCAACAGCCACAATGCGTACATTGGGGTTATAAGCCTTCAAGCGAGCACCCACACCCGAAACCGTACCACCCGTACCGACTCCTGCCACGAAAATATCCACCTGACCTTCAGTTTGGTTCCATATTTCGACACCCGTAGTGGAATGATGCCGTGCAGGATTAGACGGATTTTCAAATTGTTGCAAAATAATGCTTCCCTGTATCTGTTTTTGCAACTCTTCGGCTGCTGCAATAGCGCCTTTCATACCGTCTTTACCCGGTGTAAGATGTATTTCCGCCCCATAGGCTTTTATAAGATTTCTACGCTCAACACTCATCGTATCAGGCATGGTGAGTATCAGGCGATACCCTTTTACAGCTGCCACCAAAGCCAAGCCGATACCCGTATTGCCACTCGTAGGCTCTATAATCGTTCCTCCTTGTTTAAGAACGCCTTTCTGCTCTGCATCTTCGACCATAGCCAATGCAATACGGTCTTTTACACTACCTCCCGGATTAAAATACTCTATTTTTGCCACTATAGGAGTTTCAATACCCTTTTTAGCCGAGAACTTGTTAAGTTCCAACAATGGTGTATTCCCGATAAGTTCGGTCAGTTGTTTTGCTATTTTTTTCATAATGTATCTATATTTTTTTCAATTATAGTAATAATTTAAACTCTATCCAAGGCTTGTGCCAAATCTGCCAACAAATCGTCGATATGCTCCGTACCTATCGACAAACGAACGGTAGAAGGCGTAATATTTTGTGCGTCAAGTTCCTCCGGCGACATTTGAGAATGCGTAGTGGTATAAGGATGTATCACAAGGCTCTTGACATCGGCCACATTGGCAAGCAACGAGAATATCTCCAACGAATCGATAAACCGCCATGCAGCTTCTTGTCCGCCTTTTATCTCAAAAGTAAAAATACTTGCGGCACCTTGTGGGAAATACTTTTTATACAACGCATTATCGGGATGCGTAGGCAAAGACGGATGATTGACTTTTGAAATTTTTGGGTGATGTTCAAGGAAATCAACCACTTTCAAGGCATTCTCTACATGACGCTCTACCCGCAGCGAGAGCGTTTCTACTCCTTGTAACAAGATAAATGCATTGAACGGAGAAAGCGTAGCTCCCGTATCGCGAAGAATAACGGCACGAATACGGGTAACAAAAGCAGCAGCACCTGCCACAGCTGCAAATACAGCTCCATGATAACTCGGATCCGGTTTTGCCAAGGTAGGAAATTTATCGGGATAAGCAGTCCAATCGAATGTTCCGCCATCCACAATCACACCACCGAGCGAAGTACCGTGTCCGCCAAGAAACTTAGTAGCCGAATGCACAACCACGTCGGCTCCATGCTCTATCGGACGGAACAAGAATGGCGTTGCAAACGTATTGTCCACAATCAAAGGTACTCCATGGCGATGAGCCACTTCCGACACTCCTTCTATGTTTGTTACATCTGAATTCGGGTTGCCAAAAGTCTCGACAAATACGGCTTTTGTGTTCGGTCGTATGGCTTTCTCCAAAGCATCGAGGTCGTTGACACGAACAATCGTATTCGTAATGCCTTGCGTAGCCAATGTGTGCGTTATAAGATTGAAAGATCCACCGTAAAGGTTATCTGCTGCCACGACATGGTCGCCCGCCTGCAAAATATTTTGCAAAGCATAAGTAATCGCTGCAGCTCCCGAAGCCACTGCCAATCCTGCCACACCTCCTTCGAGCGCAGCCACACGATCTTCAAAAACACCTTGCGTGGAGTTGGTCAATCGTCCATAAATATTACCGGCATCACGCAAACCGAAGCGATCGGCTGCATGTTGCGAATTGCGAAATACATACGAAGTTGTTTGATAAATAGGTACTGCACGTGCTCCTGTTACTGCATCCGGCTGCTCTTGCCCAACATGAAGTTGTAGCGTTTCAAAACGAAGTTTTTTTCTATCCATAATTCATTATTTTATTAAGTAAAACATTTTGTTTCATTTTCACGTTGCAAAGTTACTTCGAACAGATATTTCGTACAAGATATTCTAAAAATATAGAAAATATATCTATTTTTGCACATTTAAATAGAACAAACAAACTAATAACATTATTAAATAAACTTTTAACAGAAAAATATTCTTTTTTATGGAAACATTAGACAAAGTCGATTTGCAGATTCTACGCACTTTACAAGAAAATGCACGCCTCACAACCAAAGAACTTGCCTCGCGAGTTAGCCTTTCGTCCACACCCGTATTCGAACGTCTAAAACGCTTGGAGGCCAACGGATATATCAAAAAATACATCGCTGTTCTTGATGCTGAAAAATTAAATCAAGGATTTATTGTCTTCTGCAATATAAAAATGAGATGCCTCAGCCGCGAAATCGCCCAAAATTTTACCCGTATCATCAACAACATACCCGAAGTAACGGAATGCTACAACATATCAGGCAGCTTCGACTATCTACTAAAAATACACGCTCCCAATATGAAATACTACCAAGAATTTGTACTCAACGTATTGGGAACAATTGAAAATTTAGGGTCGCTTGAAAGTACTTTTGTCATGGATCAGGTGAAACACGAATACGGTATCAACATATAAATCGCAACAAAGCAAAAATACTCTATATTTCAATTAGCAATATTATAGAATGTTATTATATCATATTCAACATTTAATTTGTATATAAAATTCAATTTAAAACCAACAAAATCTTTTATTGACATCAGATAAAAATATATAACCCATCAAGGTAATTTGACATAATTTTGCATCGGTTAAATAAAAAATCAACAGTCAACGCTTTATGTCGCAACTGATACACTTCACAAAAATGCACGGATTGGGCAACGACTACATTTACGTAAATAATTCACAATACCCCATTGCCAATCCGGAGCGGGCAGCCATCGAATGGAGTCGTCCGCACACGGGCATCGGTGCCGACGGGTTGGTGTTGATAGACGAAAGCCTCGCAGCCGACTTTCGTATGCGCATATTCAATGCCGACGGCTCGGAGGCTATGATGTGCGGCAATGCAAGTCGTTGCATCGGAAAATTTGTTTACGACAACCGATTGACCGATAAAACCGAAATTTCTCTCGAAACTCTTTCGGGTATCAAGAATCTTTCGTTAGAAACGGTTGACGGCGTCGTAAAAAACGTAACCGTTGACATGGGTACTCCTTTGTTGCAAAACAAGGAGCAAGTAAACACTGCAGACGGGATGCTACACGAGCAACATTTCGACATCAACGGAGCATCCGCCATCGGCACATTTGTCTGTATGGGCAATCCGCATTTGGTATTGTTTGTCGAAAATGTTGAAACGCTGCCTATCGAACAAATAGGAAAAGAATTGGAACGACATCCGCTTTTTCCTCAAAGAATCAACGTTGAGTTTGCCGAAACACGTTCGTCCGACACTATTCGCATGAGGGTATGGGAGAGAGGTTCCGGCATCACACAAGCTTGCGGCACGGGTGCCTGTGCCACTGCCGTAGCTGCAATTTTATCAGAACAAACAAACCGAAAAGTAAACATTTGTATGGATGGAGGTACACTACAAATAGAATGGAATGCTACCGACGGAAAAATCTATATGTCAGGACCTGCCGTCACAGTGTTTGAAGGTGATATTATTTTAAATTTTTAAGAAAACATGGCACTTGTAAACGAACATTTTCTAACGCTTCCGAACAATTATCTATTTTCGGACATTGCCAAGCAAGTAAAAGACTACAAGGCTACTCACACCGACCGACGAGTGGTCAGTTTGGGTATTGGCGATGTAACCCAACCGCTTCCGCAAGCGGCTATTGATGCCATGACAAAAGCGGTAGCCGAAATGGCCGACGCACGCACATTCAGAGGTTACGGACCTGAACATGGTTACGATTTTCTTATCGATGCCATTATCGAAAACGATTACCAACCACGAGGCATACAACTAACTCGCAGCGAGGTATTTATAAGCGATGGAGCTAAAAGCGACTGCGGTAACATCGGCGACATACTCAGCATAAACAACACCATAGGTATGACCGACCCCGTTTATCCCGTCTATATCGACTCCAATGCAATGTGTGGCAGAGCCGGCAATTTGGTTGACAACAAATGGACAGGCATAACCTATCTCTCGTGCAACAGCGACAATGGTTTTGTACCGGAGCTTCCTACAAAGAAAATCGATGTTATCTATCTCTGCTACCCCAACAATCCGACCGGAACGGTACTCTCGAAAGAGGAATTGGCAAAATGGGTTGACTATGCGTTAAAAAACGATTCGCTTATCATTTACGACGGAGCATACGAAGCATATATTCAGGACAAGAGCATTACGCATTCCATTTATGAAATCGACGGAGCAAAAAATTGTGCTATCGAATTACGCAGTTTTTCAAAAACAGCGGGATTCACAGGCGTACGATGCGGATACACGGTTATCCCCGAACAACTGACGGTAGCGAACAGCCAAGGCGGACGTGTTGCTTTAAATGCCCTTTGGAATCGCCGTCAATGCACAAAATTTAACGGCACAAGCTACATTACACAACGTGGCGCTGAAGCCATTTACACGCCCGAAGGCAAGATGCAAGTTAAGCGAATTATCGGATATTACATGGAGAATGCCCGTTTGATGAAAAACGAATTGCAAGAAGCTGGATTCTCGGTAGTCGGTGGCGACAATGCACCCTACTTATGGGTAAAAACGCCCGACAAAACAGGTTCGTGGGATTTTTTCCGTCAGTTGTTGCACCAAGCCAATGTGGTGGTTACTCCCGGTGTTGGCTTCGGTCCGAGCGGCGAAGGTTTTGTGCGACTCACCGCATTTTCGAGCAAAGAAGATTGTCAAGAGGCTATGCACCGAATCAAAAATATGTAAACAAAAAACCATAAACAAAGAGTAAAAACATTATTTCCAAAATAAAACTAATTATTATGTCAGAATTGAGATTTAGAGTGGTGGAGACAGCTTTCAAGAAGAAAGAAGCTCCCGTAACAGTCCCCAGCGAAAGACCAAGTGAATACTTTGCAAAATATGTATTCAATCGCGAAAAAATGTTCAAATATCTTCCCGGAAACATTTACAGTAAGTTGGTAGATGTTATGGACAACGGTGCTCCACTTGACCGCAGCGTGGCCGATGCCGTAGCAGAAGGTATGAAACGTTGGGCTACCGAACTTGGCGTTACGCACTACACGCATTGGTTTCAACCTCTTACCGAAGGTACAGCCGAAAAACACGATTCTTTTGTAGAACACGACGGCAAAGGAGGCATGTTGGAAGAGTTCAGCGGAAAATTGCTTGTACAACAAGAACCTGACGCATCGAGTTTCCCCAATGGTGGCATTCGCAACACATTCGAAGCCCGCGGATATAGCGCATGGGACCCCTCGTCTCCCGTATTCGTGGTTGATGACACTCTTTGTATTCCTACCGTATTCATTGCCTACACCGGCGAATCGCTCGACTACAAAGCTCCATTGTTACGTGCATTGCATGCCATCGACAAAGCAGCTACGGCCGTATGCCACTATTTCAACCCCGATGTCAAAAAAGTGGTTGCTTATTTGGGTTGGGAACAAGAGTATTTTCTTGTCGATGAAGATTTATACGCTGCCCGCCCCGATTTGCTCCTTACGGGACGCACTTTGATGGGACACGAATCGTCGAAAAACCAACAGCTCGAAGACCATTATTTCGGTTCGATTCCCGCTCGCGTGGCTGCATTTATGAAAGATTTGGAAATTCAAGCATTGGAGTTGGGCATTCCTGTTAAAACCCGTCACAACGAGGTTGCACCCAACCAATTTGAGTTGGCTCCCATATTTGAGGAATGCAATTTGGCGGTTGACCACAACATGCTCATGATGTCGCTTATGCGCAGAGTAGCCCGCAATCACGGATTCCGCGTGTTACTCCACGAAAAACCATTCAAAGGTGTAAACGGAAGCGGTAAACACAACAACTGGAGTTTGGGTACCGATACGGGCATTTTACTTCATGCTCCCGGCAAAACTGCCGAAGACAACCTGCGTTTCATCACGTTTTTGGTAAATACCTTGATGGCCGTTTACAAACACAACGGATTGCTGAAAGCCTCTATTATGAGTGCTACCAATGCACATCGTTTGGGTGCTAACGAGGCACCTCCTGCAATCATTTCTTCGTTCCTCGGCAAACAACTCAGCGAAGTGCTCGACCACTTGGAAGAAAATGACAGCGACGACATTATTACCATCAGTGCAAAACAAGGATTGAAGTTGGACATTCCGCAAATTCCCGAATTGCTCATCGACAACACCGACCGCAACCGTACATCGCCGTTTGCTTTTACCGGAAACCGCTTTGAATTCCGTGCCGTCGGTTCAGAAGCCAACTGCGCAAGCGCAATGATTGCATTGAACTCGGCTCTCGCCCATCAACTGACGTTATTCAAAGAAGATGTTGACGCTTTGATAGCCAAAGGTGAAGATAAAATGAAAGCCATTCTGACCGTTGTACGACGTTATGTTAAAGAGTGCAAAGCCATCCGCTTCGACGGAAACGGCTACAGCGACGAATGGAAAGAAGAAGCTGCTCGCCGCGGATTGGATTGCGAGACAAGTTGTCCGGTTATTTTCGACAACTACTTGAAACCCGAAACCATTGCCATGTTCGAAGCAACAGGCGTAATGACACGCAAAGAATTGGAGGCTCGCAACGAAGTCAAATGGGAGACTTATACCAAAAAAATTCAGATTGAAGCTCGCGTACTCGGCGATTTAGCGATGAACCACATCATTCCGGTAGCTACCGAATATCAAAGCCGATTGATAGATAACGTGTACAAAATGAAGAACCTTTTTGGCGAAGAAAAAGCCACAAAACTATCGAGCGAAAACATCAAACTGATTGAGGAGATTGCCGAACATACCATTTTCATTACCGAGCATGTAAACGCTATGATTGAAGCTCGCAAGGTAGCGAACAAAATTGCCGACGAACGTGGCAAAGCCATTGCTTATCACGACAACATCGCTCCGATGCTCGAAGACATTCGTTATCATATCGACAAACTCGAACTGATAGTGGACAATCAGATGTGGACACTTCCGAAATACAGAGAATTGTTGTTTATCAGATAAATTTAGGTGTTAGTTTTTATTTTTTAAGGAGAAGAGAGGAACATTTTTAGTTCTTCTCTTTTATTGATTTATAATATGAATGAAAGATTTATCAGAGTTGCGGCAGCCATTCCCAATGTCAAAGTAGCCGATTGCGAATACAATGCTGCCGAGATTGTCAATTGCATACAAAAGGCGACCGACAATCACGTTCAAATCGTTGTGTTTCCAGAACTTTCCATCACAGGATATTCATGCAGCGATTTATTTCAGCAAGACTCGCTACTGCGCGCCTCTCAAATCGCACTAAACAAGATTGTCGTCAACACGGCTCGAGAAAGCATCGTATCAATCGTTGGAATGCCCTTGCAAACAGACAATATGCTTTTAAACGTGGCTGTTGTTTTGCAAGCAGGCAGGATACTCGGCATTGTACCGAAAAGTTATCTGCCGAATTACAAAGAATTTTACGAAAAACGATGGTTTTCATCTGCATTTGAAATCCAAACAAAAGAAATTTCAATTTGTCGTCAGCAGGTACCGATTGGCAACGATTTGTTGTTTGAAACTCCAAACGGAAAATTCGGCATAGAACTTTGCGAAGACCTTTGGGCACCTATTCCTCCAAGTTCATGTTTGACACTGAAAGGTACCGAAATTATTTTCAATCTTTCTGCCTCAAACGAATGTACGGGCAAACACAATTACCTCTGCTCGCTCCTTTCCAATCAGTCGGCACGCACCATTGCCGGATACGTATACAGTTCGTGTGGTTTTGGCGAATCATCTACCGATGTAGTGTTCGGTGGCAACGGCATTATTTACGAAAACGGAACACTCTTGAACAAAACAGAACGTTTCCATATCGGGCAACAACTATCCGTAGCCGACATCGACATGGCAAAAATACGCCACGAAAGACGACAAAACACAACTTTTTCCGCTTGCAAAAATCAATACAAAGACACGGCACGAGCAATCCGTACCGACACATTGCCGTTGTTTGCCGAAAAAACTTGCAGAAAAATACAACCATATCCTTTTTTACCCGACAACAAGGACGCTCACGAACGATACGATGAAATTCTCTCTATTCAATCCGCTGCTCTTTGCCAACGAATGGCACACACAAAATGCAAAAATGTTGTTGTCGGCATATCGGGCGGACTCGATTCCACGCTTGCATTGCTCATTTGTGTCAAAGCATTCGACCATCTGAAAATAGACCGAAAAGGCATTCTCGGCGTAACAATGCCGGGATTTGGTACGACAACTCGCACTAAAAACAATGCAGAAGCGTTAATGGAGGCATTAGGCATCAGTTCAAGAAAGATTGACATACGGGACGCCTGCGCACAACACTTCAAGGACATCCATCATACTCCCGAGCAGCACGACATAGTGTTTGAAAACACGCAAGCCCGCGAACGCACGCAACTGTTGATGGACATTGCCAATCAGGTAAACGGAATGGTAATAGGCACAGGCGATATGTCCGAAATGGCGCTTGGTTGGGCTACCTACAACGGCGACCACATGTCGATGTATGCGGTCAATTGCGGAGTACCAAAAACATTGATTCGACACCTTGTGCAATTTATAGCAGAAAAAAACAACGAGGAATCGGTAAAAAACATCTTGTTCGACATCATTCAAACGCCTATCAGTCCCGAATTACTTCCCGCATCGGAAAACGACACCATCGAACAATGCACCGAGGATATTGTAGGACCATACGAGTTACACGATTTTTTTCTTTTCAACATGTTGCGATACGGCATGTCGCCTTCCGATATACTCGACTCTGCAGAAATTGCATTTGCAGGTGTTTACGACAGGGGAACCATCAAAAAATGGCTAAAAACGTTCATTCGCCGTTTTTTCAGCCAACAATACAAACGTTCGTGTATGCCCGACGGCCCCAAAGTCGGCTCCATCGCTTTAAGTCCGAGAGGCGATTGGCGAATGCCCAGCGACGCTTGTGCAACTATATGGTTAAACGAACTGGAGGAATGCGATTGATTTAACGACTGCCGACAAACATATTTTTTCAAAGCAAATGCGGCACTGAAAAAATATGCGTATTTTTGTCCGACAAACACTAAACAAGAAAATCTATGAGAAATAACCAACTTGACGAGATGGACGAGAAAATTCTCCGAATGTTGTCGGAAAACGCAAGAGTACCGTTTCTCGAAGTAGCCCGTGCCTGCGGAGTGTCGGGTACAGCCATACATCAACGCGTACAACGGCTCACATCACTCGGCATATTGCAAGGGACGGAATACAAAATCGACCCTTCAAAAATTGGTTATGAAACCTGCGCCTATATCGGTCTGATTTTAAAAGACGACACCTCTTTCGATACGGTTGTCGAAACACTCGGCAAAATACCCGAAGTTGTGGAATGCCATTGCACAAACGAGGCTTTCGACCTATTTGTAAAAGTACATGCTCGCAACAACGACCATTTGCTTACCATTATTCACGACAAACTCAAACCGCTCGGACTTTCTCATTCAAAAATCATTGTTTCTTTCCGGCAAATCATTCAAAAACAACTGACTATATTGCCTAACGAATAACCTCGTTCGACAAAAAAAACGGCAAGTATGCGAAAAAAAACAAGATTTCATTATTTCTTTCTCTTGTCTGCGATTTTTGTTTTGCACGCATGCCGATACTCCGACATAAGCGAACTGCTATCGCCCATGAACGACACCACAAAGCTGTGGCCTGCATACGACACCGACAACCATCTATTCGGCTACATTGATGCCAATGGAGAAATGAAAATCGAAGGGCAATTTCTTTCCGCTTCGACATTTTCGTGCGGCACGGCTCGTGTTCAACTACCCGACCAATCGTACGGATACATCGACAAGCAAGGGTTTTTGCTGACAAGCGGATTGCTCACCGCCGAACAACATTACGAAAATCTGGCTGCCGCAACCACCGCCACGCAAGTCGGCTACATCAACCAACAGGGACGTTGGTGCATTGTTTTGGCAAACAATACAACAACATTTTCGCCATCGAATTTCTCTCCCGACAAAACGGCATTGCTGACACCAATTTCCAAAGGGGACTTTTTGTTTATCGACAAAACGGGAAAAACAATTCTTGCATTGAGTAAAGAGAAAGCCGATTTTGCAGACAATTTCAAAGAATCACTTGCTCGTTTTCGTAAAAATTCTCTTTACGGATACATCAATGTTTCCGGAGAAGTGGCTATTCCCGCCAAATATCAGTTTGCCGACGATTTTCACCATGGATTTGCAATGGTAAAAACTACCGATTATGCTACCTTCATCAACAAGCGAGGTGAACTCATCGGCGCCACATTCGACAATGCAAAAGCATTTTCAAATGAAATGTTGGCACCCGTATGCAAGAATCAAAAATGGGGATATGCCGATACACTCGGCAATGTCAGAATAAATTTTTCGTACGACTACGCTTATCCTTTTTACGAGCATTTGGCTGTTGTATCCCAAAACAAGAAATTCGGAGCCATCGACAAAAACGGCACGATTATCATACCATTTGCTTACGACGGCATTCAAGGCTGTTTTCACAACGGCCTGATTCTGACCTACACCGTTAGCGGCGACTCCGCTATTTTTTCGTACCTCAACACCGACAACACTATCGTCTATCAATGGAAACAGAAACGCAATATCGCAAGCAGCACGATTGCACCTTCGAGCCATTTCATTCTCTCTTTGGACGAGTAAATTGCAAAAACAATACCTGTTAGGAAGTTGTTTTAATAACACAAACAGACGCAAATTATGTCTTTTTGTCAGTCCATCGAGGATTTTTTTACGACAAAAGCACCTCTTTTCTGCCAAAAAAAATATTGAAGGACTATTTTTCGCCATGGCACAACATTTGATAAAACAGAAGTGAACAAAAAAAATTGAAGTTAAACTAAAAAAATTATACAACTATGGGAAAAATCATTGGTATCGACTTAGGAACCACAAACTCGTGTGTGGCAGTCATGGAAGGTAACGAACCTATCGTTATCGCAAACAGCGAAGGAAAACGCACCACTCCTTCAATCGTAGGTTTTGTTGATGGCGGAGAACGCAAAGTAGGCGATCCTGCTAAACGTCAGGCAATCACAAATCCTCAAAAAACAATCTTCTCGATTAAACGTTTTATGGGCGAAAGTTACGACCACTTGAACAAGGAAATCGAACGCGTACCTTACAAGGTGGTAAAAGGCGACAACAATACGCCACGTGTCGACATTGACGGACGTCTTTATACACCGCAAGAGATTTCGGCCATCATTCTTCAAAAAATGAAAAAAACAGCCGAAGATTACCTCGGCACTGAAATAACAGAAGCGGTTATCACCGTTCCGGCATACTTCAACGACTCGCAACGTCAGGCTACGAAAGAAGCCGGCGAAATTGCAGGTTTGAATGTTCGCCGTATCGTAAACGAACCTACAGCCGCTGCCTTGGCGTATGGTCTTGACAAGAGCAACAAGGATATGAAAATCGTTGTGTTCGACTGCGGTGGCGGTACTCACGATGTTTCGGTACTCGAACTCGGCGACGGCGTTTTCGAAGTAAAATCGACCGACGGTGATACGCACCTCGGCGGCGACGACTTCGACCATCGTATTATCGACTGGTTGGTACAAGAATTTAAAGATGAAAACGGCGGTGCCGACCTCAGCAAAGACCCGATGGCGTTGCAACGCTTAAAAGAAGCTGCCGAGAAAGCGAAAATCGAACTTTCGAATACGATGTCAACCGAAATCAATCTGCCATATATTATGCCGGTTGATGGTATGCCGAAACACTTGGTACGCACCTTGACTCGTGCAAAATTCGAGCAGTTGATTGACGATTTGATTCAACGCACAATAGCTCCTTGCCGTACGGCATTGCAAAACGCAGGTTTAAGCACAAGCGACATCGACGAAATCATCTTGGTGGGTGGTTCTACCCGTATTCCGGCCATTCAGGCTGCCGTAGAGAAATTCTTCGGCAAAGCTCCTTCGAAAGGCGTTAATCCTGATGAGGTTGTGGCTATCGGTGCAGCCATTCAAGGCGGTGTTTTGACCGGTGAGGTAAAAGACGTGTTGTTGCTCGACGTTACTCCTTTGTCGCTCGGTATCGAAACAATGGGTGGCGTAATGACCAAACTCATCGAAGCAAACACCACTATTCCTACAAAGAAATCGGAAACCTTTACTACGGCTGTCGACAATCAACCTTCGGTTGAAATTCACGTTTTGCAAGGCGAACGCTCTATGGCAAAAGACAACAAAACCATCGGTCGTTTCCACTTGGACGGCATTATGCCGGCACGTCGCGGCGAACCGCAAATCGAGGTTACTTTCGATATTGATGCAAACGGTATTCTCAACGTAACGGCAAAAGACAAAGCTACGGGCAAGGAACAAAAAATACGTATTGAAGCCTCTTCCGGCCTTTCCGACGAAGAAATCAAACGTATGAAAGCCGAAGCCGAAGCCAATGCCGAAGCCGACAAAAAAGAGAAAGAACGCATCGACAAACTGAACCAAGCCGATAGCATGATTTTCCAAACGGAAAAACAGCTAAATGAGTTGGGCGACAAATTGCCTGCCGACAAAAAAGCTGCTATCGAAGCTGCCCTTGGCAAACTGAAAGAGGCACACAAGGCTCAGGACGTACAAGCTTGCGAAACTGCCATGAACGACTTGAACTCGGCATTCCAAGCTGCAAGTCAGGACATGTACAACGCCGCTAATGCGCAGCAAGGTGCACAAAACGCCGGAGCCGACTTCAACGCTCAACAGCAAGCCGGAGGCAGCAACGCCAAGAACGACGACAACGTACAAGATGCCGACTTCGAGGAAGTGAAGTAAATGAAATAAACAATTGTTTATCATACGGAAGAGCAGTCCCACGTGGGGGCTGCTCTTTTTTTGTGCTCTCTCCTTGATATTTGATTGTTCGAGCAAAACCCATACCTTTGCATTACACAAAAGTGTCAATATTGGCAGAAAATGAACGTAGATTATGGAAATTTGAAGCGATGAAAGACGAAATAAAAATAGCAAATACAGGTGAATCCATTGAGTCGCCACAAAAATCGCATTTGATTGCCGACGTGAGAAACATTGTGAATAATGGGTTACGAAAAGCCTATCAGGACGTGAACACCACCATTGTTCATACATATTGGCAAGTAGGCAGACGTATCGTCGAAGAGGAACAGAATGGAGATAAAAGAGCCGGATATGGAACTCGGTTGATAACAACACTTGCAGAAGCGTTATCGCACGATTACTCGCGTGGATTTACCGCAAGAGATTTACGAAATTACAGACAATTCTATTTGTGTTTCAACGACTTGGAGATTTGGTACACGCGTGTACCAAATCACAGCGCAGCACTTTCCATTTACAGGGAACAGAAATATCCGCACTTGAAACTTGCATATTACATTCGGACACCGAATGTAAATTGATTGGGGAAAGCCAGAATAATTAACCATATACAAAATTTGTTAAAAAAACACAAGACACAGCATTTTTCACGTTCATATTTACCCTATTTCGCTACAAAGGCGATGTCGAGAACCCGAGAAGCAGCGTTAGAGGTGTGATTCCCGAGAAGCAGAAATATTAACAAAGCCAACTTCCCCGAACCTTTAGACTAACCTCACACTAAAAAATTTGCGGTACCGCTTGTGCAGTACCGCATTTTTGTTGGTGGGGTGAGTTGGAATCAGAGTTCCAAGTCGCCATCGACGATTTCGTGCCACGGCAAACCGCTTTCGGCTACCTTGGCCAAGAACGGATCGGGGTCAAACTCCTCGACGTTGAACACACCTGCACCACCCCATTTGCCCGTGAGCAACATATACGCGCCCGTCATGGCCGGCACGCCGGTGGTGTAACTAACGCCTTGCGTGCCCGTCTCTTTGTACGCGGCTTCGTGGCTGCAGTTGTTGTAGATGTAATAGGTTTTCGGGCGGCCGTCTTTCACGCCTTTGATGCGGCAACCGATGGAGGTGTAGCCCGTGTAGTTCGAGCCCAACTCTTCGGGATGCGGCAACACGGCTTTCAGGAACTGAATCGGCACGATTTCGCGTCCTTCGTACACGATCGGCACGATGCTTGCCATGCCAATGTTCTGAATGACACGCAGATGCGTCAGATATTCCTGCCCGAATGTCATCCAAAAACGCGCCCGTTTGATGGTCGGGAAGTTTTTGACCAGCGACTCCAACTCCTCGTGATACATCAAATAGGATTCGCGCGCGCCGATTTCGGGATAAGTTACCGGCTGATGGATTTCGAGCGGCTGCGTTTCCACCCATTCGCCGTTCAGATAATAGCGTCCTTTTTGGGTAATTTCGCGGATATTGATTTCGGGATTGAAGTTGGTGGCAAACGCCTTGTGATGGTCGCCGGCATTGCAATCGACGATGTCCAATTCGTGAATCTCGTCGAAATGATGCTTGGCGGCATAGGCCGTATAAATGCTGGTGCAACCCGGGTCGAAACCGCAACCGAGAATGGCGGTCAGCCCTGCTTGTTTGAAACGGTCGTGGTACGCCCACTGCCACGAGTACTGATATTTGGCCTCGTCGAGCGGCTCGTAGTTGGCTGTGTCAAGGTAATGGCAACCGGCAGCCAAGCAGGCGTCCATGATGTGCAAATCCTGATACGGCAACGCCAAGTTCATCACCAATACGGGCTGAAACTGTTTCAGCAACGCTGTCAGTTCGGGCACATTGTCGGCATCGACCTGCGCCGTGGCCACCTCGACGCCGTAACGGGCTTTCAGGTCGGCGGCTATGGCATCGCACTTGGCTTTGGTGCGGCTGGCAATCATTATTTCGGTAAATACATCGCTGTTTTGAGCCAATTTGTGAGCAGCAACCGTTGCTACGCCGCCGGCTCCGATAATCAACACTTTTCCCATGTCTGTTTGTTTTGAAAATGATGAATAATATATAACTTTTTCTGCAAAGTTACATATAAAAAAAATACCGACAATAGTTGCCCTACAAACAATATTCTTATATATCTTTGCGATGATGAGAACACGATATCATATCGTATGAAAACAGACACTTCAACTGACTCTCTGTGTGGGCAAAACCGCCTTGTCGCCATAGGCGTGCCGGCGGTTTATGTTGCAGTGGCCGTTGTTTTGCAATGCTGTTTGGGCAACATTGCGCCTACGTGGTGGGCTTTTCCGATGAACGGGGCCGTATTGTTGGTGTTGCTGATTGGTTTGCTGATTGCATGGCGCGAGGCCGGACAGTGCGCACTCGTACAGTTTTTGGCATCGGGCAAATGCAGTGTATTGGCACTCGCGCTGGTAGCCGGCGGCTGTTTAATCAAAGGCGTCGTACCGCCCGCAGCGGCCGAATCGGCCTTGTGCGTGCGCTTGGGTCTGCACGACTTCACGGCGTCGTGGGTGTTTGCGTTTTGCATCGTGTTGCTCGTCGGCAATTTGTGGTTGGTCGTCGTGCGCCGCAGCACAAAAGCGCCGCATGCATGGCGTTTTTCGTTGAATCACATCGGCGTACTCATCACCATCGTGAGCCTGTTTTTCGGTGCAGCCGACACGCACAAACGGCATATTGTGGCACAACGTGGCGTTCCCGTCGATATGGGCTACGACGCCGCAGGCACACCACACGGATTGGGTTACGAAATCACACTCGACACGTTTGCGATAGCCCGATTCGACAATGGTCAGCCGGCAGCGTTTCAGGCCGATGTCGCCATCGATGGGGAAAAGCATGTAATTCGTGTCAATGAGCCGTTGCGACACACTTGGTGCGAAGATATTTATTTGACCGATTACCACACGACCGACCACGGCGAGGTGGCCTCGTGCGTATTCGAAAGCGTGGTACAACCGTGGAAATACATCACGTTGGCAGGCATCATCATGATGATGTGCGGTGCATTGCTGCTCTTTTTCGACGGCAGAACGCATAAATCAGTTTCTAAAACCAAATCCGCCCGACCATGACGTGGAGCATTTTCCCATATTTTGCCATTCCGGCCGTTGTTCTGACAGTCATCGGCGCCATCTTTGCGCTGACAGACAAGCAGTTGTCGCGCACAGCGCAATGGCTGATGTTAGCGGCAGCGATACTGCTCGGCGCATTCATCGTCGGATTGTGGACGGCGCTGCAACGTCCACCGCTCAAAACCATGGGCGAAACACGTTTGTGGTATGCATTTTTTGTTACGGCGGCAGGACTTGTTACCTACCACCGTTGGCATTTTTGTTGGTTGCCGGCCATTACGGCCGTGTTGGCCATCGTATTTTGCATGGTCAATCTGTTGCGCCCCGAACTGCACGATGCCACGCTGATGCCGGCACTGCAAAGCGGTTGGTTTGTGCCTCATGTGGTGGTGTACATGCTGGCCTACGCCGTGTTGGGCTGCGCTTTTGCCCTGTCGATTGTCGGGCTGTGCGACGGACAAGCGCGCTATCTGCCGTCGATTGACAATTTGGTGTACATCGGCGTGGCGCTGCTGTCGCTCGGTATGCTGTCGGGCGCCATTTGGGCCAAGCAGGCGTGGGGCGACTTCTGGACATGGGACCCAAAAGAGACGTGGGCAGCCGCCACTTGGTGCGTTTACCTCGTTTACATACACCAACGCCTGACGTGCCGCACCTCGCCGCGCAAGCAGTACGCCACAGTCGTCGTCGGATTCATTTTGCTGCAAATGTGTTGGTACGGCTACCAATACCTGCCGACGGCACAAAGCAGTCTGCACGTTTACGGAACTTAAACAAATGATATACAACTAATTATTAACCAATTCTAAAAACAAGTAACATGAAAACGAGTTCAAAAATCATGCTCGGAGCAGTTGCCTTAGTAGCGGCGGCTGCCATCTGTTATCGGGCGGTGAACCAAGCCCCCGATGCAAGTCTGCCTCTCAACGAGCAAGCACTTGCGATTATGGACGACGGCGGTTGTGTTTCGTGCCACTCGGCCGACCCGCAATTACCGTTCTATGCCAACATTCCGGGTGCCAAAGGCATCATTCGCGAGGACATCGACAAAGGCTATGCCGCATTCGACATTGAGCCGATGCTGACAGCCGTTCGCGAAGGCCAAGCCATCAACGAAGTCGATTTGGCCAAAGTCGAGAAAACCGTTACCGACGGCACAATGCCCATCGCCAAATACTATTTGGTACATTGGGGTTCGTCGCTTACCTGCAAAAAATCGGCCATTATGCTCAATTGGGTCAAACAACAACGTGCCGAATTTTATCCGAACACGCTGGCTGCGCCCGAATTTGCCAACGAGCCAGTGCGTCCGTTGCCCGACCAAGTGGAAGTGAACGCCGAAAAAGCCGCACTTGGCCAACTGCTCTACCACGACACGCGTCTGTCGGGCGATGGCACCATTTCGTGTGCTTCGTGCCACAATTTGGCAACCGGCGGTGTCGATAACCTCGTCTATTCCGAAGGCATCGGCGGACAGTTCGGCGGCATTAACGCACCAACCGTTTACAACGCTTACTTCAATTTCGTACAATTCTGGGACGGCCGTGCTGCCAACCTCGCTGCACAAGCCGCAGGTCCTCCGCTCAATCCCGTGGAGATGGGTTCGGCCTCGTTCGACGAGATAGCCGAACGCCTTGCTGCAGACAAGGAATTTGCAGCACGCTTCAACGCCGTTTATCCCGAAGGTTTGAACGAAGCCACCATCACCGACGCTATCGCCGAATTTGAAAAAACGCTCATCACGCCAAACTCGGCATTCGACCGTTACCTGAAAGGCGAGCAAAATGCGCTGACCGAACAAGAGGTGCGCGGCTATGCACTGTTCAAAGAGAACAAATGCGCCACCTGTCACGCCGGCGTCAATATGGGAGGATTGAGTTACGAACTGATGGGACAACGTGCCAACTATTTTGCCGACCGCGACATGAACGTCAAATCGGGCTTGACCGATGCCGACAACGGTCGCTGGGCGCAAACAGGCATCGAGCGCGATCGTTATCGTTTCAAAACGCCGACGCTGCGCAACATTGCCCTGACATGGCCGTACTACCACGACGGCAGCGTGAAAACGCTGAACGAAGCCGTCGATATGATGGCCAAATATCAAGTCGGCACGCAACTCAAGGCTGACGAAACAGCCGACATTGTTGCATTTTTGGAAACACTCACCGGCGAATACAACGGTGTGAAACTGACCAACAGCAACGTTGCCGAATAACGGATTCTTTCATAAAGCAAAAAAACGAAATCCGTGCATGGTTTTTAATCTATGTGCGGATTTCTTTTAATTCATTTAACAAGGCTTTTTACACGAACAACACGAGAACCTATTTAATTTTCTTATAATGAATATCATAGAACTTATGAAAGGCGGCAAATGGATTAACGGAATAACGCCGGAGATAGAGCAGAAACTTGCTGCTACAGAGGATTTGTGCTTTCAACTAAACTCAATTGCACCTTCACATAAAGAAGAACGCGACCATATAATCCGAAAAATAATGGGGCGTATAGGCAATAAATATGTACTTCACAGCCCTTTCCATTGCGACTTTGGAACACAAATCTCTATTGGAGAAAACTTTGTTGGCAATTTTAATCTGACTATTCTTGACGAAGCCGAGGTTGTCATCGGCGACAATGTTTTCATCGGTCCAAATGTAAGTATTTATACCGTGGAACATGCGCTCAACACCTCGCAGCGCAACGAAGGCATTATGCGTTCACGACCTGTACACATAGGCGATAATGTTTGGATAGGAGGAAATGTTACCATATTACCGGGAATAAGCATTGGGAATAATTCAGTGATAGGCGCAGGAAGCATTGTAACGAAAAATATACCACCTTCGGTATTGGCAGTTGGCAATCCATGCCTTACGTTACGTACAATATCCGATAAGGAAAGAGTTATTGTGTCTTTCCCTGACGAATAAAATGGAAACTTTTCTATCAACTCAAATTATCGCTTACGAAGAATAATCCAAATAATAACGGGTGCTCCTACAAGCGAACTTATTGCATTGATAGGAAGCACATAGCCGTTTAATGTTGATTGCGAGAGCAAATCGCAAATCAACAAGATATTTGCTCCCGTCAAAAGAGACGCCGGTATTGTAATTTTATGATCGGATGTTTTCCATAAAAGCCGTACCATGTGAGGGACGGCAAGTCCTATAAAAGCTATCGGTCCCGTAAATGCAGTTACCCCACCCGCAAGCAATGCCGTAGCAATGATAATAAGCAATCGGATTTTTACAACCGACACCCCAAGTGCTCGTGCATAATTTTCACCGAGTAGCAGTACATTAAGCGGTTTTTGTATAAGAAAGACAATCAGTAAACCTATACCGACAATAGGTATCATGGCTTTCATATAACTCCACGTTACTGCCGACAAATCGCCAAATGTCCATACCACAAACAATTTTAACGAATCAGGATTGCTTATATTTTGCAAAACACTCACTACCGAACTCGCTATTTGCCCAAACATCATTCCTACAATCAGCAATGTTACCGAATCGCGAATCTTAAAAGAAACAGAAAGGACAAGCAATAAGACCAAAACAGCACCCAAAACTGCCGATACCACCAAACCCCAACCACTTTGCAAAAAAGCGAGAGGAAGAAAACCGCCTGCCAAAATATAAACGGCAACACCCAAACTTGCACCTGAACTAACACCTAACACATACGGACCTGCCAACGGATTTCTAAATAGCGTCTGCATTAACAACCCCGAAACAGAAACAGCCATTCCTGTAACAACTGCAGTAATTGCTTTCGGCAAGCGAAAATCAATTATAATATTATGATAAACAGAGTGTTGCGAAAAAATCTCTTTAAGCGGAATCTGAACGCTACCCCATAATATATCAGCAATAAAAAGCAAAAAAAGTAATATGCTTGAAACAAGAAAAAGCAATGTTTTTTTCATCTTCAAAACTAAATGATAAAAGAAAGGGTTGCCTTTTGAGCAACCTTTTCCCCTTTTTGTTTAACTTAAAAATCTAAATACCATGAAAAACACGATGCAAATTTATACTATTTTTTCAAAAATCATAACAAAAACCGAAAAATTATTCCACCCAAAGAACCAAACCTTTCAGATATTCACTCTCCGGATGATAAATATTTATAGGATGATCGGCCGGCTGCGTCAGTTGATGTAAGATTCGTACATTACGCTTGCTTTGTACCGCAGCACTCATTACCGCCAAACGAAATTGCTCTTTCGTTACAACCTGCGAACACGAGAAAGTAAAAAGAATACCATTAGGTCGAATCTGTTCAAATGCCTTTGCATTGAGTTTTCTATATCCAATCAAAGCCTTTTTCAAAACATCGCGATGCTTTGCAAAAGCAGGTGGGTCCAACACTATCAAATCGTAACGATTTTTTATGTCATCTAAATACTTAAAGGCATCGTCAACAACAGCTTTGTGTCGATTGTCGTTAGGAAAATTAAGTTCTACGTTTTTTCGTGTCAAATCAATTGCTTTGGCAGAACTATCAACCGAGCATACCGACTTTGCACCACCTCGCATGGCATAAAAAGAGAAACCTCCCGTATAGCAAAACATATTTAAAACATCACGTCCTTTGGCATAGAACTCCAACAAGGAGCGATTCTCTCGTTGGTCGATAAAGAAACCTGTTTTTTGCCCACGAAGCCAATCGACATTAAATTTCAGTCCGTTCTCCACTGCCACACAATATTCGGGACAACTTCCTACAAGATAGCAGTTTTCATTGCTAACCGGTGCTTTATAAGGCAAAGTTCCTTCCGATTTGTAATAGACATTTTTCAAGCCATCGACAACACGCATCAAACTCTCGGCAATCATAGTTTTGGCATAATGCATACCCACCGAGTGTGCTTGAAGCACCGCCGTATCGCCATAAATATCAATAACCAATCCCGGCAATCCGTCTCCTTCTCCGTGTATCAACCGATATGCATTGTTATTGTCCGAAACCAATCCCAGCGACTTACGGATGCTATATGCCAATTCTATTTTACGTAACCAAAAGTCGCTATCAATATTTTCGTCTTTGTTAAACGACAACACCCGAACCGAAATGCTGCCTATTTGATAATGCCCCTTGGCAATAACATTGCCAAAAGAATCAACCACATCAACCACGTCCCCTTCTTGCGGGTTGCCCACTATACGGTCTATTGCACCTGAAAATACCCATAAATGGAAACGTTGCAAGGTTTCCTCTCTTTTTGGTTTTAATACGACTACAGGGTTATTTTTAACCATTATTACTATATAAAATACTGATTTTCTTATAAATACGAAGACAACTCCATGCATCAAGGGCTGCATATTTTTTTTGTGCAGCGGTCAATTCTTCTGCTTCCCAATTAGAAAGACGTTGCCTTTTTGATAACTTTTTCTTAAAAAGTATTGCATAAATTTTCTGCAAACTCAAACTCTCAAAACCAATTTCTTTCGCATTCTGCTGAATGTCGATAAAACCTCTCGGTTCAAAATCAGATTCTTTTTTCAAAGCCAATAAATCATTCGAAAGCGAAAACCCTATTTTTTGAATTTTTTCGTCAGAAAACAATTTAAACAACGGTTTATAAATTCCGATTTTATTTAAACGAAAAAGAAAACTTTTGGTTTCTGTTGATAGTTGAACTAATGCAACTTTGTTCAGGTTTTCAACACCTTGACGAAACGACGGACGCGTTTCGGTATCAAAGCCCAACTGTTTTTTATTTTTCAGCAACGCAACAGCTATTGCTGCCGTCAAACGATTCTCTATAACAACAATCTCCGTATTGCAGTTTTCTATAGGGAGTTTATCTACATCTTCTTTTGTTATCGACAAAGCATTCATGAATCCAAATCATCATCACCATTATAATACGCCTTATGCAAGGCCTGCATTATACTCAAAAGTTTCTGTCCCCAATGCTCATAAAATCCTGTCAAACAAATATTTAATGCATCACTTTGCACGTCTTCATCGTTATATTGGCAACACAGCACATAGTCCTTTAATTCTTGGTAAACATCTGCCAGCAACTCTGAAACCGTGATATAAAGAGGTGTTTCACTCAACTGCATATCAGGAGTATAAATGGTCAGGAAATCATCTGACGAACCCAGCAATTCTGCTACAGACAAACGAATTCGCTCGTAATCATACTCCGTAACAAAACGTTCCGGTGTTTCCTCATAATTAAATTCGGTTGTCTTAAGCAATGAAGTTTTCAGATAAACCAATGGTAGAATTTTCAACAACTTTGAGATAAAATCTTTCTTCTCATAATTTGCTGCCTGCTCTATAAACGAACAAGTTTCCAAAGAAACAGTTATAAATTCGACTCGCTCTTTTAGCTGCATCATAGGATTAGAATTTTATTTCCGTAGCAAGCAATGTGTTTTTCAGCAGGGATACTATCGTCATTGGACCAACTCCTCCCGGAACCGGCGTTATGTACGAACACTTGGGTGCCACTTCATCAAATTTTACATCGCCTTTCAACTTCCAACCGCTTTTCGTTTCCGAAGAGGGAACTCTTGTTGTACCAACATCAATTACGACAGCACCCTCTTTGACCATATCGGCAGTCAGAAATTCAGGACTGCCCAACGCGGCAATGATAATATCCGCCTGCGAAACGATTTCTTTCAGGTTCTCGGTATGACTATGACATACCGTAACTGTAGCATCACCCGGATACGCTTTCTGCATCATTAAACCTGCAACAGGCTTTCCAACGATGTTGCTTCGACCGATAACTACACATCGTTTCCCTTTGGTAGGTATCTCATAACGCTTTAACAACTCAAGGATTCCCGCAGGTGTAGCCGACACGAATGAAGGCAAACCGATAGAGGTTCGTCCTACATTTATCGGATGAAAACCATCGACGTCCTTTCTATAATCAATGGCTTCTATTACTTTTTGCTCGGAAATATGTTTGGGCAACGGGAGTTGAACAATAAAACCGTCTATTTGTGAATCATTATTCAGTTTTTCTACCGTAGCGAGCAATTCTTCCTCTGTTACATCAGCTTCGAAACGTATCAAAGTCGATTCAAACCCAACTTGTTCACACGCTTTTACTTTATGAGCGACATAAGTTTCACTGCCACCATCATGTCCGACAAGAATTGCCGCCAAATGCGGCACTTTCAATCCCTGCTCTTTTCTAAGCCTTACTGTTTCTGCTATTTCAGCCTTAACAACATCGGCAATCGCCTTCCCATCAATCAGTTGCATATATTAACGTCTTTTAAAAGGATTTTTCTGTACATAACGCATCATTTTTTTCATCTCGTCAAACTGCTTCAACAAGCGATTTACCTCTTGAATAGAGGTTCCGCTTCCTGCTGCAATTCTGTTCCTTCGGCTGCCATTCAATAACTGAGGATTTGCACGTTCTTCTTTTGTCATCGAATAAATAATTGCCTCTACGCCCTTAAACGCATTATCATCAATATCGACATTTTTCAGAGCCTTGCCAACTCCGGGTATCATAGATGCCAATTCTTTGATATTACCCATCTTTTTGACTTGTTCCAATTGAGATAGAAAGTCATTAAAATCAAACTGATTTTTAGCGATTTTCTTATTGATACGTCGGGCAACTTCCTCATCAAACTCATTTTGAGCACGTTCGACAAACGATACAATATCCCCCATTCCAAGAATACGATCAGCCATACGATCGGGGTGAAACAAATCAAGGGCATCCATTTTTTCGCCCGTACCAATAAACTTAATAGGTTTATTCACCACCGAACGAATGGACAATGCGGCACCGCCACGTGCATCGCCGTCGAGTTTTGTCAAAACCACACCATTAAAATCCAATCGTTCGTTGAACTCTTTGGCCGTATTTACAGCATCTTGACCGGTCATTGAATCGACAACAAACAGAATTTCTTGTGGAGATATGGCATTCTTAATTGCAGAAATCTCCTGCATCATCTCCTCATCGACAGCCAAACGACCGGCCGTATCGACTATAACTATGTCAAAACCGTTTTTACGAGCATACGAAACTGCGTTTTCAGCGATTTTAACCGGGTTTTTATTACCTTCCTCCGTATAAACAGGTACTTGAATTGTTTCACCGACAACCTTCAATTGCTCAATAGCAGCAGGACGATACACATCACAAGCTACTAACAATGGTCTTTTACCCTTGCGTTGTTTCAACCAATTAGCCAACTTTCCGGAGAACGTGGTCTTTCCCGATCCTTGCAATCCCGACATTAAAATAATGGCAGGCGAACCCTTTATATTTATCTCCTCGTTTTTGCCGCCCATGAGAGCTGCCAACTCATCATGCACTACTTTCACCAAAAGTTGTCCGGGTTGAACGGCGTTCAACACATTCATTCCCAAAGCTTTCTCCTTTACCTGATCGGTAAAGACCTTCGCAACTTTATAATTCACATCCGCTTCAAGCAATGCTTTTCTGACATCTTTCAGCGTTTCTGCAACGTTTATTTCCGTTATTCGTCCTTGCCCTTTTAATATTTTAAAAGAGCGTTCCAAACGTTCACTCAGTCCTTCAAACATATTTTATTCTATTTTTTCTATTGCAAAGATAGAGTTTATTGTCAAAAAATAACCCCTGAACCATAACAAACACGAGCGTGCGCATCATATATCACGCCAAATTGTCCGGGAGCCACACCTTGTTGTTTTTCAGAAGTTGTTATCGTGTAAATATCTCCTTTTTTTGAAATTTTTCCTGCAGAAAAATTAGGGGTATGACGTATTTTAAACATAATATCGCGTTCTCCATCAAAATTACCCCACAAATCTTCGGTTATAAAATGCATGGAATGCAAACGAACCTGATTTTCATACTGTTTTTCCGTATCATAACCGCACGAAACATAGATGATATTCTCATCGACATCTTTTTTTATTACATACCAAGGACCTCCACTCAACCCTAATCCCTTACGCTGTCCAATCGTATGAAACCAATAGCCATTGTGTTTACCAAGTATTTTGCCGGTTTCAAGCTCAACTATCAATCCTTGCTTTTCACCGAGATTTCGACGTATAAAATCGTTATAATTTATCTTGCCAAGAAAACAGATTCCCTGACTATCCTTTCGATAAGCACTTGGTAGCTGTGCATCGATTGCGATTTTACGCACCTCGCTTTTCATCAAGCGGCCAATAGGGAACATCAATTTCGATAACTGACGATAGGTAATTTGTGCCAAAAAATCGGTTTGATCTTTTACCGGATCCAAAGCTGTTCCCAAATAATATTTATCATTTTCTTGAATCACAGACGCGTAATGTCCCGTAGAAATTTTATCGAAACAATGCCCCCATTTCTCATTAAAATAGCCAAACTTTATCATTCTGTTACACATCATATCGGGATTTGGCGTCAATCCTTTTCTGACTTGTTCGATTGTATAAGCAACCACATGCTCCCAATATTCTTCATGCAAAGAAACCTCCTCGTAGCGACAACCATATTTTTTCGCAATCATTTTCACTATCGCCACATCATCTTCGGCAGAGCAATCGTAACCTTGCTCCTTATCCATCCCTATCCGAATATAATACAATGTCGGGTTGTATCCTTGTTCTTTTAGCAAATGCACTGTAACAGAACTATCTACGCCTCCCGAAACCAATGCTGCAATTTCCATATCACATACTTTCTTCTAAAAAATCATCATTCATATAAGCGTCTTCCACAAAATCAGTCAAATCACGTCTTTCCTTTTTTGTCGGTCGTCCACTTCCCTTTGCCCGGTATCCGTTGTTTTGATTTATAAGTGCCAGCAAATCAAGTTGTTCTTTTGCAGTAACATCAAGTAGATACAATCCTACCGATTTTGCACCAACCCGTCCTGTAGGGATATTTATAACTTTAAAAGAATAAACGACAGGTCCTTTTCTTATATCTATGCCATCTCCGATATTTAACAAAAAAGCCGGCTTAACCGCTTTTCTCGAAACCAAAACTTTACCTTTCCGACAAGCCTCGGTAGCTAAACTTCTCGTTTTAAAAAGGCGAACTTCCCAAAGATATTTATCAACGCGAACCGGCATTATTTATTATTATACTGATTCATAGCAACTTGCGCACCCGAAAGACAAAAACATTTTATTGCATCAACTGCCACATCAATTTTTTCATCTACAATCGCCCGTTCTTCAGCTGGAAACGTCCCTAATACGAAGTCTATTTGCCCTCCGCGAGGAAAATTATTGCCCACACCAAAGCGCAAACGGCTATAATTATCCGTACCGAGTAACTCTTGTATATTTTTCAGTCCGTTATGACCGGCATCGCTACCCTTTGTTTTCAACCTTATAGCACCTACGGGAAGAGCTATATCATCTACAACAATCAATAAATTTTCCATGGCAATATGCTCCTTTTGCAACCAATAACGGACTGCCTGACCGCTAAGATTGACAAAAGTAGAAGGTTTTAGCAACACCAAATCGTGGCATTTCAGCCTACATCTGGCTATGGAACCATAACGATTGTTCTCAAAAAACACATTGGACGCTTTTGCAAAAGCGTCCAATGTATCAAATCCTATATTATGACGGGTATGTTCGTATTCAGTGCCAATATTCCCTAACCCTACTATCAAATATTTCATTCGTATTAAGCATTTGCAGCAGCTCCACGTGCAGCACGAGTCAATTTAACTGCAGCCACAACAATGTTCGGAGAGTTAATAATCTCGATATTCTCAAACGACAAATCTTTTACCTGTATCGTTTTTCCCAAAGCAATATTTTCCACATTGATAGTTAAAACATCAGGAATATTTGTCCAAATACCTTTCACTTTCAGTTTACGCATATCCTGCGTCAACTTACCACCAGCACGGACACCAGCCGCAAGTCCTTCCAAACGTACAGGAATCTCAACCACGATAGGTTTATTTTCCGTAACTTCGTAAAAATCAATATGCAAAACATCGTCTTTTACAGGATGGAATTGTATCTCTTTCATAATGGCTTTTACATTCTTATCTCCGATAGTTAAATCTACCACATAAACATTCGGAGTGTAAATCAATTTTCTTAAAGCCGAATTTGTTACTTGAAAATGTACATTTTCTTTTCCACCATACAGCACACAAGGCACACTATCTGTTGCTCTTAATGCTTTTGTCGCTTTTTTACCAACTGATTCTCTTACAGTTCCTTTTAATTCAAATACTTTCATTTTTTTTAATTTTTTAGTGTTACTCAAAATTTAAACTTCGTTCAAGGACTTTTAATTTCCCATCACACCTACCATCTAAAAATGGCGTTGCAAAAGTACAAATTAAATCGCTAAAAAACAACGTCGATATTAACGTATTTTATGAATGTTCATAAAAATTCCATTTTTTTGAAACGATTTTACACAAGGATATTCCGATATTTTATCAATCGTATCATCATTTAAATTGCTGATATTCGTATAAATAACAAAACAATTATTGTCAAAATCAATGGAAGAGAATGAGCGGATGTCATCTATCAAATCCGTATTTTCAAAGGTTTGCAGTAGCGGAAACGAGGTACCTACTTCAGCGTAATCAACATTTTGTTCCGAAAAAAAGTCTTTTACTTGCTCACGTAATTTATAATACGGCAAGTGTGCCAACGAAGAATCCCAAGATTGCGCCATCTTTTCCGGATAAACAATCAGGTTGCTCATAACGGCAAGAATAGTCAACACAACCAAAAATGTTTTGGCAACACGAGGCATACTTTTTATCAGAACACCGGCTGCAAAGATGGAGAAAATCATAAATAAAAATGCAAAATATCGAGTATTTATCGGGTTACGAAAAGGCAATGTACAAAAAGCCATCACTAACAAAAACAAAGCACATAAAAAGAGAAGAGAACGATTGTAGGCGACCTTTCCTTTTGTCCTTATCACAACAAAAGCAAGCATTATCAGTACAAACAGATGTCCATTTTCGACACAACGGAATGTTGCAACCAACAGATTTCTGACAAAACCATAAAAATCGACAAAATGCCAATGTTCACTCCATGGCGATTTTTCATCTGTATTTATCAAAAAATATCCTGAATGAAATTTTTGAACAAATACGAGAAAAAGACAAAAACAAAGTGTCGGCAAATAAATCAAGAACGATTTTACAGCCGAACGAAGCGATAATTTTTGAAAGAAAACGACATCTATAAAATGAAAAAGTATCAATACACCCGACAAAATCATACCCCTGTCACTCACTGTTGCAAGCAAAAATAGTGAGCAAGAGAGAGTGATCTTCTTGTTTGTCAACAAATTATTCAAACTCCAAGCAGCAAAAGCCAACAAAAACAAATCCGGAGTCAGTAATAAAATCTGAGTAAAGATAGTTGTATCAAGCAATACAAAAAGATATACATAAGGCAGGAAATCTTTTGGGGAGAATCGTTTGCACAATGAATACAACTGATAAGCAAACATCAGCACAAAGGGCAGATAAGCCAAATGTGTTATTAAAAGAGTCCGACCAAAAATCGACCAAACCAAAGCCGTATATATTTGAGGGAAGGTCGCCAATGTTATATTTATCTCGGGCGGATACAATAAGGAGGCAAATTTTGTTTCGAACAAATAATTTGCCGGTACCGAAATCAACGATATGGCGTCCCAAAAGAAACAAGTACTACAAAGCAACAATTTGGCTATCGTAATACAACATGCTACAATCAAGAAAAAGATATTATTCTTAATAAGACAATAGAATCGAGTCATTTTCAATAAAGATTATACGTTGTTTTTACGACTTTAAACTCTGTTCTTCGATTTATCTGGTCTATAATCTCTTTTTGTTCTGCAGTAAACAACTCATAATATTTCTCATCTAACAAATGCCCCTCTTTTAGAAAACGATATCTCTTTGCCAAAGCTTTTCCTACCTCCATTGGTTTTGATTTACCATATCCTTTTGCCGTCAAGCGTTCGGGTTCGATACCCGATTTTATCAGAAAATCGACAACCGATTTTGCACGTTTCTCCGACAATTCCATATTAAATTCATCGCTTCCTTTCATATCGGTATGAGAAGCTATTTCGATGGTTATATTAGGATTATCATTCAACAATTTCACCAAACCTTGCAATGCTTTTTCCGAAGAAGGCGTTAAATCCCATTTCCCAAATTCATAAAAAATATTGTCTATCTGCACCGGTTTCGATATGGAAACCAACTGAAATTCATGTTTAAACGATTTACTATCTTTTAGGCTATCTGTTGCGAGTTGGAATGTATTGTTTAAATATCCTCTACTCGAAGCCAGCATTACATATTGCTCATTTTTACTTAACACAATCCGATACGAGCCATCTTTTTTTACCCGCTGTTTGACATTCGTACCATTATTTCCTATAAGTTTTACCACGGCATCAGACAACACGTTCCCGTCTTGGTCAACTACACTTCCCTCTATCGAAAAAACAACTTCCGGTAGCAAAAAACTCCAAATTTTATCATATCCTTTGCTTTGTTTCCGGTTCGAAGAGAAAAAACCGCATTCCTGTTCAGAATCAAAAGTTATCGCAAAATCGTCGGCATTAGAGTTGATTGGCATACCCATATTGGATATTCGCCAATCGGACAGACTATCTTGAACTGCCTTAAATATATCTAATCCGCCAAAACCGGCATGCCCATTCGACGAGAAATATAGATTGCCCTTGGCATCAAACGACGGAAACATCTCGTCGGCAGCCGTATTGATGCTCTCTCCTAAATTTTCAGGCATCGAATAAGAGCCGTCCGACATTATTTCACTCCGCCAAATATCTTTTCCACCAAATCCGTTATCATTGTCCGATACGAAATACAGGTACTTGCCATCTGGCGATAACGCAGGATGAGCGACCGATATACTGCTGTCGTTAAACAACACGACCTTTTCGGGCGATGCCCATTGTGCTCCGGAGCGAACAGACTTATAGACTTCGGCACCTAAACTGGAACCTTTTACCGAACGACAACGAGTGAAATAGATTGTTTTCCCATCTAAAGAGAAGCAGCAAGCTCCTTCGTCATCTGCAGTATTAAACTCTGCTTCAAAGGGTTGTAAATCTTCCCAATTTCCGGAAGCATTTTTCTTGGTAAACAGAATATTATTATTGGGTAATCCTGTTATCGCACTATTCTTTTTATTTATTTTATTATCACGATTGGTAGTAATAGCCAACGACTCTGCATTTCTTCCCACAAACGCAGGACAAAACTCTGAATTTTTTCGGGAATTCAAAAACGAAGCAGGATTTACAACGTAACGCGTAGGGGACTTCTTCCACTTATCTATTTGCTCACAAGCAGCAATACCCTCTTTGGCTAAAAGCGACTCCGGTTCGGACTTTAAATATATCTTATAATTTTTTAAAGCATCGGCATATTGCCCGTTTTTTTGCAAAACTTGAGCATAACGCAAATACACTTCCGAATCTTTATACTTACTCGCTATTGCCCTCGAATAAGCTCTTATCGCTTTTGAATTGTTGTTCGACAAGCGATAACATTCTCCCATCTTGAACAGAACCGAAGCCTTTAGTGCCTTATCTTTTTTGCTTATCGAACGTTGTGTGGCATTGTACAATTCAGCAGCCGCATAATATTCGCCTATTTCATAACGTTTATCAGCTTTTTTCAAACGGGCAGATACGCTACACGATGAAAAAACACACACAATCGCAAAAAACAAAATATATTTCAGTCGAAAGCAAATCATAGTTTGACAACACGGCGTTTCAACTTCTCAATTTCATTTAAAAGCATCGTTCGTTCCTGCTCCAAACGATAACAATCCGCCACAATCGAAGAGAAGTTTATGGTAGCAATTACAGCCTCCTTGTCGTTTTTAGTAAGAAAATAGGAATAATCACGCACCCCTTTCAAACAGATCTTTATCGTGCGTTGTTCTTGAGTGATAATAAAATGAGCGATATTTGTTGCCTCCGTTCCCTCAAACAACAGATTTTCAGCATACATATCTTCATCGGTAAAAGCATTGTACACTCCGGGGTCTTTCGAACGATAAAGCACACCTTCCGCCTCCAATGTCAAGGCATGATGTTGCACAGATACCTGTCCGTAATATTGGCTCATGAGGGAGAAAACGCCACGTTCATCAACCATTGGTTTCAAATATGTTCGCTTCAAATTATAAGCCAACTGCATTTTACGATGCACATACGAGCCAAAATCCTGATAAAGAGTATCTTTTGTAAAGACAAAATCTTTCTTCATCTCATTCAATTCTTCCTTTTTTATCGGCAGCAACGTATCAATATAAGAAAGCGTTCTTTCATGTTCAAACAAACGTATTTGCCACTCTAAAGTATCCGCCATTCGACGATATTCAACTAACGACGGATATTCCTGATGTATAGAATCCAGAACTATTTTTGCCGCATTCCATTCGTTATTCGAAATATGCTCTTTGGCATTATCAAGCAGGGAAGAGGCTTTCTCTTCGTCAGTTTTCGAACATGCAAAACATAGCAACAACAAAAAAAGAAAAGCACTTATTTTCCTCATAATCAACGTGTAGAATAAAATTCTTGTAATATCTTTTCTGCCGAATCCTTATCTTTTTCAAACAAATGCAGTCTTATCCCTGAAAATGGGGAAGAAAACATAGGATACAATTGTACGATGTTTTCATCGCTTAAAAAACACTCGATACCATTTTCTTTTAAAACATTACATTCCATATTGGCTGTAACCATATCCGTGTATGTTTTAAAAACGATTGTTTTCATTTGGTAAAATCACATTACACATTCATCAGATACGATTTAAAATCGGAAAAATCTTTCGACATCGGCACCGTTTGTTTCTTACCATTCATAAATGCCTTGATTTTATCGGGAATTTCCAAACTTTGTCGAATAACATCCTCTACCGTATCTTTAAATTTTATAGGATGAGCCGTTTCCAAGAAAATACCGGTTTCTCCCTCTTTCAGCATCTCTTTCAATGCTAAATACCCACAAGCACCATGCGGATCCAACAAATAGTTATTTGCTGAAAAGCATTCAGAGATTCCCGCTCTGATTTCATCGTCGGAATAAGATACACCCGCTATGTTTTTACATATTTCAGCGTGATTGTGTTGATATAGATCAAGAATTCGTGCAAAATTACTTGGGTCGCCCACATCCATTGCATTTGCAATAGTCGAAACCGAAGGACGAGGTCGATATTCTCCCGTTTTCAAATATTGCAAGAATATGTCATTGCGATTGTTAGCCGCAATAAAACGCGACACGGGCAATCCCATTTTTTGAGCAAAAATACCCGCAGTTATATTTCCAAAATTTCCACTCGGCACGCAAACTACCACATTATGCAAATTGTTCTTTCCAACTATTTTTCTCAATTGGGCATAAGCATAGAAATAATAAAACGATTGTGGAAGGAAACGTGCCACATTGATGGAATTTGCTGAGGTCAAGAACTTTTTTTGCGTAATGTCCTTGTCCAAAAAAGCCGTTTTAACCAATCGCTGACAATCGTCGAATGTTCCGTCAACTTCTATTGCCGTGATATTTTTCCCTAATGTTGTGAACTGACATTCCTGAATGGCACTAACCTTGCCTTTCGGATAAAGTACATGTACGGAAATGCCCTCTACGCCTAAGAATCCGTTGGCTACGGCACTACCCGTATCGCCCGAAGTTGCTACAAGCACATTTACATCTGACAACCCACGACTTTTTACAAAGTACCCCAACAAACGCGACATAAATCGTGCTCCAACGTCTTTAAATGCCAATGTCGGACCATGAAAAAGTTCTAACGAATAAATGTCCTGCGACAAACGAGCCAAAGGAATTTCAAAATTAAGCGTATCGAAGACAATTTGTTTTAAATCGTCTTCAGCAACATCTTCTCCAAAAAAAGCATTAGCAACAACAAATGCCATTTCTTGCAAAGAATAGTTTTCTATTTCGTCATAAAAAGATGCAGGCAATGTTTTTATGCTTTCAGGCATAAACAATCCCTTATCGCTTGCCAATCCTTTTAT
>SAMEA3663036__coassemble_139_pt1 | contig 35153 bp, 32 predicted proteins | sample SAMEA3663036__metabat2_low_PE_036 | metagenome-assembled genome bin SAMEA3663036 (sample SAMEA3663036) | pig gut metagenome | biome: pig gut; feature: pig-associated habitat; material: faeces | place: France | collected 2012 | reverse complement strand
TAAAGACAAAACTATTTTGTGGTTTCACCCGTCTGAATATTCAAAAGTGGAGAAGTGCCTGTCTCAAATGCTAAAATCATAATGTTGGATTATATATTAAAAGGAATATTTATAGGTTTATTGGTGTCTGTCCCTGTAGGTCCAATAGGCGTGTTGTGTATCCAACGAACTCTTAATAAGGGGAAATGGTATGGCATCGTATCGGGGTTGGGTGCTACAACTTCCGATCTTCTTTATGCACTGATTGCCGCTTTCTGTTTAAGTTTTGTCGAGTCTTTTATAGAAGAATATAAGTTGATTATCCAATTGATAGCGAGTTTGGTTGTGTTGCTTTTCGGAGTCTATATATTCAAAAGTAATCCTGTCAGGCAACTATCTGTACAGAAAAAAGGGAAAAGTAGTTATTTCAACGCCTATATTTCAGCATTTGCTTTGTGTGTTACAAATCCGTTGATATTGTTTCTTTTCATAGGTTTTTTCGCACGTTTTTCGTTTTTTGCTCCGCATGATTCATTTGAATATATCATTATCGGACTTTTCTCCATATTATTAGGTGCATTTTCTTGGTGGCTTATTCTGAATTCTGTGGTTGATATTTTCCGGAAAAAAATCAATATAAGAGGGTTGTGGTTGGTAAACAAGATTGCGGGAACCTTAATTATAATATTGTCCTTGGTAGGAGTATTTTATACCTTGCTGTCTTGATAGGTTGTCAAAAAAAATAAAAAAAGATTTTTATTTATTAAAAAGATAAAAAAAACAATTACCTTTACCGCAAAATTGATGTAAGAGTACATACCTCTAATTCCCGATTTTTGAGGGATAATGATGTATCTTTTTATAAATCAATAGGTTGTTATTTTATAAATGTTGAATATTTTTTTTAATTTTTATGAAAAGAGTAAAAACGTGTTTGAAAAGTAGAGCTTTCGTAAAGAAAACGTTCTTAAACATAAGAATGTTTTTGGTAGTTTCTCTTTTGGGAAGCATCTCTTATGCGAGTGCTCAAAAAGTCGGGGGTGTGATCGTTGATGAGTTTAACGAGCCTCTTATCGGAGCTAATGTTCAAATAAAAGGAACAACGGTAGGTACAGTAACTGACTTTGATGGAAATTTTGAACTTACAGTATCAGGTCCGAAAGACGTTCTTGTTTTCTCTTATCTCGGTTATCAAGATCAAGAAATGACGGTTGGTAAAAATACCGCATTCCGAATCAAGATGGAACCTGACAATGAGGTGTTGGAAGAGGTCGTTGTTACGGCTATGGGTATTGAGAAGAAAGCTAAATCGCTGACTTATGCGACTCAATCTGTTTCCGGTGCCGAACTGACACGTGCAAAAGACTCTCACTTGGCAACTTCGCTTCAAGGTAAAATGGCAGGTTTGGTTATTACGCCAAACTCATCGGGTGCCGGTGGTGGTTCTTCCAAAATTACATTGCGTGGTCAAACTTCACTTTTAGGAAACAACGATGCTTTGATTGTCATAGACGGTATTCCTATGTCAAATGGTGCTTCCGGTCAAGTAGGTGTGGGAGATATGGTTTATAGTGGAGGACGTGATGGCGGTGACCCTTTGTCAAACATCAACTCTGATGATATTGCTAATGTAACAGTGTTGAAAGGTGCTAATGCGGCAGCACTTTATGGTAGTAAGGCTAATAATGGTGTTGTGCTTATTACAACAAAGAAAGGTCGTGAGGGTTCTGTTCGTGTTGATATTTCAAGTAATACTACATTTGAAACGCCTCTTTGTTTACCTAAATTACAAAGTACTTATGGTGGTTCTGTTTTAGGGAACTCTTCTACCGGTTATCAGGTTACATCGTTAAACTGGAATAAAAAGAAATTATCGGACTATACGGCTGCTGAAAAACAGTTGTATTCTGCTTATATGCCGTATTTTACAACAACACCGCGTGATAATATTGGAGATTATTTCAGAGTGGGAAACAACTTTAATAATACAATTTCTATCAATGGCGGTTCTGAAAATGCTCAATCTTATTTCTCTTACGGAAATACCACTGCAAATGGTATTCAAGAAAAGAATACATTCTCTCGTCATAACTTATTCTTTAAGCAGAATTTTATATTGTTCAACAAATATCTAAAAATAGACCTCTCTGCTAACTATATCAATCAAAAGGTTGAAAATGTTCCGAACTCGGGTGAAGGTTTTAACCCCTTGTATGCTATTTACAAAGTTGGTAGAGATATTGATATGCGTTACTTCAAAGCAAACTATAAACGGGTGGCAACAACCGTTGCCGATGCTACAATCGGAACTTCTTTCTATTCCCGATTGTTAGGACAAGACATTCAAAACTGGGCTTGGAGTGATGAAAACTATAATAACCCTTATTGGTTGTTGAATAAGACATTTGCTTATCGTACTACCAACCGTTTAATTTTGAATGGATCGGCTAATGTAAAAATTATAGACGGGTTGAATGCTCAAGTTCGTTTCAGTCGCGACCAAACCGATACGAAAGATGAGTCGGGGCGTTATGCTACAGCAATGTTTAAACAAGTAAATACCTCTTCGTATTACATTGGACAGGGGAAAAATGTGGAATTGTTTACTGACTTTATTATTACATTCAACAGAAAGTTTGCCGATATTATTGATGTGAATGCTACGGTCGGTGGTAGTTATAATAAAATAAACTATAACGGATACTCTATTTCAGGAGGAGCTGATACTGCCGGTTTGGTTAACTATTTTGCGTTTGACAATTGGGACTATTGGCGTTCCGGTACACGTTATGATGGACACTATGATGCCGGTTATGGCGCTTCTGAAAGTTGGAGTGACAATTGGAATGCTGGTGCTTTCGCTTCCGTTCAGATAGGTCTTTGGGATAAAGCATACATTGATGCAAGCTATCGTCACGATTGGTCAAAGGCTTTCCAACAATTTAAAAACAGTGTAGTAACCATAAAAGATAAAGATGGAAATCCGGTAACAGATGACAATGGAAATGTTAAAACAAAACCTGCAAAAACTTCATTCGGATACTATTCTGTAGGAGCAAACTTCTTGTTAAAAGACTTGTTTAATATTAAAAATAAGAAAATAAATGTAATGAAGTTAAGGGCTTCTTATTCGGAAGTAGGTAACTCAATACCGAATTCTCTATATGGCTCTTATACATACAATCCTGTTACAGGAACTTATAGCGGTGCTTCCATGGAGTTTGAAGACCCACAACCGGAAACGACACGTTCGTTTGAGGTAGGTTACGATATGGCGTTGTTTAATAACGCATTTGACTTTGATGTTACATATTATTATAGTGTTTTGGCTAATCAATATTTGTCAACATCTACTCAAGCGGGAATCAGTCGTCCTGTCAATTCGGGAAAGATACGTAACACAGGTGTCGAGTTTACTGCTAATTACAATTGGAACATTACAAAAGATTTTTCTTGGAAAACAGGTTTGAACTTCTCTTATAATGCCAATAAAATTCTTTCTACTTATGACGACGGAAAAGAGTATACAATGGGTTGGGATATGGCCGGCTTCTTGATCAAATTTAAACCGGGAGCTGCTTATGGCGACCTTTATACTCGTACTTGGAATAGAGATGACAATGGTGTGATAAATACAACCTCTTTGGTTGCGTCTGCAATAGACCATTATGCCGGTAATTCAATGTCTCCGTTCTTCTATGGTTGGAATAATACATTTACTTACAAGGATTTCTCCTTTTATTTCTTGTTAGATGGTAAAATAGGCGGTAAGGTGCTTTCTTATACTCAGGCAAAATTGGATTACTGGGGCGTTTCCGAAGCAACAGGAGTTGATCGTGATGGTTATATCCAATTGCCCGACAGACAATATGTAACCGTTGAGAAGTACTATCAGTCAATAGGTACAACACCAACAGATAAATATGTATATGATGCTTCCAACTTACGTTTAAGAGAGTTGTCGTTAGGTTATACCTTTAGAAACTTGTTAGGAAATTCGAAGAATTTGTCTCTATCTTTTGTGGCACGAAACTTGTGCTTCTTGTATAAGGCAGCTCCGGTTGATCCCGATATATCTTCTTCTACGGCTAATGGTGCGGGAGGTATCGATGCGTTTGCATTCCCTACTACCAGAAGTTATGGTTTGAATATTAAAGTTACATTCTAAGTTTTTTATAAAAATTTTTTAGGATATGAACACAATGGTAAATAAAATCAAAAGTTTATTAGCAGTTTTATGTATGATTCCCGTTCTCATCGCATGTGAGGATGTTAATTGGGGAAACCCGAATGCTAATAATGGTGTAAATGACGGAACCGATAAAACAGGATATGGTTCGAATATCGCATTGGCGGATGTTACTGAAGCTTCTATGGAAGGGCAATTGCAGACTGCTATGAGTTATTTGATAGATATTCGTATGCATAAATATCAGTATCAACGAAGTTTGACGATAGATGTATTCGCAGGCTATTTTTCGCAAACTCATAACTACGATGGGCGTCAGCCGACGACATACTATTATCCGAACAATCCTTTTATACGTGGTATAGGTGGAGAGTCCACAAAGTTGTATGCAGTGGTAGTACCTGCAATTCTTTATGGCACTTCATTCGGACGTTCCGATTTGGCAGCTATCGGTAAAATACTATATGCTTATAGTATGCAGTGTATGACAGATGCTATGGGACCGGTCGCTTATCATGATATGAAGGTGCTGAAAGAGAAATATCCGATATATTATTCTTCCAGCGAAGAGACTTATGATTCTATTTTTGCAGATTTGCAATCGGCTGTTGATACTTTGATGAAATATCAACCTTCGGTTTCTCAATTGATGAAAGTAGAAGGAAAAGAAAAAGGTTCTCCTTGTAATTGGGAATGGCAACGTTGGGTAAAATTTGCCAATTCGATACAATTGCGTATGGCTATTACAATGTCGAACGTAAAACCTGACAAGGCTCGTGAGATTGCGGAACGAGTAGTTAATCATGAAATAGGTGTGTTGGAGGAAGATGATGCTGATATAGCATTTAGTGCTGAAGAAAACCTTCAAATTTATCCTTCAGGAGAACAAGGACAGAACCATCCCTTGTTTGTGATTGCCAATTCGTGGAACGATATTCGGTTGAATGCAACCTTGGAAAATATTCTGAAACGCTATGACCATCCTTTGTTACAGCATTATTTCCTAAAAAATGGTTTGGGAGGAACTCCTTCTATGCAAGACCATATTTATGATAGACGTACGAATGCAATTGCAGCAGCTAAAGGTACACAATATGTAGGTATCCGTCAGGGTGTGATGTTAAGAACGCGTTCTTCAACCAAAGAGAATCCTTATTTGACTTATTCCTCTCTTTCGTTGGAAACAGTTGCTTCAAAAATGTCTTTTCCTTGGATAAAGGTCGCTGAAGTGTTATTCTGTCGTGCAGAAGGAGCCTTACGCGGATGGAACATGGGAGGAACAGCTCAAGAATTCTATGAAGCCGGTATTCGTCGTGGATTTTCGGATATAGGAGAGGTGGGACAATACTTCTCTTATAAAGAGAAAACTTCGGTGAATAAAGTGAATTATGTAGATTATTTTGACCAAGATAATAACATTGAGGGACGTGTGAATGTCGGTGTTAAATGGGAAGATTCTGACGATAATGAGTTGAAATTGGAGAAAATAATTACTCAGAAATGGATTGCCAATTTCCCTATGGGATTGGAAGCATGGACGAATTTCCGTCGTACAGGGTATCCGAGAATGTTCCCTGTTAAAATTAATCTTTGGACAGTAGGTCGTGTCGATGATGAAATACAACTTCGTCGTATTCCGCATGATGAGGCACCTACATTGTCTGAGGATTTGGAAAACTACAATACATACACATTACCTAAATGTGAAGGAGGTATTAACGAAGGTGGAAATCCTTTGTGGTGGGATATATCTGCAAGTTGGACAAAAGGTCCTGACGGATTAGTAATACCTAAAAATAACTTATAATAAAATTTTGAAGAATAAGGAAAGGAAGTTACAAAAAAGTAACTTCCTTCTTTTTTATGCTTAAAATGCTTAATTTTGCAGAAATAAAGAAAAAATGGAAAATCTATTCACAGACATGCCTTATAAGGTGGCAGATATTTCGTTAGCCGATTTTGGAAGAAAAGAACTTGTTTTGTCAGAAAAAGAAATGCCCGGACTGATGGCTTTACGGGAAAAATACGGCAAAGAGAAACCGTTAAAAGGAGCACGAATATCAGGTTCGTTACACATGACGATTCAAACAGCAATGTTGATAGAAACGTTAGTGGAGTTGGGCGCCGATGTGCGTTGGGCAAGTTGTAATATTTATTCTACACAAGATCATGCAGCGGCAGCGGTAGCTGCCAAAGGTGTTCCCGTGTTTGCATGGAAAGGAGAGTCGCTGAAAGAGTATTGGTGGTGTACATTACAGGCATTACGCTTTGCGGGAGGTAAAGGCCCTAATGTGATTGTAGATGATGGCGGAGATGCTACTCTCATGATTCATCTTGGATACGAGGCAGAAAAAAATCCTGCAATTTTGGATAAGGAATGCAGTGGTGAAGATGAAAAAGAATTATATGCGATTTTGAAAAGAGTACTACATGAAAATTCCGACTTTTTTAGTAGAATAGTTCCTGAAGTACGTGGAGTTTCGGAAGAAACAACTACGGGTGTTCATCGCTTATATCAGATGAAGCAAGAAGGGCGATTGCTGTTCCCCGCATTTAATGTAAACGATTCGGTTACAAAATCAAAGTTTGATAATCTTTATGGATGTCGGGAATCTTTGGCAGACGGTATAAAAAGAGCAACCGATATTATGATTGCGGGTAAAGTTGCAGTTGTATGTGGGTATGGCGAAGTGGGAAAAGGTTGTGCACATTCGATGCGTTCGTATGGGGCACGGGTGATTGTAACAGAGATAGACCCTATTTGTGCTTTGCAGGCTGCAATGGAGGGGTTTGAAGTGAAAACCGTAGAAGATGCGCTTGACGAAGGAGATATTTATGTTACCACAACGGGCAATTGCGATATTATTCGAATTGAACATATTGAAAAAATGCGAGATGGTGCCATTATTTGCAATATCGGGCATTTTGACAATGAAATTCAGGTAGATAAGTTGAAAAGTTACGATGGAATTAAGTGTATCAATATAAAACCACAAGTTGATAAATATGTATTCCCCGACGGACATTCCGTTTTGTTGCTTGCCGATGGCCGTTTGGTTAACTTGGGTTGTGCTACAGGTCATCCCTCGTTTGTAATGAGCAATTCATTTACCAATCAAACATTGGCACAGATAGAGCTTTTTACACATCACTATGAAACGAATGTCTATTGCCTTCCTAAAAAACTTGACGAGGAGGTTGCCCGTTTGCATTTAGACCGAATAGGAGTGAAATTGACGAAATTGACTCAGAAACAAGCCGATTATATAGGTGTTTCTGTTGACGGTCCGTATAAATCGGATATTTATAGGTATTAAAAATTAGCAAAAATGTCGTTACAATGTGGAATTGTAGGTTTACCGAATGTGGGAAAATCTACCATATTTAATTGTCTTTCAAACTCAAAAGCTCAATCGGCGAACTTCCCATTCTGTACTATTGAACCGAATGTTGGAGTTATCAATGTGCCGGATGAACGACTTAATAAGTTGGCCGAAATAGATAAGCCGGAGCGTGTAATTCCTACTACCGTAAAAATTGTGGATATAGCAGGATTGGTAAAAGGTGCAAGTAAGGGCGAAGGTCTGGGAAATAAATTTTTGGCAAACATTCGGGAAACAGACGCCATACTTCATATTCTTCGCTGTTTTGATGATGACAACATTGTGCATGTCGATGGTTCGGTCAATCCTGTGCGTGATAAGGAAATTATAGATACGGAGTTGCAACTGAAAGATTTGGAAACCATTGAAAATCAGATAAAGAAAGTACAAAAGCAAGCCCAAACCGGTGGTGATAAAAATGCCAAAGTTTTATATGAGATTTTATTGCGTTACAAAACTGCATTGGAGCAGGGCAAGTCGGCAAGGACTGTTCTTTTGGAAAAAGAGGACGAAAAGCTGGTTCATGATTTGTTCCTGCTGACCAACAAACCTGTTTTGTATGTTTGTAATGTGGACGAGAAATCGGTGGTTAACGGGAATAAGTATGTAGAGCAAGTGCGTGAAGCGGTAAAGGATGAAAATGCCGAGGTTTTAGTGATTTCGGCAAAGGTGGAGTCCGAAATTGCGGAATTGGAATCCTACGAAGATCGCCAAATGTTTTTAGAAGAAATAGGATTGAGTGAGTCGGGTGGCGCTCGTTTGATTCGTGCTGCATATCATCTACTTGATTTGCAAACTTATTTTACAACAGGTGCCGATGAATCGCGTGCTTGGACGTTTACTCGAGGCTCAAAGGCACCTCAATGTGCAGGTATTATTCACACCGATTTTGAGAAGGGATTTATTCGGGCAGAAGTCATAAAGTACGATGATTACGTTGCGTTGGGTAGCGATACGGCTTGTCGTGATGCAGGAAAATTGAGCATCGAAGGCAAAGATTATGTGGTGCAAGACGGCGATATTTTACATTTCCGATTTAATGTGTAAGCCTCATTGAAAAAGTCTTTGTTCATATTGTGTATGGTGTCGTTGTTTTTGTTTTTAGACGCAAAAGCATATATGCCATATTATGATATTAAGGCGAAAATAATAGGTGGAGGCATCTTAAAACATACCAAACATTTAGAGAATACAGTCAAGGGACCTGCATTAGGATTGGAAGTCGCAATAGAATTCTTACCTCAAGGAAAATATACTTGGGAAAAATATTGGAACTATCCGATAATAGGTGTCGGTTTGTTGGGTATGGATTTGGGTAATCCGAAAATATTTGGTCAGGCATTTGCTGCATATCCTTATCTTTTAGTACCAATTGTTCGTCAACAAAAATTTATGTTCAATTTTAAGGTCGGAGCCGGTTTTGCAGTATTAACCAAAACTTGGTATCATTGTGATACGGAGAATGGTGTGAATGCACCGACGGCAAATGCTGCAATCGGTTCGCATCTCAATGTGTTTTTGCCGATAGGTTTTACATTCGATTTTCCTATAAAAAGGGGTTTCATGGTAACGGCTGATGTCATGTTGAATCACATCAGCAATGGTAGTTTTATTCAACCTAATTCAGGATTAAATCTTATCAATGGTTTTGTTGGGGTTGCTTATCGACCTAATTGGCGTGAATACATGTTCCCGTGGAATGATTATGTCAAACCCAAAGAGAAAGATATGCAGCTTGAAATTGCAATGGGTGGTGGTGCACGACAATTATATTATAAAGACAAGAAGTTTTACGGTGTAGCTTCAGCTCGTTTTTCGTTCTACAAAACGTTGACAAATTTCTATAAAATAGGGGCTTCTGTTGATGCTTTTTACGATGGAGTGTTTGTGAATCAAGGGACAGCAGGAGGCGATTATTATACTAAATACCAACGTTATTCTATAGCAGAGAATGATGTGAAAAACAAATTCAGAGTGGGGCTTTCGTTGGCTAATGAGTTTGAAATAGGACGGGTTACGGCCGGTATTCATTGGGGTTTTTATGTCTATGATCCTATTAGAAATGCTTATGCATTAGGAACGAATCCGAAATATGAAAAAAGCGGATATCCTAAACGTCCGTTTCTTTATACATATAACATTGAAAAAGAAGATGGATGGAACTACTTCCGATTGCTGTTAAAATGTCGTATTGTGGATAATTTGTTTGTGAGTGCATCGTTAAAAACGCATTTGCAGAAAGCCGAGTTTTTTGATATAGGATTTGGCTATACATTCCGTTTTAAGAATAAACGTGAATCTTATGCTGTTCTTCAATAAAGAATGTTTTGTTTTAACAATCGACTTTTTCTTGTTTAAAAAACGTTAAGCCGGCTTCAAGTCTTCTTTTTATTATCTATATTTGTAACAAGTTAAGTAAAAAAATAAAGAAAATACTATGCTAATAGGACATATTTCGCAGGTAGTAGGACCGGTAGTCGATGTGGTGTTTCGTTTGGAAGGGGATTCGATGCAGCTTCCTTCAATTCATGAGGCTTTGGAAGTGATTCGCCCTAATGGTAAGAAACTGATTTTGGAGATACAGCAGCATATAGGAGAAAACACTGTGCGTACGGTTGCAATGGATTCTACCGATGGTTTGCGTCGAGGTCTTGAGGTTAAAACAATGGGGAAACCTATTTCAATGCCTATTGGGCAACAAATAAAAGGACGTTTGTTAAATGTCGTGGGCGAGGCAATCGATGGTATGAAAGATTTGGCCTATGAAGAAACATACCCGATTCATCGTGAACCTCCAAAGTTTGAAGAACTTTCGACACGAAAAGAGATACTTTTTACCGGTATAAAGGTGATTGATTTGCTGGAACCATATTCGAAAGGTGGAAAAATTGGACTTTTTGGTGGCGCAGGAGTAGGGAAAACCGTTTTGATACAGGAACTTATCAATAATATAGCAAAAGGACATAACGGCTTTTCGGTTTTTGCCGGCGTGGGAGAGCGTACAAGAGAGGGTAACGACTTGCTTCGTGAAATGATAGAGTCGGGAATTATTCGTTATGGCGAAGAGTTCAAAAAAAGTATGGAGGAAGGGAATTGGGATTTGTCGAAAGTGGATTATAATGAATTAGAGAAATCGCAAGTATCACTCATCTTCGGTCAAATGAATGAACCGCCCGGAGCTCGTTCGTCGGTAGCGCTTTCGGGTTTAACCATAGCGGAGTCGTTTAGAGATAGCGATAATGGTCATGATATATTATTCTTTATTGACAATATTTTCCGTTTTACACAAGCAGGTTCCGAGGTTTCGGCACTGTTGGGTCGTATGCCTTCGGCAGTAGGATATCAGCCTACTTTGGCAACGGAGATGGGTTTAATGCAAGAACGTATTACCTCTACCAAGAAGGGATCTATTACTTCTGTTCAGGCAGTTTATGTTCCGGCTGACGACTTGACAGACCCCGCTCCTGCAACGACATTTACGCATTTGGATGCAACCACGGTGTTAAGTCGAAAAATTTCGGAATTGGGTATTTATCCTGCTGTGGATCCGTTGGATTCGACTTCGAGAATACTCGATCCTCAAATTGTGGGAGAGGAGCATTATAATACGGCTCAACGAGTAAAACAAATTTTACAACGAAACAAAGAACTCCAGGATATTATTTCCATATTGGGAATGGAAGAATTGTCCGATGAAGATAAGATGACTGTAAATCGGGCAAGAAAAGTTCAACGCTTTTTGTCTCAACCGTTTACCGTTGCCGAACAATTTACGGGAGTTCCGGGTGTAATGGTTCCGATAGAGGATACGATTAAAGGATTTAAGATGATTTTGGACGGGGAAGTAGATGAATATCCTGAAATGGCATTCTTAAATGTGGGAACAATAGAAGAAGCTATCGAGAAAGGGAAAAAACTACTTGAAGCAGTTCGTGTATAGTTAAAATGAAATTGGAGATATTGTCACCGGAAGGGTTGGTTTTTACAGGTGAGGTTTTATCTGTTTCAGTACCGGGTTCGTATAGTGCATTTACCATACTCAAAAATCATGCACCTATTATTTCTTCGCTTTCAAAAGGAGTGGTTTCCTATGTGTTAGACGGAGAAGGTGAAAAGGAAATTTTGATAGACGGTGGATTTGTCGAGGTTGATAACAATGTTGTTACTATTTGTATAGAAACGATTAGATGATGAGAAAAATGATTAGTTTGGGCATTTCTGTTGTTCTATGCTGTAGTGCATTGGCGTTTTTTTTATTGTATTATGTTTTGCCACAATACTATTTTAGTTGTTTTTGGATGCTTCCCGTTTATTTTTCGGTGCTTTTATTGCTGGAAATTCTTTTGATGAATATTTTTAAAGAGAAAAGCGCAAAAACAATGAACGTTTTTCTGATAACTAAAATTGTGAAATTTTTACTATCGGTTTGTCTGATTGTTTTATATTTAAACGTTGTTGCTGAAAACAATATTGCTTTCTCAATCTGTTTCTTGTTGCTCTATTTTGTGAGTCTTGCATTAGAAACGTTTGCTTTTTCAGAAATAATGAAGAAAAATGGGTAAAAAAATAGCTGTCATATTGTTGTTTGTTTGCTGTGTGTTTCCATCGGGTATTGCTTGGGCTGAAAAGCAGGATACAACGCAAGATTTAGATGTAAAAGGTATTATTTTTGACCATATATCTGATGCCTACGAATGGCATATTACAACGATTGGAGATAAGCATATTACGATTCCTTTACCAATTATTGTCTATGGAGAAATAAATGGTTTTAAAGTATTTCTTTCCTCACAATTACATCATCAAAGTTCTTATTGCGGGTATCAATTGGGCTCTGAAGACGGGAAATATGCAGGGAAGATAGTGGAATTAAACGCCGCAGGAGAAGAACTTCGCCCATGGGATTTCTCCTTAACGAAGAATGCAGTGGCAATTATTATAAATTGTTTAATTCTGTTATGTATTATACTTTGGGTAAGCAAGTGGTACAAAAAAAATCCGATGACAGCACCCAAAGGAATCCGTGGTGCATTGGAGATGTTGATTATGAGCATACAAGATGATGTGATAAAGCCTTGTGTAGGGAAAGATTATCGAAAATATTCCCCTTATCTTCTGACCGCATTCTTTTTTATATTCCTAAACAATTTGATGGGGTTAATACCTATCTTTCCGGGAGGAGCAAATACCACGGGAAATATAGCGGTTACTTTGGTATTGGCCTTATGCACTTTTTTTGCTGTAAATATTTTTGGGACAAAAGAATATTGGAAAGAGATTTTGTGGCCTGATGTGCCTGTCTGGATGAAAGCAATACCTTTGATGCCTATTATCGAGTTGTTTGGCATATTTACGAAACCATTCGCTTTGATGATTCGTCTGTTTGCCAATATAATGGCGGGACACTCTATTGTGTTGGGGTTGACTTGTTTGGTGTTTATCACTGCATCGATGGGAGTAGCTGTAAATGCAGGAATGACGTTCGTGTCAGTCTTTTTCACTATTTTTATGGATTGCTTGGAGTTGTTGGTAGCATATATTCAAGCGTATGTTTTTACAATGCTTTCTTCAGTGTTTATAGGACTATCAAGAGTGGAACATCATAAATGAAATAATAAAAAAAATACAAATTATTAACTTTTAAAAATTAAGACTATGTTATTAGAATTATTAGGAGCATCTTTTGGTGCAGCATTGGGAGCAGGTTTGGCAGTAATAGGAGCTGCATTGGGAATTGGTAAAATCGGTTCAAGTGCAATGGAAGCTATTGCACGTCAACCGGAGTCGGCTGGTGATATTCGTACAACAATGATTATCGTTGCAGCGTTAATCGAGGGTGTTGCATTGTTCGCTGTTGTAGTTTGTTTGATGGCTTTATAAAAAATTGTCGTTATGTCGTTGTTAATGCCAGAAACCGGTTTGGTGTTTTGGATGCTGTTGGCATTCGGAATAGTGTTTTTTATATTGGCAAAATTCGGCTGGCCGGTAATCACCGGTATGGTTGAAAAGCGAAGCAATTTTATCAACGACTCGGTGAAAGCTGCCGAAGAGGCTAATAAACAGTTAGAAAATATAAAAATAGAAACAGAAGCCATTTTGGCAAAAGCTCAGCAAGAACAAATGAGGATTTTGAACGAGGCCTCCGAACTTCGTAACCAAATAATCCAAGAGGCTAAAGAAAATGCTCTTGTTGAGTCGCAAAAAATAATAGAAGATGCCAAACGTCAGATTCAAATTGAAAAAGAAAAAAGTTTGAACGAAATGAAAGGTCAGATTGCAGAACTTTCAGTAGATATAGCAGAGAAAGTTATTCGTGCCGATTTGCGAAAAGAGAATCAGCAATCCGAACTGATTGATAAACTTTTGAACGAAATAACGTTGAATTGATATGAACTCGGGATTGATTGTAACTCGCTATGCTAAAGCACTTTTGGATAGCTCGGTAGAGCAAAACGAAAGTGAAAACATCTACAAACTGATGTCGGTGTTGGCTGATAGTTTTTTACGATATGATACGTTCCAGCCCGTGTTGAAGAATCCGATGATGTCTGTTTCTCAAAAAAAAGAGTTGATAACAATTGCCTCCGGCAATGTGTCGAATACATTGTTTAATTATTTTATTGATTTGCTCTTGAAAAATAGAAGAGAGGAGTTTTTGCAGCGTATAGCACTCCGCTTTTGTGAGCTTTATCGCAAACAAAATAATGTTTGTATGGGGCAACTCATAACGGCAACTCCTTTGGAGAAGAAAACAGAAGAGGCAATTCGCTCTTTTTTGAAAAAACATTCGGGGCAAAATGTTGAACTGAAAATGTCGGTTAATGCCGATATTTTAGGAGGGTTTATCCTTGATGTAGAAGAGGAAAGACTTGATGCTTCGGTTGCAGGGCAACTTCGTAGGATAAGAAAGAGCCTTGTGAATGGTAGTTGTAAAAGTTAGAAAATATAAAAAATATGGCTGAGAATATAAATGTAAGTGAGGTATCAGAGGTTTTGCGACAGCAACTTGCAGGGTTAAACCTTGACGCTCAGTTTGAGGAGGTAGGTACCGTGCTTCAGGTAAGTGACGGAGTAGTCCGTATTTATGGATTGAAAAATGCCGAATCGAATGAATTGTTGGTGTTTGAAAATGGCATGAATGCCATTGTGATGAACCTTGAAGAAGATAATGTCGGTGCCGTGCTTTTAGGTAGTAGCGAAAAAATCAAAGAGGGCTTTACTGTAAAACGCACTCATAGAATTGCATCTATTCGTGTAGGAGAAGGTATGTTGGGAAGAGTAATTGACCCTCTTGGAAATCCTTTGGATACAGATGAACCAATAACGGGAGAGTTGGTTGAAATGCCGCTTGAGCGAAAAGCCCCCGGTGTAATTTATCGTCAGCCGGTGAACGAACCTTTGCAAACGGGATTGAAAGCTGTTGATGCAATGATTCCTATCGGTCGCGGACAACGAGAATTGATTATTGGTGATCGACAAACCGGAAAAACAAGTATTGCCATTGATACGATTATCAATCAACGTTCGGCTTATGAGGCAGGCAAACCTGTTTATTGTATTTATGTGGCAATAGGTCAGAAAGGTTCTACGGTAGCCTCGCTTGTAAATACGCTGAAAGAAAAAGGCGCTATGGATTACACCGTAGTTGTATCGGCTACGGCTGCCGACTCGGCAGCTATGCAATATTTTGCACCATTTGCCGGTGCTGCTATTGGTGAGTATTTCCGTGATACAGGACGTCATGCATTGGTTGTGTACGACGATTTGTCGAAACAGGCCGTCGCTTATCGTGAGGTGTCGCTGATTCTCCGTCGTCCTTCTGGTCGTGAGGCATATCCGGGCGATATATTTTATTTGCATTCCCGTTTGTTAGAACGAGCAGCAAAAATTATTACCCAACAAGAAGTGGCAGAACAAATGAACGACTTGCCCGATTCGCTTAAAGGGAAAGTGAAAGGAGGCGGTTCGTTAACAGCTCTTCCGATTATCGAAACGCAAGCGGGTGATGTTTCGGCCTATATTCCGACAAATGTGATTTCAATCACCGACGGACAAATATTTTTGGATACAGATTTGTTTAATCAGGGTAATCGTCCGGCTATCAATGTCGGAATATCGGTGTCGCGTGTGGGCGGTAATGCACAAATAAAGGCGATGAAGAAAGTGGCAGGTACTTTAAAAATAGACCAAGCACAATATCGAGAGTTGGAAGCTTTCTCGAAATTCGGAAGTGATATGGATGCCGTAACAGCTATGACTATTGATAAAGGGCAAAAGAATACTCGATTGCTGGTTCAGCCCGTTTATTCTCCAATGTCTGTTGAAAAACAGATTGCAGTACTTTATTGCGGCACAAATGGTCTGTTATCAGAAATACCGCTTGATAAGGTTGCTTTGTTTGAAAAAGAATTGATAAAGGTATTAGAATTGAAACATCAAACCGATGTGCTTGATGTGTTGCGTAGTGGCGTCATCAATGAAGATATTTGTGATACGATAAAAACAGAAGCTGCTATCATTTCAAAACAAATTAACAATAACTGATAATGGCATCTTTAAAAGAAATAAAGTCTCGTATTACTTCGGTTAATTCGACAATGAAGATAACCTCTGCCATGAAAATGGTAGCTTCTGCCAAATTGCGGAAAGCACAGAAAAACAGTGAGGCTTTTATTCCTTATCAACAGAAACTTGAAAGTATGCTTTGCAACTTTCTTTCATCGGAAGAAAATTTTATTACGCCGTTTGCCGAACAACGTAAGTTGGAAAAGGTTGCCATTGTTGTCCTATCTTCCAATTCAAGCCTTTGTGGTGCATTCAATTCCAATGTTATAAAGGAGTTGGACAAAACACTTGTTTCGTATAAAAATTTGGGTAAGGAAAATATTCTATTATTTCCAATAGGGAAGAAAGTTTGTGATTATTGTCGGAAAGCGGGATATGATATTCAGGATTTGAATTATTTGATTGATTCTCCGCAATACGCTCCTACTATTGAATTTGCTGATAGACTGATGAATCTGTTTCTTGAGAAGAAGGTTGATAGAATAGAACTGATTTATCAGCATAGCAAAAGCACCTCTACGCAACAACTTTATCATCAATGCTTTTTGCCGATGTCGTTGACAGTGGAAAGTTTGACGAAAAATGCTGCCGATTATTTGGTAGAACCGACTAAAACCCTTGTTTTGCAAGATTTGTTGCCAAAGGTTTTGCGGTTAAAAATTTATGTGGCATTGCTTGATTCCTATGCTGCCGAACAAGCTGCACGTACGGTTGCAATGCAGGTTGCTACAGACAATGCAAACGATTTGTTGCAAGAGTTGACCATACAATACAACAAAAGTAGACAACAAGCTATTACCAACGAGTTGTTGGATATTATCGGAGGTTCACAGTCATAAAACTCAATAGGCTTGGAAAAACAGAAACAAATTGCGATATTAGGTTCTACGGGATCTATCGGACGGCAAGCATTGGAAGTAATAGCGGCAAATCGTAATCAATTCCAAGTTTATGCACTGACTGCAAACAATAATGTTGATTTGCTTGTTCAACAAGCCCGAACTTTTACTCCTAATGTGGTTTGCATAGCAAATGAAAAACATTACGCCACATTAAAACAGCAACTTGAGGATTTACCGATAAAAGTATTTGCAGGTTCAGATGCAATTGATCAAGTTGTTCAAATGCAGGGAGTTGATATCGTGTTGGCAGCAATGGTGGGATATGCGGGATTGAAACCAACAATAGCAGCTATTGAAGCTGGCAAAATCATTGCTTTGGCAAATAAGGAAACTTTAGTTGTGGCGGGAGAGTTGATATGTGATTTAGCTAATCGACATAATGTCCCGATATTGCCTGTCGATTCTGAACATTCGGCCATATTTCAATGTCTGGCCGGAGAATATAACAATTCCATCGAACGTTTGATTTTAACTGCTTCGGGAGGACCTTTCCGACAGAAATCGCTTGATGAACTAAAATCGGTAACGCCTGCTCAAGCCTTAAAACACCCCAATTGGGATATGGGCGCAAAAATTACGATTGATTCGGCTACCATGATGAATAAGGGATTTGAAGTAATTGAGGCAAAGTGGCTTTTTGGCGTGAATCCGAAACAAATAGATGTTGTTGTTCATCCTCAATCGATAATACATAGCATGGTGGAATTTGCCGACGGGAGCATAAAAGCACAACTTGGAATGCCTGATATGCGTTTACCGATACAATATGCTTTTACTTATCCTATGCGTATTAGTAGTAAGTTCCCTCGTTTGGACTTTTCTACTTATTCTCAACTAACATTTGAGAAACCGGATACAAAGCGTTTTCGTAATTTGGCTTTTGCCTATAAAGCCATGGAGAGTGGCGGAAATATGCCTTGTATTGTTAATGCTGCCAACGAAGTAGTGGTAGCTGCATTTTTGGAAAATAAAATCGGATTTTTGCAGATGAGCGATATAATAGAAACCGTGATGGCTAAAGCCGATTTTGTAAAAAATCCTTCGTACGATGATTATGTGGCAACAGATATTGCCGTGCGTCGTTTAACAAAAAGTTTGATTGATAAATAGATTCTTTAGGTATGACTGCAGAGTTTTGGATAAAAGCCGTTCAATTGGTTTTAAGTTTATCGCTTTTGGTTTTTGTACACGAGTTGGGGCATTTCATGTTTGCTCGATTGTTTAAGGTTCGTGTAGAAAAATTTTACTTGTTTTTCAACTGGAAGTTCTCGTTGGTTCGATTCAAAAAAATCAAGGGGAAATGGCAGGTAAAGTTTTTCTCAAGAAACGTTGCCGAACATCTGCAGCCGTTGTTAGATGAACAAGGAAATCGGAAAGTAGATAAAAAAGGCAATCCGATATTGGTTCCTGCCCCAACCGACAATTTATCTGACGATGATTGGAGGAAATATCCTGAAACTACGGAGTGGGGCATCGGTTGGATTCCTCTCGGAGGATATTGCAAAATAGCCGGAATGGTTGATGAGTCGATGGATGCTGCATCGATGAATGCTACACCTCAACCATGGGAATATCGTTCGCGTCCGGCATGGCAACGACTCTTCATTATTATAGGAGGCGTGTTGATGAATTTTGTTACGGCCATTGTGGTTTATGCAATGATATTGTTTACATGGGGAACTGAAATATTGCCAATGGAGAATGCTTATCTCGGCTATGATTATTGCCAAACGGCCTTGAATAATGGTTTTGAGAATGGTGATAAAATTCTTGCCGTAGATGGTGAAAAAGTGGTGTCGGAGAAAGATTTTGTTGAAAGAGTTGTGATAGAAGGGAAGTCTAATGTTTTGCTTCAGCGCAACGGGAAAGATACTTTGCTTGTTTTACCCGATAACTTTGGGGAACAAATGCTTGATGCAGAAGAAAAGAAGTTTATGACCTACCGTATGCCTTTTGTTATTGATTCGGTAGCCGGAATAAATACTATGTTGCATGCCGGTGACAGCCTTGTCGGATTAAATGGTCAAACGCTGGTAAGTTACTCGGAATTGACAGAAGCGTTTGCTTTGCATAAAAGTCAAACGGTATTGCTTTCATATTATCGAGAAGGCATATTGATGCAGGATTCTGTTGTGCTTGACGAGAACGGAAAATTGGGGGTATTACTGAAAAATCCGATGGTATACTTCAAAACCGAACAACAGGAATATGGCTTTTTCGAGTCATTCCCTGCCGGTTGGAATTTAGGTGTTGAAATACTTGGAAGTTATGTGAAACAATTCCGTTTGGTATTTACGAAAGCAGGTGCAAAAAGTGTGGGAGGCTTTGCCTCAATCGGGAATCTCTTCCCGGGGACGTGGAATTGGTATGTGTTTTGGAATATGACGGCGTTTCTTTCCATCATATTAGCATTTATGAATATCTTGCCGATACCTGTTTTAGATGGCGGATATGTGTTGTTCTTGCTTTATGAAATTATTACACGTCGCAAACCAAGCGATCGTTTTATGGAAATAGCTCTTAATATAGGTATGTTTTTGTTGTTGGTATTGCTTATTTTTGCCAATGGGAATGATATTATTAGAATTTTTAGATAGAAAAGATGAATAATTGGTTTGAATGTAAAGTCTCGTTTGATAAGACGGGCGAAGATGGTTTGATAAAGAAAGTGACAGAGCCATATTTGGTAGATGCGATGTCGTTTACCGAGGCCGAAAGTCGTATTGTAGAGGAAGTTACCCCGTTTGTCAGTGGCGAATTGATAGTGGCTCACATCAAGCGCGCAAAGATAGCTGAGATATTTCCTAATGAAGCGGGTGATAAATGGTATCGTTGCAAGGTGAATTTTATCTCTTTCGATGAGAAAAAACAGGTGGAAAAGCGTCTTCCTCAAATAATGTTGGTGCAAGCCTCCGATTTTCAAACGGCTTTGGGTAATTTATTGGAGGGAATGAAAGGAACATTGGCTGATTATGAGATAGCGACTATTTCGGAAACGATGATTATGGATGTTTTCCCTTTCAAACCAAAAGAATAAAGCGATACGTTGAATTCCATTGAACAAAATATAGCACAAATAAGAAAGCAAATCCCACAAAATATCGATTTGGTTTGTGTGTCGAAGTTCCATCCTCAAGAAGCTGTTTTACAGGCATATAATTGCGGTGAACGTTTGTTTGGCGAAAGTCGTGTGCAGGAATTGCTACTGAAGTACAACGATTTACCCAAAGACATACAATGGCATTTTATAGGACATCTGCAACGAAACAAAGTGCGTCAGATTGTGCCATTCGTATCGTTGATTCATTCGGTAGATTCGGTGGAGTTGTTAGATGAAATCAACCGTTGTGCCGAGAAAAACAATCGAGTGGTAAAGGTGCTTTTGCAGGTGCATATAGCACAAGAGGAACATAAATTCGGTTTTTCGCCCGAAGAATTAAAAGTTTTTTGTAACAGCTATAAAGCCCAAGAATATCCTTATGTAACTATTTCTGGATTGATGGGAATGGCTACGTTTACAGACGATACGGAACAAATAAAGCGAGAGTTTTCGTCGCTTTTAAGACTATTTTCGGAAATTCAATCATCCGGAATTTTTTGCGCAGAAACTTTTAAAGTATTGTCGATGGGAATGTCGGACGATTTTCCGTTGGCAATAGAAAATGGGAGCACTATGGTACGGATAGGTAGTTCGATTTTTGGTTTACGGCACAAATAAAATCGGGCTTATCTTATGAATTTTACAGGAATACTTATCGGTTTTGCCACTTTCTTGATTATCGGAATGTTTCATCCTATAGTCATCAAGGCTGAATATTATTTTGGTGTTCGTTGTTGGTGGATATTTCTGTTGTTGGGGATTGGGGCTTTGGTGGCTTCTCTGTTTGTTGCTCATGATGTATGGGCTACCCTATTGGGTGTGTTCTCTTTTTCGTGTTTTTGGTCGATTTTAGAACTATTCGAACAGAGAAAACGGGTGGAGAAAGGTTGGTTTCCGAAAAATCCGAAAAAGAAATAATTGTAAATAAAAATGCTTTTATTCGGACATTAAAAAAAACTATCTTTGTGAAAAATTAAAAAATATTGCTATGAGATTAATTATTGAACCGGATTACTCGAATGTATCGAAATGGGCTGCAAACTATGTGGCAAGTAAAATCAATGCTTCAAATCCGACAGCGGAAAAACCTTTTATTTTGGGATTGCCGACTGGTTCCTCTCCGCTTGGAATGTATCGTGAATTGATAGCTTTGAATAAAGCTGGTGTGGTATCTTTTAAGAATGTGATTACTTTCAATATGGATGAATATATCGGATTGCCAAAGGAACACCCCGAAAGTTATCATTCGTTCATGTGGAATAATTTCTTTAAACATATTGACATACAAGAAGATAATGTGAATATCCTGAATGGAAATGCTACGAATTTGGAGCAGGAGTGTCAACGTTATGAGGAAAAAATAAAATCGTTGGGAGGTATCGACTTGTTTTTAGGAGGTATAGGACCCGACGGACATATTGCTTTTAACGAACCGGGGTCGTCGTTGCAATCGCGTACACGTGTAAAAACATTGACAACGGATACAATCATTGCAAATTCGCGTTTCTTCGACAATGATGTAAACAAAGTGCCTAAAACCGCATTGACGGTCGGTGTCGGTACAGTGCTTGATGCCAAAGAGGTGCTGATTATTGTGAATGGACACAACAAGGCTCGTGCTTTGCGTCATGCAGTTGAAGAGGGCGTTTGTCAAATGTGGACAATCAGTGCGTTGCAAATGCATCCGAAAGGGATTATTGTTTGCGATTACGAAGCTTGTTATGAGTTGAAAGTAGGAACTTATCGTTATTTTCTTGATATTGAGAAAGATAATTTAGATCCGACTACATTGTTATAATAATTCTTGTAAATATTAAAAAGGAGGTTACTGCCATAGGTAATCTTCTTTTATTATGTATTGATGAGTATGCGCATAGAGGTTGAAGCAGGTATAAATGGTTGTGTATTGATAACGGATTCGTATGAGTCAGAATTGAAATGTTTGACACAACATTCGTTAGCCTTTTTGGAACAACAAACCGACAGATGTATGCCTCGTACGTTGATTTTGTCGGATTCGGATGCTACGGACTATCACCTGATTTGCAATGATGTAAATAGAGCTGTAACAGACAATTTGTTGCAAGAGGTAATCTTTGTCGGCAGCAAGTTCATCTCTTATAAAACATCTTTTTGTTTCGATAACAAGTGTTTTTATGAAACGTTATCCGATTTCCTGCAATCGGAATTTTTTAAGCGGGTATCGAATCGAACGATTTTGGTGAAGGTTGCACCTAAATACGATGTCTCGCTGATTCTTAATCGTTTGCGTTTGTTGGTACACGATACGGTATTAGAAATTGATTTTAATGCCCTGCATAAGAATGTATCTTATTTTCGTTCGAAATTGCAACCAAATACCAAACTTATGTGTATGGTAAAGGCTTCGGCTTATGGTAGTGGTTCGGTGGAGGTTTCGCGAGCTTTACAACATTGGAATGCCGATTATTTGGCGGTAGCATTTGTTGATGAGGGGGTTGAGTTGCGGCAAGACGGGATAAAAATGCCCATATTGGTTTTAGACCCATCGGTTGATGCGTTGGAACGAATAGTTGAGTATCGTTTGGAGCCCGAAATATATTCTTTTCGCATACTGAAGGCAATGCTGGAAACATTACGGCGTTTAGGTATAAAAGACTATCCTGTACACATCAAGTTTGATACGGGTATGCATCGGGCGGGATTTGAAAAAGAGAATATAGAGGCATTGATCCCGTTGTTAAATGAGTCGCCGGAAATAAAGGTTGTTTCTGCATTCTCGCATTTGGTAGGTTCCGATGAGGAACGATTCGATGCGTTTTCGATGAGTCAGATAGAATATTTCCGTTTTTGTGCAACACGTCTTGAGCAGTATTTGGCATATCCAATAATGAAACATATATTGAATTCATCGGGTATCGAGCGTTTCTCGCCATATCAATTCGATATGGTTCGGTTGGGTATCGGTTTATGGGGGATTAGTTGCACGGACGAACATTTGTGGAATGTCTGTTCTCTCAAAACCAAAATATCTCAAATCCGTAATGTGAAGCAGGGTGATACCATCGGATATAGTCGGAATGGTGTTGTTTCACGCAATTCGAAAATCGCCTTATTACCTTTGGGATATGCCGATGGAATAGATAGGCGATTGGGCAACGGAAAACTTTCTGTGTGGATAAACGGACGTCCGTATCCGACTATCGGCAATGTTTGCATGGATTTGATGATGATAGACATAACCGATGCACAAGATGTAAAAGAGAGTGATGAAGTGATGGTGTTTGGCAGTAGTCAACCATTACCTGTCATTGCACATTTGTTGGGGACAATTCCCTACGAGGTGCTTACCTCGATAGCTCCTCGAGTTCGGCGGGTTTATTTTGATGAATAAAAAAGGAGAATCTTTTGAGATTCTCCTTTTTTATATCCACCAGTATTGTTATTGCGGTACGCTTTCAAGAGTTTTAACCTCAAATTCTACTGTAAATTCAACGCGTCGGTTTTCTTTTCTTCCTGCAGCAGTGCTGTTGTCAGCAACAGGTTTGGTGTCTCCGTATCCTACCGAAGTCATTCTGCTCGCATCAACGCCTTTTTTCATTAAATACGATTTTACAGAAAGAGCCCTTCTGTCCGATAAATCAAGGTTTTTGACAGGATCGCCTTGATTGTCGGTATGACCGGCTATCGTAAGTTTGTACTCAGGATTCTCAATCATGACCTTTGCGATGTCGTTAAGAATTGGGAAAGATGTTTTTAATAGAATGTCTTTTCCCGTTGCAAATTGAATCCCTTGTAAAGCCTTGGTAAAGAGTTTTGTTACCTCTTGTTTGATTTCAGGACATCCGTTTGTAGCCACCGTTCCCGGAATTGTAGGACATTTGTCCAAATAGTCGGGTACGCCGTCTTTGTCGGTATCCAACGGGCAACCGACACTATCTACTTTCCCTATTGCCTCTGAAGGTGTGTCGGGGCATTGGTCAAGGTAGTCGGGTACACCGTCTTTGTCGGTGTCTAACGGGCAACCTACGCTGTCAACCGGTGCATTGAGCGGAGTATTCTCGCATTTGTCCAAATAGTCGGGTACGCCGTCGTGGTCGGTGTCCAACGGACAACCTACACTATCTACCTTACCGATGGCTTCGATAGGTGTATCGGGGCATTGGTCAATAAAGTCGGGTACGCCGTCATGGTCGGTATCCAGCGGGCAACCTATGCTATCAACTGCGACACCGTTCAATGTGTTCGGGCATTGGTCAAGGTAGTCGGGTACGCCGTCGTGATCGGCATCCAACGGACATCCGGAGCCATCAACCAACCCTTTTGCTTCGATTGGCGTATCGGGGCAGAGGTCTAAATAGTCGGGTACGCCATCGTGGTCGGAGTCAATCGGACAGCCTACACTATCAACCTGAACTCCTCTTGGCGTGTTGGGACAAAGGTCAAATTTGTTAGCAATGCCGTCTTTGTCTTTGTCGGCTTTACCCCAAACAACGGTGATACCGCCAGCCAAGTTGAACGAGGAAGCGTGGTAGGGAATTGGTATCTTATTGTAAGAAGTGTAACTTAAAGGTATATAGTCGGCTGCAAAGAAGAATAAAATAGGCCCTGCTCTTAATCCCATGCCTGCACCCAAAGAACTTTTACCATTCAATATGGAATAACTGATGTTCATGTTAAACCAATTCACAGGTTTTATTTTGAACGACGCGGTAAGTTCCTCGTACACGTTTTTGTTGAGGAGCATTGTGCGTGAAAGTATTCCAAGTCCTAATTTGTCTTTGCAAAAAGTCCAATCGAATCCCACATTGAGTTTTGCGGTTGTCATGGTTAAGTAACCGTTGCTGTTTTCGCTCTCGCTTTCTTGGTTAAACGACCCCATAAAGCCGTTTTTTAACGAGTCCAAAACTCCGTTGGTGTTAAATCCGTCGAATAAAGACATTCCGTCAACCTCAACTCCTTTGAAAGAGTAATCGATATCCGATTGCATATTCATCGAAGGATTCGTCCAATAAATGAATCCCAAATCGGTGATGGCTGCGGTTAATCGCAGATTTTTCTTTATGTTGTAAACGATACCTAAATCGATAGCACCTCCGTAGCCTGAAGGCTTAATGTAATCAATGACCTTAGAGGGCATAATCACATTGCTGAAATCGTTGCTGACTTGTATCGGAGCAGCCATACGCAAGGTGCTGCTTCCTTGTACCTCCCATTTGTCAATGCCCGTAGTAAGGTTCAATTCCTTGTTGTTGACCGTGGCATTCATATTTCCGAGCAAAAACTTGATTTTAAAACCCGTTTGTACCTTTGCATTATTTGCAAATGCAACACCCGCACCTATCTCTGTATATGCAGTTGCCGCAAGATTTAAGGTTTTTATGTTGAATTTGTTGCCCGTCTCTTCGGGTGCTCCGTATAGAAGCAATTTGAATAAATCTTTGGGGACGCCCAATCCCATCTCGATTCTTTCCGAAATGTTGAAAGTGAAATAGTTCTTTTGTTTGAAACGGAATCCGAAAGAAATCAAATTGATTTGGTAATCGGCATTTATCAACGTTGTTTTCTTAATCTTTTTGTAGAAATTGTCCACATTCCCAAATTCGGGGTGCAAAAACGAAACCAACTGTTTTTGTCCTTTGGGTTGATACAAAAAGCTTTTTACCGAAAAAGACGTATTGCCTGCGCTTATTTGCCCGAATCCTATCACAGGCAACGCATAGAAACCTTCGCGTTCGGGTTGCAACGCAGGGTTTATGTTCTGTTGAAACGGTACGTTGTCCAAAAAGTAAAGAGAGTTTACTTGTTGTGCCTCCGACAGGGTGGCTATAAACAACAGAATCAGTGAGAAAAGTATGTTTTGCTTTTTCATTGTGCAGATGTATTAGGGGTTAAACTTCCTCTGTAACCTCCTTTTGCAAAAATGCTTAAAATAAGGTTGAAACGATTATCTTCTTTAAAACAGATATTGTCGGTAGTGTCTTCGTTTTGTGCATGGACGGTGTATAGCATATAAGCTGCATTTTTCAGGTCGTCCATTGTGGCAGGTGTAAGCACTATCTCGAAGTTTTTAGGAGTTACCGATAAGTTTACGACTTCTCCCGCTTGATTTGTCTTTGCCTTGGGTACATAAAACTCCTCTTTGTTTAATTCCGAGGGTATTTCATTCCCCGCGTCATCGATGAGTTTTAATGACAATTTTACGCCGATAGGCAAACCGTTTTCCAATCCGATATGCAACACGGCACTATCGACGTATTGGAAAATACCTTCGTTCATACTTTCTGCAAAGCCTTGTATTGTATCGGTATAGATATAATAAGACTCGGGACGCAAATTAAGCGGAATCCTATAATCGACACTGCAATCAATATGCGCTTCGTTGGTTATAAATATCGGGTACGATGATGTTTTTGCAACGCTACCTACCGAAAATACGAACTCGAATCTGTCGGTAAGGAAATCCTTTGTAAAGAAATTTTGGATTTGCCCATTTTCTTTGTCCAATGTCATTGTCAGTATGCTTGGCACGTTAGAGAATGGAGTTTCTGGACGGGTAGGGAAGTTTTTCGACAAACTGTAGTTGATTCCTCCGTCGAATTTGCCATAAACGGCTCCTCTTTCAGGATAATCGCGTTGGTACCCTTTCATCGTATCGAGTCGGAGAGTTACATCCATACCTATATCGTAATTTTTGAGTGTAAGCGTAACTTGTGCGTCGTCGAATAGCAATGCCCCTTTGGATTTCCCCTCGTTGATGTCGCGCAACAAATTGAAGTTCAGTTGTGCTCGTGAGCGTGCTACTTTGTCGTCGGGAGAAAATAAGCCGTAAACTACTTTGTGTGAGAAAATGGTGTAGGTTACATCGTAGCCTATTTTATCACCTTGATAAATCGTACCGTCCTCGAGCACGGCTTCTATCTCGACCTCAAACGTAAATCCTCCCTTTGTATTATCCAAAGGATTTTTTTCGATTGTAACCATAAAATCGTCGATGGAAAATGTATAGTCGGTATCGAATTGTAGTGATGAATAGGTTGTGTTCGGTAAAATCAAAGAGATAGGTTCCCTTGTTTGGTAATCGACAATAGGGAAATGGATTTTAAAACTTTTGATACTAATGTCAAGCCCTGCAGGTTTGTTGAAGCGGATGAAAAGTTCCGAATGCTCAATGGCAGCACTGTCGATACGCTCTTCTGTCCCTGTCGTTTGTAACGAAAAGTCGATAAACTTTTGACTTTGTATGTTCACCGTTCTGTAATTTTCTGGTAAACCGGCAATAGAATATCCGCTCGACGGTATTGGAATGCCTAATTTTTCTTCGAATGAAAATTTTTCGCCTGCCGAAACGGTTGTCCCTTTTGGTAATAACTGTATGTTACGGAGCGAAAAACCGGTGCTGTCTTGCATCATAAAATAATAACGCGAGGAAGCGTCGGCATATAGTTCATCGCCTTCGTAACTTTTCGCAAGAATGTCGGAAATGCCAAAATTCGCTTTTCCGATAGGAAGCCCTAACGACGTGTCGTAGTGAATGTCTAAATCGGCATTTTTGATGTCGTCTTTACAACCGCAAAAAAGTAGTAAAGAGGCAAACGCGATAAATAAAACTTGTTTTTTCATAATCGATTTTATTTATAAAAATTATTTAGCAAAATTAGTTTTTTTTAATATATGTTACTTTTTTTTATTGATAAATGATGTATTATCTTTCATTCGTTTTTTGTTATAATGCTTTTTTGTTTGCAATTTTCCGACTACCTTTGTTTGCATAAAACAAGAGCAAATGAAATCCGATGCAATAAAACATTCCATGTACTATGGGCTGATTCTTGGTGCAACATTTATATTGAATTTTTTCCTTTCGCAAGCGAGTGGTATTTTGTGGAAAATCGTTCAAATGTTCGTTGTTTTTTCAATTCCTTTTCTTGTTTTTTATATTACAAAAAACTGCCGAGACGAGGTAAACGAAGGGGTGATGGGCTATGGTGCCGCTTTTTTTTATGGCGTACAACTCTTTTTTTACGCATCGATGGTTTCGTCGGCGTTTAAATACTTGTATTTCAGATTTATTGACCCGAAGTTTCTTAAAGAATTGTTTGCTCAGATGATGTCGTTGATGGAACAAATGTCGTTTCCGGTTACCGACGAGATAGTCGATGCGATGAAACAGTTGTTCACTCCGATAGGCATGTCGATGCAGTATATGTGGTTGGATGTTACAGTCGGTGTTTTTGTGTCGCTGATTGTGGCAATTTTTGTACGGAAGGGGAAAAGTGTTTTTTGAAAATTAACTGTGTTTTTATGGATATATCGGTTGTTGTTCCTTTGTATAACGAGGCGGAGTCGTTGGTAGAACTTTTCTCGTGGATAAAAAAAGTGATGAACGAACATGGATTTTCGTTTGAAGTGTTGTTTGTGAACGATGGAAGCACGGATAATTCGTGGCAGATAATAGAATCGTTGGCAAAGGATAACGAGGAGGTGAAGGCTATCGGTTTTCAACGAAACTATGGCAAATCGCCTGCCTTGTATTGCGGTTTTAAACGTGCTGCGGGCGATGTGGTGATTACCATGGATGCCGATTTGCAGGATTCGCCTGACGAGATTCCCGAACTTTATCGAATGATAAAGGAAGATGGCTACGACTTGGTTTCCGGTTGGAAAAAGAAACGCTACGATGGTACTTTTTCGAAAAACATTCCGTCGAAAATTTACAATGCAACGGCACGTTGTGTAACGGGATTGAAATTGCACGACATGAATTGTGGTTTGAAGGCCTATCGCAACGAGGTGGTGAAAAGCATCGAAGTTTATGGAGAAATGCACCGCTACATTCCGTATTTGGCAAAAAATGCAGGCTTTACGAAAATTGGTGAAAAGGTGGTTCATCATCAGGCTCGTAAATATGGGACGTCCAAATTCGGTTTGAATCGTTTTGTGCATGGTTATCTCGATTTGTTTTCGTTGTGGTTTTTATCGAAATTCGGAAAAACCCCGATGCACTTTTTTGGACTATGGGGGACGGTGGTGTTTTTCATCGGTTTCATAGCCGTGGTAGTTGTGGGGGGCATAAAACTATCGGCTATAATAGCAGGCGAAAGAGCCCCGTTGGTAACCGATATGCCTTATTTTTATTTGGCATTGACCACGATGGTGATTGGCGTACAGATGTTTCTCACCGGCTTTTTGGGAGAGCTGATTTCTCGCTCTTCAGGAGATAGAAACAATTATAAAATAGCAAAAGAAATATAACCTGCATGATGGAAACGTTGTTGAATGTTGTGGCCTATACATTGCCATCGGTTGTAATGCTTGTCGGAGTATGGCTCGTTTTAAAAAAGACGTTGCGCAACGAGAACAATTTTTTGACTTTGGAACTGAAAAAGCAGAATAACAATCAGAAACTTTCGGTAACGTTGCGAGCCTACGAACGTTTGATTTTGTTTTTGGAACGTACGCAACCCGGCTCGATTCTTATGCGTCAGAACCTTTCGACGATGAACTGCTTGCAGCTGCAAACTGTTTTACTGAAACAGATTCGTGATGAATTTGAGCATAATATTACGCAACAACTATATGTTTCGCGAGAGGCTTGGGCTTTGGTGTGCAACGCAAAAGAGAGCCTTGTGAAATTAGTGAATTTGTCAGCCGGGCAGTTTGAAACATCGGAGGCTGCCATCAAAATGGCGGAATTTATGATTAAATCGTATAGCGAGTCGCAAAACCCTCCATCGGAGGTGGCAATTAATTTTATTAAAGAGGAAGTTAAACATATTTTTTAGGCATGCATTTTTTTGAATTGATAAAAAAAAGGTACTCTGTCCGCGGATTTAAAAATACAGCGGTAGAGCCGGAAAAATTAAAATCGGTAATGGAGGCGGCACGCTTGGCTCCCTCGGCTGTAAATTTTCAACCGTGGAAGTTTTTTGTGATTACCGATAGAAAAATATTGAACGAATTGAGTAAAACGTATTCTCGTGAATGGTTTAAAACGGCACCAACTTGCATTGTGGCTTGTGGAAATCATCAAACTTCGTGGAAACGGAGCGATGGGAAAGACCATTGCGATATAGATGTGGCAATCGCCGTTGAGCATATCATGTTGGCGGCTACGGAGTTGGGTTTGGGTACATGCTGGGGTTGCAATTTTGATGCAAAAATGTGTGCCGAAATACTAAATCTCCCCAAAGAGTTGGAGCCTGTGGCGATGATACCGATAGGGTATCCCGACACAGTTGCTGTTGAGAAAAAACGAAAACCAATTGAAGAAATTGTTGAATATATTTGAAATGCGTAAACTGCTGATTCTCGTTGTTTTTGCCCTGTTGTTCATTGCTTGCAACAACGATACCGAATGTCGTCAGGAGCGTTATGTGGCAATGGGAATAAAGTTGTTCCAAACAAAATTTGATGCGAACGAAGAGGCTTATGTCGTTTCTGATTTCACGCCGGACAGCATTACCATTTACGGTGTGGACAATGATTCCATCTTGTATTACAAAAAGCAAAATAATGTATTCGATTTGCCTCTCCGGAAGACGGAACCTATTTCCCGATTCGTGCTGTATGCGAATGGTTATTACGATACGATAACAGTTTTTCATGAAAATACGGACAACTATTTGTCGATGGAGTGTGGGTGTGTGGTTTTTGCAAACATTAAAGCTGTTATTCCTACCAATAATCGCATTGATTCTGCCATTATACGTATTCCCGAGGTGGTGAATGTAAGTGCTACACATGTCGAACTCTACTACAAAGCCGATTAGAATGAGGGTTAAAAGTTGTATTGTTTTTTGTATGCTTGTATTGTTGCCAATACCTTTTTTCCCAAACGAGTTGGCCGACTTTGTTGCGGTTGAGCGACAAGACACGTTGGCTAAAAAGAAGCCGAAAAAAAACTCCCGACAAGTATTTCACGGATTTTCTTTGCATTTGGATGCTGCTTCTCCGTTGGTAAATTATCTGATAGACAAATCCACGCTCTCGTTTGAGGCTTGTGTCGATGTGGATTTGTTGCATCGGTTTTTCCCTATTGTCGAAGTCGGTTTCGGTTATGCCGACAAATTGAATGACGATAACATACATTATAAGGTAAAAGCTCCTTTCTATCGTTTAGGAATGAATTTTAATATTCTGCGAATGAAGAGTAAAGACGGTGAATCCAAAATCTTTACGGGAAGTTATCCATACATCGGTTTGCGATACGGTTTCACCTTGTTTAAATATAGCCTTGATGGCGTGATAATCAATGACGATTATTGGGGAGTTTCTCGCCCGATGGAGGTTAATCCTAAATATTTGTATGCAGGTTGGGCTGAGCTGGTGGCCGGCGTGCGAGTAAATATGGTAAAAGGTTTCACTATGGGTTGGAGTGTCCGTTTGGGAGTGTTATCGCACACCTCGAAACCGTCATTGAAAACACAGTTGTGGTATATTCCCGGTTTTGGCAAAAACAATACCGTAAATTTTATGTTTAATTATACATTTGGTTACACGTTCAATTACGATAAAAAACAAACAAAATAAACATAACATGAATACACTTGAACAATTAAACAAAGCGGCGGATAACATTCGTATTCTTGCCGTTTCGATGGTGGAAAAAGCAAAATCGGGACATCCGGGAGGCGCAATGGGTGGAGCCGATTTTATCAACGTACTTTTTTCCGAATTTTTGGAATACGATCCGCAGAATCCTTATTGGGAGAGCCGAGACCGTTTTTTTCTTGACCCTGGTCACATGTCGCCGATGCTTTATTCCGTATTGGCTTGCGCAGGAAAATATACATTAGAGGATTTAAAACAATTCCGGCAATGGGGAAGTATAACCCCGGGACATCCCGAATTAGATGTTTTGCATGGCATTGAGAATACATCAGGTCCGTTGGGTCAAGGGCATGTGTTTGCGGTAGGAGCCGCTATTGCCGCCAAATTCCTGAAAGCGAAATTCGGTGATATAATGAATCAAACTATTTATGCCTATATTTCAGATGGTGGAATTCAGGAAGAAATCTCGCAGGGTGCAGGTCGTTTGGCAGGTCATCTCGGTTTGGACAATTTAATCATGTTTTATGATGCAAACGATATTCAACTTTCGACGCCTGTTGGCGATGTAACAAGCGAAAATACGGCGATGAAATATGAGGCGTGGGGTTGGCGTGTGATTGAAATTAACGGAAATGACGTTTCGCAGATTCGTCAAGCATTGACACGAGCAAAAGCGGAAAAAGAGAGACCTACTTTGATTATCGGAAAAACCGTTATGGGCAAAGGTGCTCGTAGGGCAGATAACACAAGTTTTGAGAATAATTGTGCTACGCATGGTGCTCCTCTTGGTGGTGATGCCTATGTGAATACCATAAAAAATCTTGGTGGCGATATCGAAAATCCGTTTGTCTTTTTCGATGAAACCAAAGAAATTTATGCACGCAGAGAACAAGAACTGAACGATATAGTTGCAAAAAAACGGCAGCAAAGAAGCGAATGGGAGAAAGCAAATCCGGAGTTGGCGTTGAAAATGTCGAAGTTTTTTGCGGGAGAAAATCCGACGATAGATTGGAATGAAATTGTTCAAAAACCTGATCAGGCCACGCGTGCCGCTTCTGCCAATGTATTGGCAGTTTTAGGGCAGAAGTATGAAAATATGATTGTAGCAAGTGCCGATTTGTCTAATTCCGATAAGACCGATGGCTTTCTTAAAGTAACGAAGCCAATGGCAAAAGATGATTTTTCGGGGGCATTTCTTCAGGCCGGGGTGTCGGAGTTAACCATGGCATGTGTTTGCATCGGTATGGCCTTGCATGGCGGTGTAGTAGCTGCTTGTGCAACATTCTTTGTGTTCTCCGACTATATGAAACCGGCTATACGTATGGCAGCATTGATGGAACTTCCTGTAAAGTTTATATGGTCGCACGATGCTTTCCGTGTGGGTGAAGACGGACCTACGCATGAGCCTGTAGAGCAAGAAGCTCAAATACGCTTGATGGAAAAAGTGAAAAATCATCATGGTAGAAATGCCATGCTTGTGTTGCGCCCTGCCGATGTGGAGGAATGTACGGCATGCTATAAACTGATGATGGAAAATAAAACTTCGCCTACCGGAATCATTCTCAGCAGACAGAATATAAAGAATTTGCCCGAGAATAGTTACGAGGTAGAGCGTGGAGGTTATGTTGTTACGTGCGATGGAAATCCCGATGTGGTGCTTGTCGCATCGGGCAGCGAGGTGTCGACGCTTTGCGAGGTGGCTGAAGTGCTACGTGCCGAAGGTCGCCGCGTGCGTGTCGTATCTGTCCCCTCCGAAGGATTGTTTAGAATACAAGATGTTGAATACCAAAACGAGGTGTTGCCGCAGGGTGTAAAAAGATTTGGATTGACGGCCGGTCTTCCTGTCAATCTTGAGGGACTTGTTGGTGCCGAAGGTTGTGTTTTCGGTTTGCAGTCGTTTGGATATTCGGCGCCATATAAGGTGTTAGAAGAAAAATTGGGCTTTACGGTTGAACAGATTGCCGAAAAGGTTCGCAATTTTTTGGGATAGAAACTTTTCTCTCTGTTAAAACGTCGTAATTGTATGACATAATTCTGTCAAAAATGCAGAAAAGTGTCGTTTTAAGTTAAATTTTGCTTTTGGCAGAGATTTTGTAAAAATAAAGCAGTGAAAAATAATAAAGGTGTTGATATGACAAAGAAAAAGACAGAAAACACAGAACCGCAGGTTGAAAGCGTGGAAAAAGAAAATGTAACGGAAGAAGAAAGTGTACAAGTGTCGGAGGTTGATACATTGAAAAAAGAGCTTGAAGCGTTAAAAGCGGAACAAGCAGAGCTGAATGACAAGTACCTTCGAAAAGTGGCTGAGTTTGAAAATTATCGGAAAAATGCGATAAAAGATCGTGCCGAATTGATAAAAAACGGAGGTGAACGCTTGCTGACCGATATGTTGCCGCTGATTGACGACTTCGAACGAGCCCTTCAAGCCGTAGAGCAATCGGAAGATGTTGTGGCTCTGAAAGAAGGTGTGGTGTTGATTTACAATAAATTCATCACTTTTCTCGCGCAAAACGGAGTAAAGGCTATCGATACGGAAAATGCCGAGTTTAATACGGATTATCATGAAGCGGTAACAATGTTTCCGGCTCCTACCGAAGAGCAAAAAAATAAAATAATAGATTGTGTGTCGAAAGGTTATATAATGAACGATAAGGTGATTCGATTCGCAAAAGTTGTTGTTGGTAGTTAATTAGAAAATGGAAAAGAGAGATTATTACGAAGTATTGGGTGTGGCAAAAAATGCCACAGAGAGTGAAATAAAATCGGCATACCGAAAAAAAGCCGTTCAATATCACCCCGATAAAAACCCCGGAAATAAAGAAGCTGAAGAAAAATTCAAAGAGGCTGCTGAGGCTTATGACGTATTAAGCAACCCTGAAAAACGTAAACGCTACGACCAATTCGGGCATGCGGGTATGAGTGGTAGCGGTTTCGGTGGTGGCGGTATGAATATGGAAGATATATTCTCTCATTTCGGTGATATTTTTGGCGGACATTTCGATTTCGGCGGTTTTGGAGGTTTCGGGAGCAGTCGTTCGCAAGGACCACGAGTACGTAAAGGCACGGACTTGCGTGTAAAAGTAAAACTCTCGTTATCGGAAATTGCGGCCGGCGTCGAGAAAAAAATAAAAGTGAAAAAGTATGTGGCTTGCCAGCATTGCAACGGCTCCGGCTCGAAAGACGGGAGTATGGAAACGTGCTCTACATGTAATGGAACGGGGCGTGTAACTCGTGTGCAGCAAACCATTTTAGGTCGAATGCAAACCCAATCCGAATGCCCAAATTGTGGCGGTAATGGAAAAATCATAAAAAACAAATGTCCTCATTGCATGGGCGAAGGTATTGTTCGCGGCGAAGAGGTTATCAGCATTAAAATTCCTGCCGGAGTAATGGAGGGCATGCAGTTGTCTGTACCCGGAAAGGGTAATGCAGCCCGCATGGGTGGTGTCAATGGCGACTTGTTGGTAGTGATTGAAGAGGAGCCGCATGAGGATTTGATTCGC
>SAMEA3663036__coassemble_118_pt1 | contig 37290 bp, 33 predicted proteins | sample SAMEA3663036__metabat2_low_PE_036 | metagenome-assembled genome bin SAMEA3663036 (sample SAMEA3663036) | pig gut metagenome | biome: pig gut; feature: pig-associated habitat; material: faeces | place: France | collected 2012 | reverse complement strand
AGTAAGTTGTCTATACTTTTAGATTCTGTAGTGTTTCAGTAGGTTGTTGTGGGATATTATTTTTAAGGGGCGGTCTGGAGACCGCCCCTCCTTTATGATGCTGAGCGCAGGCCAAGAGAGGCTTTTCTATTTTTCTCAAAACTCAATACGTTAACGGAGATGCTCTTCCAACCACTGACTTATTACAGACATCGTTCTATCTGCATCGTCTTCAAAAAATAACTCATGTCGTTTACCCTCGACTATATATGTCGTGATATGCCCAAAACCATGACGACGAAAATCTTTTGCCAATCTTTTTACGGCCTTTGCTCCACCTACGGGGTCGTTTTCGCCTGCAATAAACAGCACCGGCAAGTTGCGACGTATTTGTTCAAAAAGCGTATGTTTCGACACCTCCAATAAGTTGCGATACATATACTCATAACCTCCTGCCGTAAAACCAAAACCACGCAAGGGGTCAGTCGTAAATCCTTCCACATTGGCCTTATTCACACTCAACCAAGCATTTTTCCCCTCGTTGCGAAAAGCAAAAAGAAACGGCAAAGAACATAGTGCTGTCAGCAATTTCGATTTTGTATGCCGTCCGCGTAAAACTCCTGTCAAACGGGCTGCATAATAGGCAAGCCCCGTTTCAAAGGACGAATACCAACCCGAACCCATAATAACGGCAGCATGTATCTCATTGCTATGCTCACACAGATAACGTCGCGTGAGAAACGAACCCATCGAATGCCCCATGATACAAAGAGGCACATCGCCCCATAACTTTTTAGCTATTTGCGTAATACGATAAATGTCATCAATAATCAGATGCGCCCCAAGCTCACTATCCGAAAAATGTCCGCGTTCATGCACTCCCGAACCTCCATGCCCCAAATGGTCGTGGCCGATAACTGCCCATCCATTTGCAACCATGTATTCGGCAAAAGCATCATATCGGTCGATATACTCCTCCATGCCATGTACGATTTGCAACACGCCTCTCGGTTTTGCCGTAGGCTGCCAAACAATGTAATGCAACTGCTGAGCCTCATCTGTCGAGGCAATGTTATAATGCTGTTTCATACTTAAATAGAATAAAAATATACTCACAAAATTATCGCAAAAAACATACCATTCCCATCTTTTTATAAAATCAGAAAAAAAAGTGCATAACAATATGCACCGTTCGGTGTTTAAATGTTAATTTTATGTTAAAAAACAAAATCTTCTTGACTCGTCCCCAAGGGCATGGCTTTACTTTGCATTCGCTTAAGCAAACAATCGTACGATGATGAGAAAATTAACAAAATTACGAATCGGAGAGTTCTCGCAGTTGATGCAGGTAACGGTAAAAACCCTGCGGCACTACGAACAAAAAGGCTTGCTCATGCCCAACGAAGTGGACGAATGGACGGGCTATCGGTACTACACCGTAGCACAGATGCAGCGGCTCGGCACCATACGCGAATTGCAGCGATTGGGGTTTTCGCTCGACGAGATAAAGGCGCTTTTCACCGACAACTCGCACACGCCGAGCATACACCAACTGACCGAAAAAATTCAAGAAACGGAGCGGCAGTTGCAAACACTTGTCACGCGCCGCAACCAATTGCTCGAATGGCGAAACTCTCGTAAAAAACTTACGACAATGAAAAATTTCAGCATTCAGGCTCTGCCCGAAATCATCGTGGCAAGCCATAGGGAGATCATTCCCAATTACGAAGCACTTGGTGCATTGTGTGTCAATACCATCGGTCCCGAAATGCACCGTCTCGGGCTGCAATGTCCGACCCCGGGCTATTGCTACACATTCGAGCACAACACCGAGTACACGCCAACCGACATCGACATCGAGTACTGCGAGCAAATAGCCGAAACGACCATCGACGGCCGCAACGTGCTGACCAACGGCGTGTCGAACAGCATCATTCAATGTAAGCGCATACCCGCCGTGCCACGCGCACTCTGCATGAAACATTACGGACCGTACGACCGTTTTTATGAGTCGTTCATCGAGGCGTTTCGCTACATGGACGAGCACGATATGAAAATCGGCGGCCACCCGCGCGTCAGTTATGTCGATGGCGTTTGGAACGAAGCCGACCCCGAAAAGTGGCTGTCTATCATTCAGATACCGATAGAATAAAAGCATACTTTTATCGATAGAACAAACTGCCGCCATACGAACAATTTATTCGGGTGGCGGCGTTTTTTATATACTCAATTTCGACAAAAACGTTACATTTAAAACAATCAATTTTATCTTAAACAAATAGGTCGGCTCTTAGTCTAAAAAGAGTTATATTTGCAAGTTAAAAACAACATAATTCTCTATTTTTTATGACGATAAATATCATTAACAAATCGAAACACGCATTACCTGAGTATGCAACCAAACTTTCGGCAGGAGTTGACCTTAGAGCAAACATCGAAACACCTATCACATTGAAACCGCTTGAGCGAAAACTAATTCCTACAGGGTTATTTATCGAATTACCCGAAGGTTTTGAAGCACAAATACGTCCTCGCAGTGGTCTTGCCATCAAAAAAGGAATTACCGTACTTAACTCTCCAGGTACGATTGATGCCGACTATCGTGGTGAAATACAAGTGATTTTAATCAATCTCTCAAACGAGGATTTTGTAATTGAAGATGGTGAACGCATTTGCCAAATGGTCGTTGCAAAACACGAACAAGCACAATGGAATTGCGTTGAAAGTCTGACATCGACAGAGCGTGGCGAAGGCGGATTTGGTCATACGGGGAAAAAATAACCTTTGATGCACAAAAAATTACTTGCCATATTATATTTCCTATTGTTCGGATTGCCTTTTTTGCAATCGGAGCAAAGCATCTCAACTGCACAAGAAGCAAACAAAGAACTTACGCATTTGCTTTACGAAATTATCAGAAACAGGCAGTCGCAGCACTATGCCGAGGCCATTGACATTTGCCAACATGCACTTCTGATTGCACCCGAAAACAGCGACGTATTATTCGAAATGTTTCAAATCAATGCGGAGCTTAACAATCACGAAAGAGCGTTTGAGTATTTAAAAGCCGCATTCAAGCAAAATACTGAAAATAAGTATTATAAAGAATTGCTGGCAACTTACTACGAAGCATTCGGAATGTACGACGAAGCTATCAAGTTGTTGGTGGAACTCATCGAAAAGGATTTCTACAACGATGAATACATTCAGCATCTTGTCTCTCTTTACAAAGCAACGGACAACTACTCGGAAGCCTACAAACAACTTGAACGATTGGAAAAAATAACGGGAACGAAACCGGATTTGGGACTCGAAAAGGTCGGTCTTTTATATTATCTGCATCAAGAAAAAAAGGTTGTTCCCGAACTAAAAAAACTCGTTAGCATGTATCCCGACGATACACGTTTTTGGGTTATGCTCGGCATGGAATACTCGGCTAAAAAAAAGTACAAGAAGTCGAATGAGGCTTTCTTATATGCCATCAACAAAACCCCTAAAAACGAATACACCATTGAAGCAATACAACGGCTTGCTTACAACTACATTATTCTTGCCGATACCGCAAAAAGCGATTCTTTAATTTATGCCACACTCGAAAGCAAAGAATTACCTGCCTCGTGGAAGTTAAAACTTTTAGAATCATTCGATTATGACAGAACGACATCTCAACAGAAGGTGGACAAAGGGTTTCATATTCTGGTTCAGCAAGATGCCGAAAACGAGCAAATACTCACCACTTTTGCCAAATATCTTTTGCTGTATAAACAAGATACGATAAATGCAGTGAAATACCTTTACAAGTCGTTGGAAGCAAATCCGCATCAGCCCGACATTTGGTCAAATCTGATGTATCTGGATAGCGAAAACAGCGAACAAATTCTTTCCGATGCATTGAAATACAATCCGAAAGAAGCGTATTTTCATTATAGAAAAGCAATGATTTTAACTGAAAAAGGCGAGAACAAAGAAGCCTTAATTGCCATAAATACGGCTATTAGTTTGGTCAAAAACGAAAACCGAGAGGAGCTTTCGACCTACTGGAGTCAGAAAGGCAATTTGCAATATTTGTTAGGTGATGAAGATGAGGCGTTTAACTCATTTGACGAGGCGTTGCACTATAATCCCAGCAATCACTTGGTACTTAACAACTATGCCTATTTTTTAGCATTGGCCGACAAAAACTTGCAAAAAGCAGAAGAAATGAGCAGTAACGCAATCAGACTAATGCCCTCGAATGCAACATATCTCGACACTTACGCATGGGTGCTTTTCCGACGAGGAGAATATACCTTGGCATTGTTCTATATCGAAAAGGCGATAGCCAAAGAAGATGGACAAGCAGCCGAGATATACGACCACTACGGGGATATTCTGCTACAAAAAGACGAAACACAAAAAGCGATTCAAGCATGGGAACAAGCCATCAGATTAGGAGGCGACTCTGCCGTAATAAAAAACAAGATTCTTTTATACACGCATGAAAACGAACATTAAAATCATTCTCATTTCAATAACTTGCTGTTTGTTAACCGCTTGCAAAACCAAACAACAGGTTGCCACGACACCGACCGTACTCAAAGATGCCACGTTTTTCTACACGCAAATAGTGGAAAACGCACCTTCATTTTCCACCGCAAACATCTCGAAGATGAGTATTGATTTGACCATCAATCAACAATCGTGGAGTTTATATGGCAGTTTACGTATGAAAACCGATACGGTCATCATTCTTTCGCTCCAACCGCTTTTCGGTTACGAAATGCTGAGAATAGAATTATACCCCGAACAGATACGAATTTTCGACAAACTAAACCGAAAGTATGTTGAATCGAACTACGACTATTTCTCATCGTTTACCTCAATACCCATTACGTTTTCAATGTTGCAAGACATATTCAAGCAACAACTTTTTGTAATTGGCAGAGAGATAAAAGAACTCTCTTTCAACGATATTTTTTTAGTAGAAAAAACGAGCGAATCTTACAATCTAACCTCTACATCGGGCGACGGACGAATATTACATCGCATAGAGATTGCACCCGATTACAAAATAAGAAACATCGACCTTTCGATTTTTTTAGAAGGTTCGTCGGCACAAACCACATACGGAGAAACCGATACGTTCAAAAAAACGGCATATCCGACAAGTATTACATTGGCGTTTCATTCGAAAAACAACCAAGCAAAATTGTCGTTTAACATTATGAAAGCCGTTTTTGACAAACCGACTGACACAACACCTATTGATGCGTCTCGCTACCAACGAACCACTTTCAATCAACTGCTAACAAAATAAATTATGTTAAAGAAATTACTGACATTTTCTCTTATCATACTTTTCTCTGCGGCAAATATTCAAGCACAAACCATAAAAGAGCTTGAAAAGCGAAGAAAACAGGCACTCAACAAACTTGAGGTAACAAACAAACTGCTTGACGAAACCAACAAGTCGAAACAAAGTAGCGTCAATAAAATAAACATTATAAAACAAAACATTTACGAACGCCAACAGATTATTTCCAACATCAACCAAGAGCTGAATGTCATCAATCTCACCATTGACACATTGCAAACCGAGCGCAACAATCTGTTGCAAAAGTTGGACAGGATAAAAGCCGAATATGCCGTTTTGGTCAGAAATACTCACTACCGTAGCAATACGCTTTCTTATATTTCATTCGTGCTCTCGGCCGACAATTTCAACCAAATATTTCGTCGTATTCGCTATCTGCAACAATTTGCCGATTATCGAAAAAAACAGGCTAAAGAGATAGAAGAAACGGCAACTCTTTTGCTGGAAAAGGAGCAAATTCTTACACAGAGCAAGGACAAAAAAAACGAAGTCCTTTCTATAAAACAATTTGAAAATCAGAAACTTGAATCAGATAGACAAAAAGAAAACAAAATGCTTAATGATTTGAAAGCAAAAGAGAAAAATCTGATAGCACAACAAAAAAAACAACAAAAGACAGCCGACGAATTAAATCGAAAAATACAAGCTCTTATCGATGCCGAAGTAAAAAAAGAGAGCAAAAAAAGCTCTTCCTCAAAACAGAATAAAATCACACTGACCAAAGAGGAATCGCTTATTGCAGGCAATTTCGAGAAAAACAAAGGACGTCTGCCATGGCCTGTCGAAAAAGGATTTGTCAGCGGAAAATTCGGCATTCAGAAACACCCTGTACTCGAACATGTTACCACCAACAACAAAGGCATCTACATTCAAACAAACATGGGAGCTGATGCCCGTTCCGTTTTCGAAGGTGTCGTTACGCAATGCTTCTCCATACCCGGCAGCAACAATGCCGTAATTATCAAACATGGTAATTACCGAACTGTTTATACGAATCTGACAACCATTTATGTCAAAGAAGGCGACAAAGTAACTGCAAAACAGAAAATAGGAAAGATTTTCGTTGACGAGGAAAACGATAACAAAACCGAAATGCTGCTAATGCTTTATTTAAACACAACTTTATTAAATCCGGAACCGTGGTTGGCGAAATGACAGAAAACAACTTTCTTAACAATCTGAACGCTACGCAACAAGAAGCTGTACGTTACAACGAAAGTGCTTCGTTGATAATTGCAGGGGCAGGCTCAGGCAAAACACGTGTTTTGACCTACAAAATAGCCTATTTGCTGACAAGCGGCGTTGACCCTCACAGAATACTTGCCCTCACCTTTACGAACAAAGCCGCCAAAGAGATGAAAGAGCGCATTGCAGGTATTGTCGGCGAAAAAACGGCTTCACAACTATGGATGGGTACGTTTCATTCCATCTTTTCGCGAATTTTAAGACAACACGCCGAATGCTTGGGGTTTACTTCTCAATTTACGATTTACGATAGTGCCGACTCGAAAAGCTTGCTCAAAAGCATCATAAAAACAAAGAACCTTGACGATAAGATTTACAAGGCGGGAAACATTCAATCCAAAATTTCCATACTAAAAAATCATCTTGTCTCTCCATCTTCGTATGCACAAGACCCCGAATGCCAACGTAACGATTATCTGCAAAAAACGCCGGAATTTTATAGCATTTACAAACAATACGTTGAGCGATGCAAACAATCGAACACTATGGATTTCGACGATTTATTGGTCAATACCTATTTGTTGTTTTCTTCGTTCCCCGACATTCGCAACCGTTATCAGGAGTTGTTTTCGTTTATTCTGATTGACGAATATCAAGACACAAACTATTCGCAGCATATAATTGTAAAAATCTTATCCGGAAAGCATCAAAAGGTGTATGCCGTAGGCGACGATGCACAGAGCATTTACTCTTTTCGAGGAGCAAACATTGACAATATCCTTACTTTTCAGAAGGATTTTCCAAACTGCAAATTGTTTAAATTAGAACAAAACTACCGTTCGACCAAAAACATTGTCGAGGCGGCAAACTCGCTCATCGAAAAAAACAGCAATCGAATACACAAAACCATTTTTTCAGAGAAAAACCGCGGCAATTTATTGGAAGTCATCAGTTCGTATTCCGACTACGACGAAGCAACCTCCATAACAAGCAAGATACGCCAGATTCTGCGAAACAACGAATACAATTATTCCGACTTTGCCATTCTGTACCGCACCAATTCGCAGTCGCGCGTACTCGAAGATGCTTTTCGTCGCAACAACATTCCTTACAAAATCTACGGAGGAATATCCTTCTACCAACGAAAAGAGATAAAAGACATTATTGCCTATTGTCGGTTGTCTATCAATAGGAACGACGAAGAAGCTCTCCGCCGCATTATCAACTACCCCGCCCGCGGTATCGGCGAAACAACGCAGAACAAACTGTTTCTCACTGCACATACCCTCAACAGAAGCGTATTTGAAGTGGCAGAAAACGCCGGCGAATTTGATATTAAAATCAATAACGGCACACAAAAGAAATTGTCGGATTTTACACAAACAATCAAAGAATTTACATCGTTTTATCAAAAAAACGACGCTTATGCCTCGGTAGAAAAAATCATTAAAGAGAGCGGTATCATTGCTGACATATCAAGTGAGGACACTCCCGAAAATCTTTCAAAAAAAGAGAATGTGGAGGAATTCTTGAACATGGTTTACGAATTTTGCGACCGCAAAGCCAACGAAGGCGAAGAGAACATCTCGTTAGCCGATTTTTTGGCAGAAGTAGCTCTTTTTACCGACCAAGACAACGAAAAAGAGGAAGAACGAAACAAAGTAACATTGATGACTGTTCATTCGGCAAAAGGTCTTGAATTTAAAAACGTCTTTATCGCCGGACTTGAGGAACAACTTTTCCCATCGGCCATGTGCCAAACGCCAAGCGAGTTGGAGGAAGAACGCCGTTTGCTTTATGTAGCCATAACACGGGCAAAAGAGAACTGTATACTCTCTTATGCAAAATCAAGATTTAGAAACGGACAAACCCAATTTTCCAATCCAAGCAGGTTTATCAAAGACATCGACCCGAGATACCTCCATCAGCAACAAGAGAGCAACACTTTTTACGGGAAAGAATCGTTCAATGCCTTTAGCGGATTCAAACCCCATTTTTCGCAACCGAAATCTGCCGTTACCAAGACATACGAACCGAACAACACCGGCAAGACAGCCGTTTCTTTTAACGGCAGCGAACTTCATATCGGGACGAAAGTTCTTCATGCCGTTTTCGGCAACGGTGTTGTCGTCGGGTTGGAAGGCGAAGGTGACGAACAAAAGGCAAAAGTCGATTTTCAACTAAAAGGGACGAAACAACTACTGCTAAAATATGCAAAACTCACAATAACAGGATAAAACCGAACGTTTGTATAATATGCGAAAACTGCTGACAATCCTATTCTTTTCGTTGTGGTATGTGTTGAGCCAAGCACAATACAACCCTAAAGTTTATGTCAGAGGCTATGTTTTAAATAAAACACAGCAAGCAGTTGAAATGGTCAATATTTTTGAACACACCCAAACGGAAGGTACCACCACAAACGAAAACGGATATTATGAATTGGCATTACAGAAAGCCGACACCTTTAAAATCACTTTTTCGTGTATAGGATATAAATCCGTTGAAAAAACGTTTTCGACTGACAAGGAGTCCGTAACCCTAAACATTACGTTAGAAGAAGACGCAACCGAATTGGCAACCATCGAAGTAAATTCGCAAGGACAGCAAACCATCATGATGCAAAAAGTAGATGCAAGCAAAATAAAATACCTTGCCGGTCCGTCAAACAGCATTGAATCGCTGCTTTCTACCTTTGCGGGAGTCAATTCCACAAACGAAATGAGCACGCAATACTCTGTCAGAGGAGGCAATTTCGACGAAAACAGCGTGTACGTAAACAACATCGAGGTTTATCGTCCGCTACTGATTCGTGCCGGTCAGCAAGAGGGTTTAAGTTTTATCAACCCCGACATGGTGAGTTCCGTAGAATTTTCTTCGGGAGGTTTCGGCGCTCAATACAGCGACAAAATGTCCTCTGTATTGGACATTAAATACAAAACACCTACAAAATTCGAGGCATCGACCTCGGTCAGCCTTTTAGGTGCTACGGCATACGTCGGGTCTGCCTCCAAGAATTTCACCCAAATACACGGGCTTCGTTACAAAACTTCAAACTACTTGTTAGGGACACTCGACACCAAAGGTGAATATGCACAAAATTTTGTCGATTATCAAACCTATCTGACATTCCGATTTTCTGACAAATGGAGTGCCTCTTTTTTAGGCAATATTTCACAAAACAATTATCGTTTTATCCCTAAAGACCGTGAAACGACGTTCGGAACCTTCCAATCGTCAAGAAACTTTAAGGTCTATTTCGAAGGCCAAGAAGATGATAAATTCAGAACTCTTTTCGGAGCGTTTACCGTCGATTACAAGCCGCTGAAAAATCTCAAATTCAGTTTTATGGCATCGGCATTCAATACGTTTGAGAAAGAAACCTACGACATCACGGGCGAGTATTGGCTTTCCGACGTTGATATTTCCAACAATACAACCGACGAAAGCGAGGCTACCACCCTTGGCTCCGGCACCTATCACGAACATGCCCGCAACAAACTTTCGGCAACGGTTGCCAATTTGTCCTATCTCGGAGAATTCAACAAAGGCAATCATCTTCTGAAATTCGGGCTCAGCGGACAAGGCGAATTTATCGAAGACGAAATCAACGAATGGGAATTCCGCGATTCGGCAGGTTACTCGCTCCCCTTTAACCCCGACCAAGTCAATTTAATTTACAACCTGACTTCGAAAAATTCGATGAAATCGTGGCGTCTATCGGCTTTTGCACAAGAATACTACAAACTACGACGCAACCACGGGCTATGGACATTGAGTGGTGGCATCAGGGCAAGTTATTGGTCGTTCAACGAGGAGTGGCTGATAAGTCCACGATTGGCTGTGTCTTTATACCCAAAATGGAAAGCCGATTTCACTTTCCGATTTGCCGGAGGGTTGTACTACCAATCTCCTTTTTACAAGGAACTACGCCTCGAAACAACAGATGCCGACGGAAACTCCACCATTACCCTCAACAAAAACATCAAAGCACAACGTTCCCTGCATTTAGTGCTGGGTGCCGACTACCATTTTCGTTTGTTCAAACGCCCGTTCAAACTAACGCTCGAAGGATACTACAAGCCAAGCGACCATGTGATTTCGTACTACATCGACAACGTGCGGGTACGTTATTCGGGCAAAAACGATGCAAAGGCTTACGTGGCAGGCATCGACCTAAAACTTTTTGGCGAGTTTGTGCCGGGTACCGACTCGTGGATATCGTTCTCGTGGATGCGTTGCCGCGAAGATATTCTGAACGACTCATACAACGTTTACAGCAATACGGGAACGTATCTTGGCAAAGTATATCCGGGCTACATATCGCGACCCAACGAACAACGTTACAGCATCTCGATGTTTTACCAAGATTATTTTCCAAATCATCCCGAATACAAGGTTTATCTGAAAATGATTTGGGCAGACGGGCTACCTTTCGGAGCTCCGCATAGCGAACGCTACCAAGCCACATTCCGCACAAAAGCCTATCGACGCGTAGATATCGGAGCCTCACGCGATTTCGTAGCCGGAAGAGAAAAGTTTATGCGTAAATCGAAAGTCGTAAAATCATGGGCATTGAATTTTGAGATTTTCAATCTGCTAAACATCAAAAACATCAACTCATATTATTGGGTTACAGATATTTACAACAACCAGAATGCCGTACCGAATTACTTATCGGGTATATTGTTCAACTTCAAAGTAACTGTGGACTTCTAATGAAATTATCCGTCATCATTTGTACTTACAACCGTGCAAAATACCTTTACAATCTGCTGAAAAGTATTGCACAAAATACGCTTGAGAAAAATAATTTTGAAGTTTTGTTGATAGACAATAACTCTAACGACAATACGATATCGGTTCTCGAACAATTCAAAACAGACTTCCCCGAAATGGAAATTCGCTATTTCTTTGAAAATCAGCAAGGATTGTCTTTTGCAAGAAACCGAGGCATAAAAGAGGCTGCCGGCGATGTTTTGGTTTATGTTGACGACGATGCCCTTGTCAATAAAGAATACCTGCAAAGCTATTTCGATTTTTTTAAAAAAAACACAATTGCTTGTGCTGCCGGAGGTCCTATCATACCGATATACGAAACCAAAGAACCGAAATGGATGAGCTTTTTCACCAAGCAGCTGCTGACAGCCTATCTTTACAAAGGGGAAAAAGTAAAAACCTTCCGACAATCGGAATTCCCCGGAGGCGGAAATGCCGCTTATCGTAAATGCGTTTTCGATAAAGTCGGGCTCTTTAACACACAATTGGGGCGAAAAGGAGACAGCCTTTCAGGTGCCGAAGAGAAAGACATTTTCGACAAAATGCATAGCTTAAAAATGAGGGTGTTTTATTTGCCCCAATCGATCTTATATCATCTCATTCCGCAACGGAAATTAGAGCAAGAGTACTTTGATAACCTCACATGCTCTATTGGCAAAAGCGAACGAATGAGAACGCTAAGCATTTCCAAAGGGAAATACGCCAAACGACTGATAGCCGAGTGCGTGAAATGGGCTGCCACTCTTTTCCTTTTTTGCGGATATATGCTTACATTTGCTCCACAAAAAGGGTGGAAACTCCTTCTTTTTAGATATAACGTAACCAAAGGATTGCTGAAAAAATGAAAACCATAGCGATTGTGCCCATAAAGCTCAACAACGAGCGACTGCCAAACAAAAACATCAAGCCATTTGACAATGGTGCGCCTTTGTGTCATTACATTTTTGAGACACTGAAACAAGTAAAAGGCATTGATGAAATTTATGTTTATTGCAGCAATCCGAAAATTCAGGAATTTATTCCTTTGGGAGTTAAATTTCTGAGAAGAAGTGAAACACTCGACCAAAGCACCACCAAAATTAACGAAGTATTGTCGGCATTTGCACAAGATGTTCCTGCTGATGTTTATGTAATGAGTCACGCCACTGCGCCATTTATTTCCCCGCAAAGCATCGAGAAAGGGCTTCAAGCGGTGCTTCAACAAGGATTTGATTCGGCTTTTGCAGTGCGTAAAATACAGACTTTTTTATGGAAGGACGGAAAACCTTTTAACTACAACCTTAACAATATTCCAAGAACCCAAGATTTGCCACCTATTTTTGAAGAAACCAGCGGTTTTTACATCTATCGAAGTGAGGTTATAACAGAATTGAATAGAAGAATTGGCAACAATCCATATATGGTTGAGGTAAATGCTATTGAGAGTTGCGACATTGACACACAAGAAGATTTTGACGTGGCCAATGCCATCTTCAAAGGATTAAAACGATGACAAACGAAATAAAAATATTGGATTGCACCCTTCGCGACGGAGGTTATGTTAATAATTGGGAATTCGGCGAAAAGGCAATTCGTGCAATTATTGACAAACTGATTGAAGCAGAAGTTGACATCATCGAATGCGGCTTTTTGAGTAAGACCAAGCCCTCTTCGTGCAACCAAACTATTTTCAACTCTTTGGAAAGTATCAATCGGTTATTAGAAAAGTTTCAAAAAAAACACGGGTTTGCCTGTATGATAAATTACGGAGAATTCCCTATCGAACAACTGCCAAAATATGAAGGAGTTGGTGTTGATACATTGCGCATTGCTTTTCATAAAAAAGACCTTATTGCTGCTCTTGACTACTGCCAACAGGTAAAAGCCAAAGGATTCAATGTTTATGTTCAACCAATGATAACTTCGAGTTATAGCGAGCAGGAATTAGGGATTTTGATTGAAAGCATCAACCGCATTTCGCCAAAAGCAACCTATATTGTTGATAGTTTCGGTACTTTAAGAAGAAGTGAATTATTCAATCTTTTTCAACTATTTGACAACAAAATTGATAAGCATATTGAAATAGGGTTTCATTCGCACAACAACCTTCAACTTTCTTTCTCGAACGCACAAGAGTTGATTCAAGTTGCCACATCACGAACACGAATTATTGATTCGTCGGTTTTCGGAATGGGACGTGGCGCAGGCAATTTATGTACCGAATTGCTAATACTGCACTTAAACGAAACAACAAAGAAAAATCGGTGCATTCTACCCATTCTTGAAATCATTGATGAATTTCTGAATCCGATTTTTATAAAAAAACCATGGGGCTACTCTGTACCTTACTACATCGCCTCCACAAACAACTGTCACCCAAATTATGCTTCCTACCTAACCAACAAACAGACGCTTAGCACAAAGGATATCAATCTTATCTTATCGCAGATACCGCAACAGGAAAGAAGCCAATACAACCAGAATGTTATTGAGGATTTGTATGTAAAACACCAATCGCAAGCCATCGACGACACTCTAATTTTAGACAAACTAACTAATATGTTGTCGAATAGAAAAATTCTAATATATGCACCTGGGAAATCTATCTTGACACACGAAGAGAGTATAAAAAATTACATTCGGAAGATCCATCCGCTCACCATTGCAATCAATTTCGTTCCTGAAAATTATGACTGCGACATGATTTTCATCAGCAATTTGAAACGGTTCTCGTCGTTGTCGGAGGCTCAACGTAAACAAATAGAAACCAGTACTATAATAGCGACCTCGAACATCAAGAAAAGAAACGAGAGTTTTATGCTCATCAACTATCATTCGCTTATCAACCCCAAGTATTCGGAATTTGACAATGCAGGAATCATGCTATTGCGGTTGTTGAAAAACATCGGCATAAACAAAGTTGCAATTGCCGGTTACGACGGATTTAGGAACAATCCTCACGACAATTATTTTTCCGACTCGATGATAAATACCACAAACAGCGAAGCATTGAATGAGAGAAATTCTTGTATTGCCGAACAAATAAAAGAGTTACAAAAAGATATTCACGTTGAGTTTCTCACCCCTTCGCTCTACATTGAATGAAAGAGAAAGAACACATATTGATTGTTTGCAACACCGTTTATCAGATAATGGTTGCCACACAATTACGAAGTACGTTTTTCAGAGCAGAGAATGTGCATATTGTTGTTTCCGACCATATGAACAATAGTGCAACAATTGCCGAAAACATTAAAGAGAGCGGCCATTTTGACAACGTCATTTATGTAAGGAATAAAAAATTAGTTCTCAAACAAGGTTGTCGATTTTACAAACTGCGTCGTCTGCTCAATCAGGCAAGGGAAACAATAATGAACCTTAGAATCATTAAAAAACAAATAAACACAAAACTTTATAGCCAACTTTGCGTATCGAATATCTCTATTTTTACGATACTGCTCTTTTTCCGACTTTCAAGAAAAAGGGAAATTCGCTTATCAATATTCGAAGATGGTTTTGTTACCTACTGCAATTCATTCAAAAAAACCGACCAAGCATCTCTTTTTCACAGAATATTAAATAGACGCGGAATGCTTGGTGCTGCCAAACAGTTGTTCCTATTTAATCCGGAACTGCTCGAATGGCGATTTGAGGGAGAAATCACTGCAATACCTAAATTCTCCAGAAACAATAGCGAGATAAAAACTATTCTAAACCGGATTTTTCAATTTGAGAGAATCAAAGACGATTATTCCAAGGTAAAATATTTATTCCTCGAAGAGTCGTTTTTTGCCGATGGATTCCAAGTTGACGATGTGGCAATTGTGCAAGCAATTGTAGCCAAAACAAGCCCTAACGAAGTGCTTGTAAAACTTCATCCTCGCAATTCCATCAACCGGTTCACACCACTCGGCATACACACAAACAGCAGTTTGGAAATTCCATGGGAACTTATTATTCTGAATCAAGATATTAGCCGCCTGACACTTATCACCATTTCGTCAAGTGCAGCTCTTACTCCGTTCTTGATTTTCAATATTCCCGTAAAATCCATTTCGCTACTCAAACTATTACCGCAAAAACCCGGAAACATGAGCGGGGATTTAGGCATTTTTATGCAAAAAATTTACAATCTTTATCCCGATATCTTTCTATCGCCCAAAACGGAAGAAGAGTTTTTTAATTTATTGAAATGAAAGCATCACGAGTTTTATATTTATCACTTGTATGGGTTTTAGAACGACTTTTTACACTGAAAAAGTTAAATCGTTGTCTTTGCTTCAATTTTGAAAAATACTCCTATGCTCCTCAACGGCTCGACTTGTTAACCATTGCTTTCAACAACAAAGAAGTTGTCGAGCAACAAGCACGTCTGGTAAAAAAACACATCAAGGGTGCTTTCAACTATATCGTGGCAGACAACTCCTCCGACAAAAATATCTCACTAAAACTCAGAGAGTTCTGTAAAAAAAACGACATTATTTATGTGCGTCTTCCTAAAAACAGATTGGGATTGGTCAGTGCAAGTTATTCACATGCTGCATCACTCAATTGGGTTTATCAACAAATAATTGTTCCCCGTAAACCCGCTTATTTCGGCTTTATTGACCACGATTTGTTTCCCATTGATTCAATCGACATTGTTGAAAAGATGGATAACGCCCCTATCTATGGTCGTGTGGTGCGTCGGGGTAATTTTTGGTATTTATGGGCCGGACTCTGTTTTTTCCATTTCGATTTTGTAAAAAACAAACGATTAAATTTTTTGCCCACAACTATCGACAACGAATATTTAGACTCGGGAGGTGGAAATTGGCAGAATATTTATTCAACTATTGATATTTCAACATTAACACCTTGCGACGTAAAGACAGAACAAATAAGAGAAGGGGAAAACTACCACAGCGACTTCATTCAATACATGGACAATTGTTGGCTTCATCTTATCAACGGCTCCAATTGGGCGAATACAAAGCCTAAAAATCTCAGTTTTCTATTGCAAAAAAACAAGAAAGAATGGACTGACAAAAAGCCCAAAGAGAAAAAACTAATTGACGCTATTTTAAACAAATACTAATGCCATACGCTTGTAGAATTTGTGGGGAGAAAAGTACCGAGAAGTACATCGCTCGGGAGGTGAAACAAGGAACAGGAGAAGAATTTGTTTACTTTAAATGTCCGAGTTGCGGTTGTTTGCAAATAGCAGAAATCCCCGCCGACATTGCAAAATATTACGAAAACTATTACTCAATAACAAAACGAGAAGCAAACGAATCGGCTCTCAAAAGCCTGCTTCGCAAGCAGCTTTTCCAAGCAATTATACAAAAACGATTTCTTTTCCGTCTTTTTACTGATATAAATAACGGCTTTGAATGGATGAATCAGGCAAGAATCAGCTTCACATCCAAAATCATCGATGTTGGCTGTGGTAGCGGTCGGCTGTTGATAAAAATGGCCAATAGCGGTTTTTGCCACCTACAGGGAATTGACCCCTACATCGAAACCCCACTGACATACAAATGCCGAAGTTGCTCGTTTTCTATCTTAAAAGGAGATATTGAATCGCTATCGGAGCAATACGATTTCGTTATGTTACATCATGTGTTGGAACACATCGACAATCAAAGCGAAGTTTTTCGAACGCTTAAAAGATTATTAGCACCTAACGGTCAAATACTTATCAATATACCGATAGTCGATTCCGCCATTTGGGACATTTATAAAACAGATTGTTTTCAACTCGAAGATGCACCTCGGCATCTATATCTGCACACACAGAAAAGTATCCAACTTTTAGCAGATGCACATAATTTAAAAATAGAACAGATTCATTTTGTGGCAAGCCCTATGATATTTACCGCCTCAGAAAAACAGAGACAAAGAAAATCCGGAAAATCATCTTCTTTTTCTCCATTTCAGTATCTTAAATTCCAACGCGAAGCAAAATATTTAGCAAAAAACGGACAAAGCGGATTGGCTTGTTTTTATTTAACACACAAGTAATCAGAAAGAAATATACTCGGTAGGATTAACGGGAATGCCGTTTTTCCAAAGTTCAAAGTGCAGATAAGATTTTTCGGCATCATCTCCCGCCATACTTACAATAGCAATCACTTCACCGGTTTGTACCTCATCGCCAACCGTTTTCAGTAGTTGTGCATTGTTTTTATACACCGACAGAAAACCATTTTCGTGCATAATACCAAGCACATAATCGGCATTTGTGGTATATTCTGCAAACACTACTACCCCCTCGTAAATGGAAACAACGGGTTCATTCGTCGAAGTCAATACATCGCAACCGAAATGTTTCTGATCGGAATTAAATTCTTTCCTTATTGCACCCTTAACCGGTTTGAAAAATACCGATACGTTTTCCTGTTTTTTCGTTTCTATTGACGAAAGATTATATTTTTCGTTTTCTTCGTACTCGGCACAAAAATTCTTTTCGCGTTCCGATTTTTCCAAAAAGTCTTTCTCTATTATTTTAAAATTATCTTCATCGGACAAGGTATCAAGTTCTATATCGCCTGCAAGAATAGCCTTTATGACATCCATCTGATTACGTTGCAAATCAACCACTTTGTTTATCGAATCCAAACGTATTGCCTCCTGAAGCAATTCCGACCGAATCATTGCATCGGAATAAGTGGGCGAAAGTTTTTTCAAAGGAGTATAATTGTAGAGCAACGAAAACAATACGAAAAGCAACGCAAAAACAACGACAAGAAGCAACCAAAACACCGTGCGAGACATTCTCATGTGGAACGACTCCTCTAACGTATGCTCATCTAAAACCGAAAATCGGTATTTATGCGACAATCGTTCTTTAAAACTTTTCTTTTTGCCTTTTTTCATCTAATCAAAACTCTTTTAACTCCATACCCTCGCAACGTATCACTTTCCCAGGATGCGCATTTATCAGATTGATGTTGTGAGTTGCCATGATAACACTCGTTCCCGAAGAACAAATATCGTGTAGCAGCGAAACAATTTCGTTTGCCGTTTCAGGATCAAAATTTCCCGTAGGTTCGTCGGCAATTATCAACTCGGGAGAGTTCAAAAGAGCGCGAGCTATCACAATACGCTGTTGCTCACCTCCCGACAACTGATGAGGCATTTTATAGCCTTTGTTTTCCATACCTACACAGCGTAATACAAAAGCGATTTGCTCCTCTATCTTATTTTTATTTTTCCAGCCTGTTGCTTTCAATACAAAACTCAAATTTTCTTGTACGGTACGGTCTATAAGCAACTGAAAATCCTGAAAAATAATTCCGACTTTCCGACGTAAAAGGGGAATCTCTCTTCGTTTTATTTTTCGCAAATCATAATTAAAAATGCGAGCTGTCCCCTTTTTAATCGGCACCTCGGCATATAGCGATTTCAACAACGAACTCTTACCACTGCCCACTTTACCGAGCAAATATATAAATTCTCCTTTATTTACATGAAAATCAATATCTTTCAGCACCAAATGTTCCTGCTGACAAATATCCACATTCTCATAATCGACCAAGCAATCCACATTTTGCTCCATAACCATCACTTCTTAACTATTTTCGTACTAATAATCACGACATCGGTCAAAGGTCTGTCATCTGCATTTGTTTCCACCTTCGATATGGCTTCCAATACAGAAAAGCCCTCTACCAATTCCCCAAAAACCGTATATTGACTATCTAAATGAGGTGCTCCTCCAAACATTTTATACTCTCTGCGTTGGGAGTCGGTATAACGAAACAGCGAAGTCCCCGTTGTTTCCTTTTTTACCTCGTTATAAATCTCTCTTAACCGTGCGTTGTACTCAACCGAATCCAACTCCATAGCTTTAAGTTGTGTTTTTCGTTCTGAAAACAAACGATTGAACAATGCCTGTTGTAAAGAGCTATTAAGTGTATGTTCCAAAGCATCAAGGTCTTCGTCCGAATAGGAGCGCCCCTCGACAATATAGAATTGAGAACCCGACGACTCACGATTCGGATTCACAAAATCGCCCGTACGAGCCGCTGCCAAAGCTCCCCGCTTATGATAGTACTTTGGAAAAACAATTTCGGCAGGAATGGTATAACCCACACCTCCGGCACCCAAATGCGCATCAGGCAATGCTCGTTTTGAATCGGGGTCGCCTGCTTGTATCATAAAATTCGGTATCACACGATGAAACAATACGCTGTCAAAAAAATGTTCATTTACCAACTTTATGAAATTATCGCGATGCAATGGTGTTTCGTCATAAAGCATTACTTTCAGCGTACCATAATTGGTTTCAATTTTAACAAAGGTATTCGATGTTTTTTCTTTAGCAGAGGTAACCGACATAAGGTTCAAGATGAATATTAACAAACAATATTTTATTATACGCTTATTCATTTCGTTAAAGAAAGATTTATGCAAAAATACTTTTTTCTTTCGACAAACAAAGTATTTCACATAAGCGAAGTTTGTTTATCCACACGCTTTTTATGCAAGATTTTCATATTTTTGTATTCAATTAAATACAATGTTACAGGACTTTGTTTGTCAAGAAATTATCAAAAACCTTCCCTTTTCACTGACGGAGGAGCAACATCGACTTATTCAACTTTTGTCAACGTTCGTTTGTGCAGACAGCAAAAGAAAAACATTCGTTTTGAAAGGGTATGCCGGCACAGGGAAAACATCTATTGTCAGCAGTTTGGTAAAAACATTGCAGAAGTATCACCAATCGTTCGTTTTAATGGCACCTACCGGACGTGCCGCAAAGGTTTTTTCGGCATATTCAGGTGCAACAGCATATTCCATTCACAAGAAGATTTATCGTCAAAAGTCGCTTGCCGACTCCACATTCAAGTTAGATGGTAATCCTCACAAAAATACGTTATTCATCGTCGATGAAGCCTCGATGATATACACTGCAACCTCCGAACAGATGTTTGGAAGCGGCAATTTGTTGGCCGATTTAATCGAATACACGTTTTCGGACAACTCCAACAGCTTGTTGTTATTAGGCGACGATGCACAGCTGACGCCTATCATCCAGCAACGAACCCCAGCATTAGACGATGTTGAATTAAGCAAATACGGTTTATCAGTTCAGAATTTTCTACTGGAAAACGTTGTTCGGCAAAAACAGACAAGCAGCATATTACAGAATGCCACTTACCTCCGGCTTTGCATAGCCAACAACAACGTTTTCCGACATCCCGTTTTTAAAATAAACACCCCCGACGTCGAAAGGATTACAGGCAACGAGTTAATCGAAAAATTATCGTTTTGCTACAATAACTATTCCACCGAAGATACCATTGTAATCACTCGGTCGAACAAAACTGCCAACATCTACAATCGAGGCATCCGATCCCAAGTCTTTCAGTTTGAAAACGAAATTGCAAACAACGACCTGATTCTTATCACTAAAAATCGCTACTTAAACGACAGACAGGAAAAAATACGATTTATTGCCAATGGGGATATTTGCCAAATAAAACGGATATATAAGCACCAACAACTCTATGGTTTCTCTTTTGCACAAGCGACACTATACTTCGAGGATAGCAATGAAGAGTTTGAAGCAAAACTACTCCTCGATTCATTGTATTGCGACACGCAAACAAGTAGCGACGAACTAAATAAACGCCTGAAAGATACTATTCTGGAAGACTATCAAGACATATCGAACAAAACTGAACGCTTTAAAGCCTTATTCAACAACGAGTATTACAATGCACTGCAAATAAAATTTGCATACGCTATTACTTGCCACAAAGCTCAAGGCGGACAATGGGAAAATGTATTCATCGAGCAAGGCGTTATCAGAGCGGAGAACATCGATGCCGACTATTACCGATGGCTTTATACCGCTTTCACAAGAGCCAAACGAAAACTCTACCTGATAAACTTTCCCGACTCCGATTTTGAGAAATAAAAAAGGACAGAAAACGTTTCTGTCCTTTTTATCTTGTTTTAGCAATACCTTATTTTACCACTATTGCCGTAGCTCTTGTTCGATTAGCACCCGGTGTAAATGAAGAATTCCATATTGTTTCAGAAATATTATTCTTCTCTAAACTTTGAGGTTCTCCATTTTTCCAATAAACCGCAGTCGTCATATTTGAACTATTGAAATAACCTGCCACATAAATATCGTCTAACGATATATAAATCGAATGAGCTTCAACTATCCCTGCGGAAGATAAATCTGTATAAGTATACAACTCTTTATTTTGCTCATTTTTTCCTACCACAAATTCACCTAAATACTCTTTACCTAATTCAGAAGCCGTTTTTTCAGTGCCATCAATCCAAAGTTTTGCTTTAATGCTAGTACTTGAATTCCCCTGATAACCGCAAGTGTATAACTTGTTATCGGCAAATAAAACTTCGGTTGCTGTCGTATTGTTGTCAAAAGCATACAATTCTTGATTGCTCTTCCAAACTTTACCTACACCTTCAACACCTGCTGCATATACATCAGCGCCATTGATGCACAACCCATTCACAACACTTTCAGCATCTGTCAATGTAGTTGCGGCATCGCCTTTCCAGATAGTTGCCTTATTATCAAGTTTTCCTCCCACATAGATAGTTCCGCCATTCACGGCAAGAGCATTGAAAGTGGCATCTGCAACGCTCAATTCTGCTGTTCCGTTTTTCCAAACTTTAGCTTCTGAAGCATCGGCACCTGCCACATATACATCGCTACCATCAACAACGAGAGATTTTAACTCCGTACCCAATCCTGTATATAACTCTGCTCCATTTTTCCAAACCTTACCAACATTCTCTACATTACCTGCAACATACACGTCTTTATTGTCGGTAACCACCATTGCATTTGCAAAAGCATTTGCTCCCGATGCTAAATTATAAAACACCTTATTGTTTTTCCAAACGCAAGCTGTTCTTGTTGTTTTATCACCGTATTCACCAGCCACATAAATATCACGAACGACCACTCTGCAACGTTGCTCCGGCACATTGTCCACATTTGTTGTCGACACTATGATATCGACTTCACCTCCCGTCACAGCCGTAACCACACCATCAGAAACCGTAACAATCGAGTCATTTGTACTTGTCCAAGTCAGCGTAACATCATCGCCTGTACTAACTCTGCTGCCGTCGATAGCTTGTATCAGCGTAGCAGTTAACGTAGCGGTACCTCCCGGATTCAAAACAACTTCTTTTTGTTCTAACGAAATCGAAGATTCTATTTTGACAGAGCCTTCTTCCTTACAAGAAAAAAACACGACCATTGCTAACAATGGTAAAAACATTAAGAAATTAAATCTTTTCATAAAATATTAGTTATAAAATAAATGCACCTAAACAATGCTTGAAAATTCAACGTACAAATGTAAAGAAAATAATTATTCCATCTAACGATTTTTCAGAAAAATAACAGCAGAGATTATTTTGTCTGTTTTTTCTTGAGTTTACGCTCCAATTCAGCAATTTCTTTTTCCTGATTGTTAATGGTTTTAAGCAACGAGTTCAGTTCCTCGTTTTCTATTGTCGATGGGAACTGTGTTTCCACCCGCTCCATAAAATCACTCAACACATTCATATAATTCATAAAAGCATCGTAAGGCGATTCGTAATGACTTGTACCGCAACCCGACGGTTTTGTGCTCATATAATGAAAATGTTCACACGATTGCAGGCAAAGCCAATCGTGCTTCAACAGCCTATCGGAACAAAGCCGCACACGCTCCGCCAAGCTATAAAGTTTATTCAACGCCTCATTTTGCAAATCGTTGCCTCGCCATGTACTTGTATCTTTCTCTTCGCCTGCCCACGACATGGGATACGGAGAAAGCAACTGCGAATAAACGCCTTTTTGTTTTGCAACCACTTCCGAAGGCAATGCAAATGTTACATTTTGCTCTAAAGCGTGAAACGGTAACGCTTTGAAAAACTCAAAAATACCACTCTCTTTCCGATTGTATTCTCCTAATGCCTCATACCCCGTAAACACAGAGAAAATATCTTCGTTGTCAGGTGATTTTTTTATCCAACCGATAAATTTTTCTGCCGTCAAAGGATATTCGTTCCATTGCCAATTAGAAAAGTGGAAGTTAATATCATCACTTAGTTTACCGTTGCGCACAAGCAATTTCATCTTCCCGAACTGGTACAACGTATTAGGAGTTTTCCAGCCTAAAATATGCTTTGCTCCTTCCACAACCATTGTTTTATAACCCATATTGGCAACCATATTTCCTATTTCGTCGGAGTAAATCAACTCCGTATTGCAGAAAACTTGAGGCTTTTTGCCAAATAAATCTTTGATTTTGTCGGAATGCAAACGCACTTGGTCTTGAAATTCGTTGTCGTTGTAAAGCGAAGCAAGAGAATAGGCATACGGCATCGCCAAAAACTCCACACAACCCGTATCGGCCAGCTCCTTAAAACTATCTATCACCTCGGGGGCATACAACTCAAATTGTTCCAAAGCAAGACCCGAAATTGCAAAACTAACCTTAAACTTCTTGTTAGAGTTACGAATCATCTCCAACAAAGTTTTATTCGCCTCTAAATAAGAGATATTAGAGTAATACTGCAACGAATTTTCATTCGCATAGTCGTCATAATAATAATGATCCTGACCAATTTCAAAGAAACGGTATCTTTTTAAACGATAAGGTTGATGAACCTTAAAATAGAAACAAAGGGTTTTCATATTTTTATTTTTTATTGTTTTCAACTAACTCCAAGTACACGATTGTAAATATCACGAACCTTTTGACCGGCGTATTCCCATTTAATATTGTTCACCTCGGCAATGCCCTGCTCACGAAGCATTTTATACATAGCCGGATATTTTACAATGGCATAAATGGCATCTGCCATTGCATCAATATCCCAATAATCCGTTTTTATTGCATTCGTCAGAATTTCGGCACAACCCGACTGTTTTGATATGATAGAAGGAGCGCCCACCTGCATTGCTTCCAACGGAGAAATACCAAAAGGCTCCGACACCGAAGGCATCATATAAACATCGCTTTCCGCCAGCATTTCATGCACCTGACGTCCTTTAAGAAATCCCGTAAAATGGAATCTGTCGGCAATGCCGTTCTTGGCCACAAGGTGTATCATCTGATTCATCATATCGCCACTGCCTGCCATCACAAAACGGACATCTTTCGTTTTCGACAAGACTCGTTTTGCAACTTCTACAAAATATTCAGGACCTTTTTGCATGGTTATTCGTCCCAAAAACGTTACCACCTTATCTTTTCGAGGATGTTTCACAAAACTATCTATATCGGGCAACGGATCCACAGCATTATGAACCGTTGTTACCTTATCAGGATTTTGATGGTATTTCTCAATCACCGTCTGACGAGTCAAATTACTTACGGTAATAATATGGTCTGCCATATCCATTCCGTTTTTCTCTATGCGATATACATCGGGATTTACATTACCACGGCTTCGGTCGAAATCGGTAGCATGCACATGTATTACCAATGGTTTCCCACTAATATTTTTAGCAAAAATGCCGGCAGGATATGTCAACCAATCGTGCGAATGGATTATATCAAAATCCGTTGCATGAGCAATCACGCTCGCCACCGCCTCATAATTGGATATTTCTTCCAACAAATTGTCGGGATAACGTCCCGAAAAAGAAACGCAACCAAGTTCATTGGTCCATATTCTACGAAAATCGTAACGAATGCCGTTATCGCGTAAACGATAATATTCATCGGGATTCATTTGCGACCCTATCACGCTGTTGACATGATCCCAATTTACATCTTTCCAAACAATAGGGACATTGCAAGCTCCTATTATTTTAAGAAAACTTTGATCCTCATCGCCATAAGTTTTCGGGATCACAAACGTAATAGACAAATCCGGCTGCAAAGACATACCCCTTGTCAAACCGAAACTTGCCGTACCCAACCCTCCTAAAATATGAGGAGGAAATTCCCAACCTAACATCAGTGCTTTCATAAACCTCCGTTTTTTGTTAGTTTTCAAAACCTTTCAACAACATCAGAACACGCAGAATCTCAGCCACCGTCATCGCATACGACATAGCTCCATGACCTTTGAACGGAGGATTCCCATCGTATAGTTCCGACAACGTGCCGATACACAATTCGCTCAATTCACTTTCAAAACCAGCCATCATTCGCTCCAAGAAAGAAACTCCGCTTCGACCCCTTATCTTCAGATAGGCTTCGGCAAAGGCTCCCGATGTCCATGGCCAAATCGGACCATTATGATAATTTCTGTCCCGTTCCAATTGTCCTCCGATATATTCGGGACGATAAAACGGACTTTTCGGACTCAAACTTCGCAATCCCTTGGGCGTTAACAATTCGCGGGTTACAATATCCAATACCGATTTTTGCTGTGCTTTCTCCAACGGAGAAAATGGTAATGACACCGCAAATATCATATTCGGACGTACTTCTCTGTCTTGATATTGTCCATCGACAAAATCGTAAAGATAAATCCCGTTCCAGAAAGTTTCCACAAACGACTGACGAGTAATTTCCGCCTGATAACTCAATATATCTGCGTAATTCTCGTTATTCAATGTTTTTGACACCTCTGCCACAAACCGAAGCGCATTATACCACAAGGCGTTGATTTCAACCACATAGCCCGTTCGCGGAGTAATAGGGAATCCGTTCTCCACCGCATTCATCCATGTTGCCGGCTTCTGACGACCATCGGTATATACCAACCCATTGGTATGCAAAAACAGATTTACATGCTTTCCTCCTCGAATAAATTCGATTATCTCTTTTAACACATCGCCGTATTTTTCAGCAGCTTTTTCCATAGATGTGGTAAAGGAATATTGCTGGATAGCCCAAACAAACCAAAGCAACACATCAGGTGAACTGACCTCTTTTATTTTGGTGCTTTTCGGCTTGCCCTGTATAAAGTCGCGAACCGCCACAACACCCACTTCCATCATTTTTTCAAACATCAACACCTCGCCGATGGCAAGCGTAGCACCCGGGAGCGCTATAAACTCGTCGCGAGCACGAAACTTAAACCACGGATAACCTGCCAACAAATAATAGCCGTCGTCTTTTTTGTTATAGAACTGACGCACAGCGGCAAACAAACAATTATAAAAATTGCTTCGCGGTGTGCGACTTGCTTTTTCCGATTCGAAAAGATGTTTTAACGACCGTGTACTAATGGGATTCAAACCTGCCGTAAAAACCACCGACTCACCTTTTTTGATAGGCATTTCGAAATAACCGGGGACATACAGGTCTTCGCTAAACTCGTAGCCGCGTTCTTGCTCTTTGTAATACTCGATGCCGTTATACCAGTTCGCTTCAGGCACAAAATTCACTTTTTTGCTAAACTGCATATTTAAATGAGGGTAACCTGCATACAAGCACGAAGCAATACCATTTTCAATTTCTTCATAATTTCTATTCAATGCCGAATTTTGGTGGGTCAATTCATTTACATTACGAAACGCAAGAAACGGGCGGAAACGCAAAGTTGTAGGCGATTGTGCCTCCAACAGCGTATAACAAATCAACAAACGATTGTCTCCGGAAACCAAAATTCTCTCTTTCTGTAAAATAACCCCACCAACACGGTAAATGGTTCTTATTTCCGAATCGACATGAAACTCTCTGATGTATTTATGTCCTCGCGGACTATAATTATCGCCTTGATACTTGTGTATGCCCAAATTAAACTCTGCTCCATGTTGAATAACCGTTTCGTCTAACGAAGAGAGTAGCACATGATTGTCTTTATCCAATTCAGGCACAGGTACAACCAACAAACCATGAAATTTTCTTGTATTACAATCAATTATTGTCGAACTCGAATATGCACCTGCATTATTGGTTCTCAAAGTCTCTTTTGTAAGAGATTGTTCCAAATTGGTAAGTAATGTTTTGTCGAATTTTAAATAGCTCATAGCAGATTCTTTAAAATAACTTCCTAAAAATACAGATTATTTTATTTTTATACAAAAACAACCTCACTTTTTATTTCAATATTAAATTTTTCGGAAACAGAAGATTGAATTTTTCGAGCCAATGCCGCAACCTCACGTCCCGTTCCGCCACCTTTATTGACCAACACCAAGGCTTGTTTTTCGTAAACGCCGACATTTCCGTCGCTATATCCTTTCCAGCCACATTGTTCAATAAGCCAACCTGCCGAAATTTTAACACCGTTTTTTGCCGTATGTGTCGGCATTGTCGGATAAATTTGCTTTAAAGCGCAGGCTTGTTGCTCGTCAATTACGGGATTCATAAAAAAGCTGCCTGCACTGCCTATCTCTTTCGGATCGGGAAGTTTCTCCTTTCGAATTCGAATAACCGCCTCTCTGATAGTCGAAAGAGACAACTCGCCCAGTTTCTCAACCTCATTGCGCAACGATTGATAATCAACAGTAAAAATCGGTTCTTTTTTCAAACGGAAAACCACATGCGTTACAACGTATTGTCCTTTCAAATGTTGTTTAAACACGCTGTCACGATAGCCAAACCGGCATTCGTCAGCCGAAAAAGTTCGTCTTGCCGAAGTTGCAATTTCAATGGTTTCAACCTCAAACACGACATCTTTCACCTCCACTCCATAAGCACCGATGTTTTGTACAGGCGAAGCTCCCACCTCTCCCGGTATCAACGACAGATTTTCTACTCCGTCCAAACCGTTTTCAACGCAATATCGTACAAAATCGTCCCAAACCTCGCCTGCTCCCACACGCAAATAAACAAACTTGTCGTCTTCCTTTTTTTTCTCGATGCCTTTTATGCCGGAATGCAGTATCACACCATCAAAATCGGACAAAAACAGCAAATTGCTTCCCCCGCCTATATGCAACAACTTATTTGTGCGTGCCAAGGGGCTTTGCAAGAAAGTTTGCAAATCTTCCTCGGTTTCGTACTCAAAAAAATAGCGCGTGCTGACATCAATGCCAAACGTATTTCGACCTAAAAGCGAACAATTTTCTATTATCATCTTATTCTTTTTATGATGCGTAATTTATGTGAATAACCGCCATCGGCATTTAAAATGCCATAATTGTCCAACAAACTGACCCGTACAGAGCCGGAAGCGTGAATAATGCGTTGAGCATCAAGCAAAATGCCGACATGCACAATCTTTCCCTCTTCATTTTCAAAAAAAGCCACATCGCCTGCCTCTGCTTCCGACAAAAAGCAAACGGTTTCGCCCTCGGCCACCTGCTGCGAAGCATCACGAGGTAAAGATTTGCCACATACGGAAAAAACGGTTTGCACGAAACCTGAACAATCTAAACCAAATACCGTTTTCCCTCCCCACAAATACGGTGCATTCAGCAACGACTGTGCGAGTTGTGGCAAATCATTCAATTCATAAGTAGGCATATCGCTGCCCAAAACCTCGTATTCTCTATCCAATAGCGTAAAAAAATTATCATAAAATTGATACAAAAAACTGCCCATCGGGAGAAACATCTTCTCGTTGGTTCCCATATCGCGAACTTGAGCAATCGGCTTCGAAAGAATGGTTTTCGGCATCTCCTGCAACAACTCATAGTCGTTATCGGAAATAAACGTTACCATATTCTTACTCACAAAGCCTTCGTATTTGTCCGTTGCGTTACAAACCGCACACCATTTTTCATTCTCAACAATTGCCTCAAACAACTCGCCAAAAAGCAGTTGCGTCGATTGTTCGCTTTGCTCCGAGGGGGCGGTACGAACAGGAATGACAGGATTCAGATTGATTGCTTTCATTTTCTTAATTTTATTTTTCCGAGATATGCTCCGCTTTTTCCGGTCTGAACCAACAGCACCGAATCGCCATTAAGATTCACACACTTTTTCTCGACTTGTTTATGCGTATGCCCACCCACAATCACATCTATCGAATGCGAATTTTGAGCAATATATTCATCACTCGGTATCGTATTTTCATCGTCGTAAGAGGAACCTAAATGAGAAAGAAGAATTACCGCATCGCAAGCACATCGGTGCTTCAACGAGTCGGCATAAACGTTCGCCACTTCCAGCGGATTTAAATAACGAACATTGCCAAAATTGCTTTTCAGTATCAAACCGTCGGGATTTACACCCAAGCCAATAACCCCGACTCTCCATCCGGCACGTTCGAACACAACCGATTTTTTCACAATGCCTTCGAGCGGTGTCCCCTCTACCGCATAATTTGTGCAAACTACATCGAAACGAGCCTCCCGTAAGTGAGCGGCAAGTGTATCGACCCCATTGTCAAACTCATGATTGCCAAGTGTTACCGCATCGTAACGCATCTGATTATACGCCAATATCTCCACGCGTCCACGATACAAATTAAAGTACGGAGTACCCTGCGAAAAATCACCTGCATCAAGCAAAAGGAGTTCAGGGTTTTCGTTGCGCAAACTATCAATCAAACCCGCACGATACGCATAGCCTCCGAGTCCCGACATTTTTTTCATATTAGCTCCGCAAACTTCCACTTGCGAATGCGTGTCGTTGGTACACAATAAAACCAAATCGCCCTTGGGCTGGCAAGCACAAAGCAACAACGACAAACAAAATATAAATACGCTATTTCTCATAAATACGACCATCTAAAACCGATTCCATCACGGGCATTTCCGATATGGATTCCAATATCAAATCACGAAGTTGCATTCCCGCATCATATACCTTCAAACTGTTTACCAACGGGGTCATTTTATCATTTCCAAACGACAAATAATCGTTTGTTACCACCCGATAAACACGCTCCAGTTGAATGGGCTGACCACCCACGCGAACATCAAAAGCCTTTCCGTCGGAAATTCCGAACGAAATGCCCGACACGCCCTCGCCTCCTACCGAAGCTATTGCATCGCACAACGCCAACACGTCGTCGCCCTTTAAATCGAGCAACACAACCCTGTTGTCGAACGGCATTACCTCGTAAACGGTACGCAAAGTAACAACACCTTCGGACACCGGCTTACGCAAACCGCCCACATTTGTCAAAGCAAAATCGGTAGACATCAATTTGTTTGCTTTTCGCAACATGGCATCGCATACGAAATTGGACAGCAAACTCTCGGGGCGCCCGACATCCATTGTGGTTGCACAAGAACCAACTGCGACATTCATTTGTTCATCTAACGTCGATTTATAAGGAGCCAACAAGTTATTCATTGCCACAGAAGCCTCCGAACCGGGAACTGCTTTCACCGGCAACAGTATCGACGTGATTTCAACATTACGTTCCTTACAAGCCGAAAGCAACAATGCTCCAAAAAACAGCAGAAAACAATATTTCTTCATAAGGGTGATGATTTCTTACAAAGGTAAAATTTTAAAAACAAAAAAAAGAGGCATTTCATTTTTTTGTTTTACCTCTTTTTCCCCCTCAATCAATTTGAATGTAAATCAGCCGAGATGAGCTATTTTACGCAATAAATCGGGCTGTTTAATTTTGATTTTTCTACCCTGTATTGCCACTATGTTTTCGTTGGCAAATTGCGACAACGTGCGAATGGCATTTGATGTAGTCATGTTCGACAAATTGGCCAAATCCTCACGAGCAATGGCAATGTTCAACGTTTCGCCATCCGACTCATAGCCGTATTTCTGTTGCAAAAAGAGCAAAGCATCTGCCAATCTGCCACGAATATGCTTTTGCGTAAGGCTGACAGTATGTACATCGCTCTCGCCCAAATCCACTGCAAGCAATTTGACAAAATAGCACGCTAATTCCACATTTCGATGAATCAAGCGCTGTATCACTTCGCTCGGCACCAAACAAGCCACCGTCGGCTCACAAGCAATGGCTTCCGTTACATAATTTTCTTCGGCAAAAAATGCACGATAGCCACACATTTCCACGGGCTTTATCATGCGCATTATCTGATTGCGACCGCCGAAACCCTCTTTGCGTATCATCGCTTTGCCACAAACGATACATATCAAGTATTCGGGCGACTCTCCCTCTTTGTAAATTGCCTGATTTTTATCGTATTTTCTGAAAATGGACTTTTCCTGCAACAAATTGCGCTCCTCCTCATTCAACAACTGCCAAACTTTCCATTGAGGATAAAAATCGGTATCGGCAAAACATTCGTTTTCTAACATTTTTCTTTTTGGTTTTCTTCAACGAAACAAAGATACTTTTTTTATGTTAAAAAACATATTTTTTATCCCTTAAAAGGCTCTTAAAAATTGTGTTTTCGTAACTTTGCCAAACAATGTCGGCACGGAAAACATTCCCTCTTATGGCAAAAGAAAAACTTTGGACAAAAGATTTCGTTTTTATTTGCATGGCAAATTTTCTGATTTGTTTTGCATTCTATTTGCTGTTGCCCATTTTGCCGCTTTACCTAATCGAAACGTTCGATGCCTCGCAAACACTCGTAGGCATTATTCTTTCGTGCTACACGGTGGCGGCGCTCACCATTCGACCGTTTTCGGGTTTCATACTCGACACTTTCGACCGCAAAAAGGTGTATCTGCTCACCTATGCCCTTTTCATCATTATTTTCTTCGGATACACCTATTCGAAGTTAATTGCCTTGTTTATACTTTTTCGCATTTTGCACGGACTTGTGTTCGGCACCGTTACCACAGCGGGCAACACCATTGTGGTGGATATAACCCCTTCTGCCCGACGTGGCGAGGGGCTTGGCTATTTCGGCATTGCCAACAACCTTTCGATGGCAGCAGGACCGATGCTGGCTCTTTTCATGCACAACCATTATTCCTACGATGCCATTTTTTATACGGCTATTGCTTTCGGGTTTGTAGGATTTGTTCTCGCTTGTTTTGTAAAAACACCAAAAAAAACTTGTTGCAAAGAGAAAGAGCCTATTTCGCTCGACCGTTTTTTCTTGAAAAAAGGAATCATTGCCGGACTCTCGCTTATGCTTTTGGCCATTCCTTACGGAATGACCACCTCGTATGTGGCCATCTATGGGCAGGAGTTGGGCATCAATTCGAGCATGGGGCTGTTTTTTTCGATTATGGCGGCAGGGCTCATCGTGTCGCGACTCTTTTCGGGACAGTTGGTTGACAAAGGACACATACCGCAGGTTATCAGCTGGGGCATAGGCATTACAATTGTGGCTTTTTTCGTATTCTCGGCACTCGAGCCTATCAACCGAACGAACCACACGATTTGTCTCGCACTCTTTTTCATGGTACCGGCTCTGCTGGGCGTAGGCTACGGTATGATGTTCCCCGCCTACAACACGCTTTTTGTCAATCTGGCTCCGCACAACCGACGAGCCACGGCAAGTTCAACCTATCTTACGAGTTGGGACGTGGGCATCGGCATCGGTCTTGTGCTTGGCGGCAACATAGCCGAACTGACCTCCACACACGCACTTGCCTATTTTGCGGGATTCCTCTCGAACAGCATCGCCTTGTTTGTGTTTATGCGATATGCCGCTCCGCATTTTCTGAAAAACAAATTAAGATGACGCAAAAAAAGAGGAGTGTGAACCGACCGATTCGCACTCCTTTTCATTCTGGCATTGTCGCCACGCATCAGATTTGGCCATTTAAGGGCGAAGCCTGCGTATAGGTTCTTGCACCGAGTTCTTTGTCGAGCATATAAATGCCGTAACCGTTATCTTTTATCATTTTGATGTTGTCGATAATGGTTTGTGCATTTTCCTCCTCTTCGACCTGCTCGTCGATAAACCACTTCAGCATGCTTTGCGTTGCATAGTCGTTTTCTTGCGTAGTGAGTGCAAACAAATTGTTTATCATTGCCGTCACTTTCTGCTCGTGAGCCAAGGTACTTTCAAACACGTCGAGTATCGAATTCCATTGGGTAGGAACGGCTTCGATAGGTTTCAACGTAACTTTTCCGCTTCGCGAAACAACGTAATTGAAAAATATCTTGGCATGGTCTTGTTCCTCTTTAAACTGAACTTCGAACCATTTTGCCATACCGGGCTGACCTATTGCATGACAGTGAGCAGCCATCGACAAATACAAATATGCAGACCACATTTCTGCATTAATCTGGGCATTTATTGCCTCTTCAATCTTCTTGCTTAACATAAGACACGCTTTTTAAAATTATTTTTTTTGATACGACAAAGGTAACTATTGTTGTCGCACATTATCCAATTTTTTTACAGAATAAAAAACAAACTCCCCTCTGAAAATGTTCTGAAAAAACACTCCTCTATATCATTTTTTCTGCGGACGCATTTGATGCGTCCCTACTCCCCCTTCAGGGGGCTGGGGGGCTTGGTTTATTCTCCAAGAACAGGGCGGACGGGAATACCATAATAGCGATATTTATAATTCGTAAGGAAGGTATTCGAACCAAAGTCAAGATAATAGGCACAGCGTGAATTACCCGAGTAGAGCGAACTCGACCAATAGTAGCCGTAAGAATCCGCAACATACAAAACACTACCATCACGATAACCAGCCGCAGGGAGGAAAATGGAATTGCCGTTGATTCTGCTCTTCACCATATATCCTTTCATACCATTGTGGGTTGTCCAAGTCCAAGTACATTTTGTGCGCAACTCCGTCCATTCGGCATCGGTAGGCATACGCCATGCACCACCCCAGTTGGCACGGGCAGCATCGACAAACTGTACCGACCCCGGCACAATATCGAGCACCGGAGGACAGCATCGTTCAGTATATGGTGCACAACACCTTGCAGAGCATATAAATAATAAGTACGGAGTTAAGGTTGTGCTTGAGCATAGAGAGCAACACAAAACCACCACTTTTGAAGCAAAACCCATAAATTAATCCACCATGAAAGCAATGATATTTGCAGCAGGGCTTGGCACACGTCTTAAACCCCTTACATACACAATGCCAAAAGCATTGGTTCCCGTAGCTGGTAAAACACTGCTTGAGCACACAATTTGCAAACTAAAAAGCGAGGGATTCAACGATATTGTAATAAATGTACACCACTTTGCAGAGCAGATAATATCATTTCTTGAAGCCAACAATAACTTTGGATTGAACATATCAATCTCTGATGAGAGAGGCTTGCTTCTTGAAACAGGAGGAGGTATAAAGAAAGCGGCACCACTGCTTGGCTCAGAGCCATTTCTGATACATAATGTGGATATCATATCTAATGTGGATTTAAAGTCTCTGTTTGAATCGCATTTAGCATCAAACTCCGATGCCACACTTCTTGTAAGTAAACGAAACTCATCAAGAGCCTTGCTATTTGACGCATCGGGCAATCTTGCCGCTTGGAAAAACCTTAATACAGGAGAGGTTAAGACACCATATAAATCACTTGATTTTGATTCTCTTAAAGAATATGCCTTTAGTGGAATTCACGTATTTTCTCCATCACTATTTCCACTAATGGAAAACTACCCTGATAAGTTCCCAATTATGGATTTCTACCTTGATGTCTGCTCATCCGCATCAATCAAAGCATCAGTCTCCAACAATCTCAAACTTATAGATGTAGGCAAGTTAGATTCCCTTGCAGAAGCGGAAAAACTATTTAATTGAAAATTGAAAGTTGAAAGTTATTTTTAACAAAATTGACTGCTTCTCCAATAATCTCCACTTGCTTTACAAAACCATAACAACAATAGTATCTTCTTCTACTTGCTCTACTGTATAGCGTTGAGCACCGTCTTGATAATAAAACAAAAACTGCCTAATTGGGGAAAAATATTGTTACTGCTATGATTTGGCAGTGGAAGGTTTTATCTTTGCATATTAATATATGAAGATACTACTTGCTCTATGGCTAAACAATCATCAGCTCAATTATTCCGTTCGTATGTATGGTTAGTAGATACCATCTATACTGCAGGACATATTACCCGTGCGGAGATTAACCGCAAGTGGGCTCAGAACTACACACTCAACAGCTTACATGAGAACGCTATTCCTGAACGCACATTTCATAATTGGATATGGGCTATTCAAGACCTTTTCCAAATTAACATCGAGTGCAGTCGCAAACTTGGCGGAGCATACTACATAGAGGATGCGGAAGACTTGGAACGCGGTGGTGTTCGCCAATGGCTCATCAACACCTTTGCTGTAAACAACCTCATAAACGAAAGTCACTACCTAAAGCACCAGATTTTATTTGAGAAGATACCATCTGGTCAGCGTTTTCTCACACCTATTATAGAGGCAATGCGTGATAAGATACAACTAAAGATGACTTATCACGGCTATCACAAAAATCATTCTTCTACTTTTATGATCAAACCATATTGCGTTAAAGTATATCGTCAACGTTGGTATATGCTGGCACAGTCAGAGAAACCCGATATGATAGTCTATGCGCTTGACCGAATAGTAGGATTGGAGCCCACTGACATTCTATATAAAATGCCTGTTGATTTTAATCCAGAGGAATATTTTGCTTCTATTATGGGGGTCAGCGATGCACATAAGAAACCTAAATTCGTCACCATCCGTGTAAATAGTTGGCAATCCAACTATTTTCGTTCCCTACCCCTGCATTCATCACAACAGGAGACAGAGTGTACAGATGAATATTCCATCTTTAAATATTATCTTGTCCCAAATTATGAGTTCAAACAAGAACTCCGTTCCCATGGCTCTGCCGTACAGGTGCTGGAACCACAAAAACTTGCAGATGAGATAAAGAAGGAAAGTGAAGAGATAATCAACCTTTATACTAAACCTTTATAAAATTTTAATCTAATTTGTATGAGCACCCCAAATTTTTTTCGATTCGCAAGTTCCGAACTGAGTCAAGACGCATTTATTCTCTGGCTATTAGAATGGGCAAATCCCAATCCTGAGTATATTCAGGCAGATAATGAACTTCATAAAGCTGCACAAGCATTTGTCCGTCTATTGTTATTGCCCGATGATAGCAAAGAGGATTTGCAAATATCTTCCATAGAATGTAAAAATCAAGATAACAATATTGATGTTTTAGCTTTGATTAAGGATATTAACAATAAACAGTATGCTGTAATTATTGAAGACAAAACGGATACAACAGTTCATGACAATCAACTTATTCGCTATTCCAAAGATGTAAAGAAAAGATATAATGATTATGAACTTCATTGCGTATATTTTAAAACTGGCAATGAAAGTAAGCATAGCTTAAACAAAATAGAATCAGAATACAAAAAAGATAAGTGGGTAAACACCCATAATCCTATTTTCAAGATGGTTCTTCGTGATGATATTTTGAGAGTGCTTGAACCATGTAAGTCCTCAATAAAGAATCTGATATTTAGCGATTTCGTGGAAAATTTGGATAGAATACAAAAGTGGACTGCATCATACAAAAGCGAAAACAAAATTGTCAATGAGTGGGGAAATACAGCATGGCAGGGTTATTATATGGAACTTGAGAATGTTTTAAATATGGGAACTTGGTGTTGTGAACAAGGGGAACCTATAATCAACAAAAAGGGAAATAAAATAAGTCCATGGGAATTTTCTCTTCCCTTACTATCAATTGAGGAATATGACACGATTCAACTATATCTACATTTAAAGTTACGGAATCTTAGTATCAAGGCTAAATGTAAATCTACAGATCATCTCGAGCATGACTTAGAGTCAGTTATGAAGAAAATTAAAGACAATATGATTGAATGTGTAAAAGAAACAAACTTAGAACTTGAAGAAAACAAAAGTTTTCGTAAAGGAAAAGATGTTACATTATTTAATATTAAGCGTGTAGTGAATGATTGCAACAAACAGTTTATTGGATTAAATTATTTTTATGCCGATCTATCATATGTAGTCCCTCAATTGCTAATGTTACATGAGCGACTATCCATAACAGCAACCTCTTTGAGGCAAGAATCCATCAAAAAAATACAATAACGACCATTTTCTTTTTGCCCACTGAAACAATTTGGCAGTAACGAATAGTAACTTGCAGCGTGATTTCATAATGGAGTCACGCTGTATTGTTTAACTATAAATTATAATTATTATGGCACTTTGGAAAATTAGTGTAAAACGCACAGTCAACAAGGTTGGCTTGCGATTGGAAGAGGGAATGTCGGTTGAATTGGTAGTACCTACACCAAACAATCCGCTATCTCAATCTAAGTACTTTTCTCAAATCAGACA
>SAMEA3663036__coassemble_58_pt1 | contig 51239 bp, 45 predicted proteins | sample SAMEA3663036__metabat2_low_PE_036 | metagenome-assembled genome bin SAMEA3663036 (sample SAMEA3663036) | pig gut metagenome | biome: pig gut; feature: pig-associated habitat; material: faeces | place: France | collected 2012 | reverse complement strand
TAATATGTGTAATTATATAATTATTTGTATATCAATTATTTAAAGGAAACTAATAGAACTTAGAAAGTTTCTTGGTACTCGTTTGGAGGCATTCCATGGAAAGCATAAAAAATAAAAACGATCATTTAATGACCGTTTTTATTAACAAATGGAAAAGATAAATGTTCAAATTACGATTTACTCTGCAGCTTGTTCACCTTTATTTTGGTGGTTGTTCGGCTTCCTGTTTGGACGTGGACGTCTTTCACGAGGTTCAGGTTCGACGTAGCCTTCGGGTTTTTCTTTCAAAACTTTTGCAGAAAGTTTGAATTTCCCTGTTTTTTCATCAATATCGAGTAATTTCACCTCTATTGTGTCGTCTTCTTTCAGATTGGTTTCTTCTATCGTATTGTAATGCTTCCAATCTATTTCGGAAATATGCAACAAGCCCTCTTTTCCCGGCATTATTTCTACAAATACACCATAAGGCATAACCGATTTAACGGTGGCCTGATAGGTGTTCCCAACTTCTGGAATTGCCACAATGCTTTTGATTTTTGCTATGGCGGCATCAATAGATGCTTTGTTGTTGGCGGCGACTTCAACAATTCCTTTGTCGTCAATCTCTTCAATAGAAATGACGGTATTTGTGTCAGCCTGAATGCTTTGAATGATTTTTCCGCCGGGGCCAATCACTGCACCGATAAATTCTTTAGGAATTTCGATAGTAACAATGCGAGGTGCATGAGGTTTGATGTCGGCACGAGGCTCCGGTAATGTTTCTTGAATCTTACCTAAAATAAACATACGTCCTTCGTGTGCTTGTTGCAGGGCTTTTTCAAGAATCTCGTACGATAGCCCGTCAACTTTGATATCCATCTGGGTGGCGGTAATACCATCTTTCGTACCTGTAACTTTAAAGTCCATATCGCCCAAGTGGTCTTCGTCGCCAAGAATATCGCTTAATACGGCAAAGTTCTTGCCCTTGTTTTCTGAAATAAGTCCCATGGCAATGCCCGAAACAGGTTTTTTGATGGGTACACCGGCATCCATTAACGCAAGTGTTCCAGCACAAACGGTAGCCATCGAAGATGAACCGTTTGATTCCAATATGTCTGAAACTATACGAATGGCATAAGGATAATTTTCCGGTACCATGTTTTTTAATGCGCGGCATGCCAAGTTTCCGTGTCCGATTTCTCGACGCCCTATGCCTCGTTGAGCCCGAGCTTCTCCTGTCGAGAATGGAGGAAAGTTGTAGTGCAGCAAGAAACGGTCTGAACCTTGAATCAGCGCTTCGTCAATCATCTTCTCGTCTTGTTTTGTCCCTAATGTAACGGTACACAACGATTGCGTTTCACCACGAGTAAAGATAGACGATCCGTGAGGTCCGGGTAGATAGTCCACTTCCGACCAAATGGGGCGTATCTCGTTTGTTTTGCGACCGTCGAGGCGTTTCCCCTCGTCAAGAATGCTACGACGCATGGCTTCTTTTTCGACATCGTGATAATATTTGTCAATCAAAGCCTCTTTTTCTTCCAATTCTTCTTCGCTGAAGTTCGCTTTGTATTCTTCTTTTATTGCTTCGAAAGCATCTGAACGAGCGTGTTTGTCGGCATTGCACGAAGAGGCTACTGCATAAACCTTGTCATACGTTTTTTCTCGTACATCTTTGCGTAAATCCTCATCGTTCTCCTCGTGGCAGTAAATACGTTTTTCGGTTTTTCCTACTGCTTCCATCAACTCTATTTGTGCCTGACACTGAGGTTTAATGGCTTCGTGAGCAGCTTTAATGGCTTCTAACATTTCTGCCTCGGATACCTCTTTCATCTCTCCTTCAACCATCATGATATTATCAAGAGTTGCTGCAACCATCAGTTCGATGTCGGCATGCTCAAGTTGCTCAAATGTTGGGTTGATAACCATTTCTCCGTTTATGCGGGCAACTCGAACCTCTGATATTGGACCTTCGAACGGAATGTCGGAAACGGCCAAAGCGGCTGAAGCTGCCAACCCAGCTATCGAGTCGGGCATATCTATGCCGTCGGCCGAATAAAGCGTAACGTTGACAAACGTTTCTGCATGATAATCATCGGGGAATAACGGTCGTAAAGCACGGTCGATCAAACGTGCAATTAAGATCTCGTAGTCAGAGGCTCTTCCTTCGCGGCGAGTAAAACCTCCGGGAAAACGTCCGTTTGATGAGAATTTCTCTTTATACTCTACTGTCAAGGGCATAAAATCGGTGCCCGGAACAGCATCTTTTGCAGAGCAAACTGTTGCTAAAAGCATTGTTTTGCCCATTTTTACCATTACGGCACCATCGGCCTGCTTTGCCAAGCGTCCTGTTTCAATTGTAATGGTACGTCCATCACCGAGTGTGATGGTTTTTGTAACTACATTCATACAAAAAATATTAAAAATTATAAACTCTAAAAATCGTGCAAAGATACCCTTTTTTATTCAGAATTAAGATTTTTTCCGTAAAGAATATTTGTAAGTTGTAAATATGTTTTTTGGTCATTGGAAAAATGTCAAAAGAAATGTGTTGTTGTTGCACAAAAAAGAAGTCGTTGATTAAAAGAAAAAGAAAAATGGTTGTTTGGGTTCAAAAAAACTGTAATTTTGCCATTTCAAAATCTAAAAAATATCTTTTATATGAAGAAACATAATTTTAATGCAGGTCCGTCTATTCTTCCTGAATTTACGATAGAAAATACTGCAAATGCGATACGGAATTTTAATGGTACGAACCTTTCGCTGATGGAAATCAGCCATCGTTCGAAAGAATTTCAGGCTGTCATAGATGAGGCTGAGGCACTCTTCAAAGAAATTTTGGACATCCCCGCCGGATATTCAGTTTTGTTTTTAGGTGGTGGTGCAAGTATGCAGTTCTGCATGGTTCCATATAATTTGTTGGAGAAAAAAGCCGCATACCTAAACACCGGAACATGGGCTAATAAGGCTCAAAAGGAGGCAAAACTTTTTGGTGAAGTAGTGGAAGTGGCTTCGTCGAAAGACGCAAACTATTCGTATATCCCCAAAAATTATGAGATACCTTCGGATGCCGATTATTTTCATATCACTACGAATAATACGATATTCGGAACGGAAATCAGAAAAGATATTGATTCGCCGGTGCCTTTGGTGGCCGATATGTCGTCCGATATTTTTTCGCGACCGGTAGATGTATCGAAATATGGATTGATTTATGGTGGTGCTCAAAAAAATCTTGCACCTGCAGGAGTCGCTTTCGTAATTGTAAAAGAGGAGTTGTTGGGCAAGGTTTCGCGGGCAATCCCTACAATGCTTGATTATCGTACACATGTGGCTAATGGGTCGATGTTTAACACACCTCCTTGTGTGCCTATATTCGCAGCTTTACAAACGCTGAAATGGTTGAAACAATTGGGCGGTTTGCGTAAAATGGAGCAGATAAATCTTGAAAAAGCCACTTTGTTATACGACGAAATAGACCGAAACAGATTGTTTAAAGGTACGGCAGCTACAGAAGATCGTTCGATAATGAATGTTTGCTTTGTAATGAACGACGAGTACAAGGAGTTGGAACCTAAATTTTTGGAGTATGCCGTTTCGCAAGGAATGGTAGGTATTAAGGGACATCGCTCGGTGGGTGGATTCAGAGCTTCCATCTACAATGCAATGCCGAAAGAGAGCGTGCAAGCATTAGTCGATTGTATGAAACACTTTGAAAGCCAATTATAATCATTAAGATAGTATGAAAATTTTAGTAGCTACAGAAAAGCCTTTTGCAAAAGCTACCGTCGAAGGTATGAAATCTATTGCCGAAAAGGCTGGATTTACGATTGCTTTATTGGAAAAATACACCGATAAAAAAGAACTGCTTGATGCAGTAGTAGATGTAGATGCTTTGATTGTGCGTTCCGATAAAGTTACCAAAGAGGTGATAGATAGTGCTCGTCAGTTAAAAATTGTAGTGCGTGCAGGTGCCGGTTTTGACAATCTGGATTTGGCTGCATGCACCGAACGGGGTATTGTGGCAATGAATACGCCGGGTCAAAACTCGAATGCGGTTGCCGAATTGGCATTAGGTATGATGGTGTACATTTCTCGTAATTGTTTTTGCCCCGGTACGGGGTCTGAATTGAAAGGTAAAAATCTTGGTATTCAGGCTTATGGTAATGTGGGACGGTTGGTGGCAAAAATTGCAAAGGGTTTTGGCATGAATGTTTATGCGTTCGATCCGTTTGTTCCTGCCGATTTGATTGAAAAAGATGGCGTTAAGGTGCTTGCATCGTTAGACGAGTTGTATACTACATGTCAATTTGTTTCGTTACATATTCCTGCAAATGAGCAAACGAAAAAATCCATCGGTTATGCCTTGCTGACGAAAATGCCTCATGGAGGTTGTTTGGTAAATACTGCCCGCAAGGAGGTGATTGACGAAGATGGTTTGATAAAGGCGTTGGAAGAGCGCCCCGACCTGAAATATATTACGGATATAGCCGCAGCAGCACAAGATGTGTTGAACGAAAAATTTGCGGGTCGCGTTTTTGCTACTCCCAAAAAGATGGGAGCGGAAACTGCCGAGGCAAATACAAATGCAGGTTTTGCCGCAGTGAACCAAATAATTGATTTTTTCGCTACGGGAAATACCAAATTTCAAGTAAATAAATAATTAGACAAACATCTTGTTCGTTTTATTATTTATTGTATCTTTGCATTGCTTTTGAAAAGCAAGCAATGTTCTTTGGAGAGATGGTAGAGTGGTCGATTACAGCGGTCTTGAAAACCGCCGTACCGAGAGGTACCGGGGGTTCGAATCCCTCTCTCTCCGCACAAAAAAAGGCTTACAATTGTAAGCCTTTTTTGTTTTATTCAACATTCAATTTTTTCTTGTTCTAAAAAAGTTCCGCTGTTGAGGTGTTTTATTTACAAGCTATTTTGTCTATTCTGCATTGATGGCGTCCGCCTTCAAATTCGGTGGTTAAGAAAGTTTTGACTAACGAGAGAGCCTTTTCTTGGGAAATAAAACGTGCTGGTAATGCCAAAATATTTGCATTGTTGTGCCGACGGGCAAGTGAAGCCAATTCAGTATCCCAACATAAAGCCGAGCGAATGCCTTGGTGTTTGTTTACGGTCATATTTATGCCGTTTCCACTGCCACAAATGGCAATGCCATAATGGCAAACTCCTGTCTCTACAGCTTCGGCAAGCGGATGTGCGTAGTCAGGATAGTCGCAACTTGCGGTGGAGTTAGTTCCAAAATCCATTACCTCAAAATGATTGTTGTTAAGCCATGTTATTAAGTATTGTTTCAATTCGAAACCGGCATGGTCTGATGCAATTCCAATTTTCATATAATTATTCAAATGAGTTCCAACCTTGTGCTTTTAGTTTAAATTCTTGTCCGTCGCGGGTAACCAAGCAAGCTCCTTGTTCAGGTGAGGTTATGTGTCCAATTACTTTTATCTCTTCAATGTTTTTTATTTCATCGTAACGGTCAAGTGGAACAGTAAAAAGGAGTTCGTAATCCTCGCCACCATTGAGTGCTGCTGTTGTTAGATTCATATTAAATTCTTCGGCCATGGTCGCAGTTTGATAGTCGATTGGGATTTTTTCTTCGTACACCCGACATCCCTTTTTGCTTTGTTCGCATAAATGTAGCAACTCCGATGAGAGTCCGTCGGAAACATCAATCATAGACGTTGGTACAATGTTCTTTTCCGCTAAAATGGCGATAATATCTTTGCGCGCTTCTGGTTTCAGTTGTCGTTCTAAAATGTATTCTTTCGAGGCGAAATCGGGTTGAATAGCATCTTTTTCATCGGCATTCAGAAATACGGCTTTTTCACGTTCTAACAATTGCAAACCCATGTAAGCAGCGCCTAAATCGCCCGAAACACAAATCAAGTCGTTCTCTTTTGCCCCGTTGCGATAAACAACCTTGTCTTTGTCCGCTTCGCCTATGCAGGTAATGCTTATTGTTAGCCCGGTATAAGAAGCTGATGTATCGCCTCCAACCAAATCGACACCATATTGCTCGCATGCCAAAAGAATGCCTGAATATAAATCGTCGACCGACTCTACCGACATGCGTTTCGATATGCCTAACGTTACAAGAATCTGTTTGGGTTGCCCGTTCATAGCATATATGTCCGAAAAATTGACGATGGCAGCTTTGTAGCCGAGATGTTTCAATGGCGTATATACTAAATCGAAATGAATACCTTCTAATAATACGTCAGTAGTAACAAGAATTTGTTTGTTTTTATAATCGAGTACAGCAGCATCATCGCCTACACCTTTTATTGAGGAGGCGTTTTTTAATTCAATATTATCGGTAAGGTGGTGTATAAGCCCGAATTCGCCTGTTTCTGAAATGCTTGTCATAATAAATGTTTTTTACCTGCGCAAAGGTACGAAAAACCATTGGATAAATTTTGCTTGTGCCGATGTCAGCCTTTTATATATTGCAAAATCTGTTCGGCATGGACTTTCGTTTTTATCTCTTTGGGCGAGAATATTTTCTCGATGATGCCGTTTTCATCTACTAAATAGGTAGTGCGTAAGGTGCCGATAGTTCGTCTGCCGCAAGCTACCTTTTCGCCCCAACAGCCTAATTGTTGCAGCAGGGTTGTGTCGGTATCGGCTATCAGCGGGAAGTCCAAACCTTGTGTTTCGGCAAACTTTTTTTGCACTGCTTGTTTGTCTTTGCTTACGCCGATTATGGCATAACCTGCAGCCTCTAAGTCGGCTTTGTGCGATTGTAACGAACATGCCTCGGCCGTGCAACCGCTCGTGTTGGCTTTCGGATAACTGTAAAGAATGATTTTCTTACCACGATAATCACTGCTTTTAATTTCGTTCCCGTTTTGGTCTATACCCAAAATTTCAGGGATTTTTTCTCCAATATTCATAACTCTTTTTTTAATTGTAAATGCCACATTTTATGATTAAAAAAGGTTGTCGGATTGATACGTGAAAATCCGACGGAATGATATAGTTTCTCGGCCTTCGGATTGTCAAAATCCACAAGTAAACCGATGTTTTTATGTCCTTCGAGAAAAGCCTTTCTGCACATGGCCGATAATAACTGATTGCCGATGCCTAAACCTCGAAAATCGGGTAGTACGGCTATCGAATCCAAATAAAATTCACCTGCTTCTGTTTCTGCATCCAAGGTGGGAGTTGTGCCGAGGTGTTTTTTTATTATTGCAAAAGTGCCTTCGCGGAGCGACATGAGGTCTGCTCCGTTATAACCTACAATGGCACCTACCACGGCGTTGTCTTTTTCGGCAATAAGGGTATTTCGGTAGCTGTATTGGGTGTTTTCGTTGCGAGCAATTTCTTCCAATACGTCAATGTAGCGGTTGCCGCAATAATCTTTTAAACACGTCTCGTCGCCTATTGCCATTGCCACAACTTGGGCAATCAAGTGAGCATCGTCGGGTTTTGCAGGGCGAATCAGAAGTTTGTTGGTGTGTGTCATACTAAAAAATGGTTAATTCGTTTAAGAAAAAAGGTATATATCGTTTTTATTGACATATACCTTTTTTCGGTTGATTTTAAAAAGATATATTAAAATCCTTCTTCTGTCATAAACAATCGTCCTGCCGATATTGTTTTCACTTTTCCTACTTCTTTAAGTGCTTTCAAATCAATATCTTTTTTATTGCCCATAATGACAATGCTGATAGGTTTGTTTTTGATATTCTCGTTGTAGAAACGCACAATGTCGTCGAAGGTCAGGTTGTTGAGTTTCTCCATATTGGCTTTTGCAGGGTCTTCGGTGTATCCGATGCGTTTCCAATTTTCGAACACGAAACTTGCGTTGCGGAACGAAGGCTTCTGACTCAACATCACTTCGCGCAAGTAGGTTTTTACGTTGTCGATACGTTCGGGATAGAGCGGCATATCGGTTAGCAATTTCATGAACAACTTAACCGCATCGACGGTTTTGTCGGCTTGTGTTCCTATAAATCCGAGAAAATAGGTCGGCTTGTTTGGTACAGGCGGACGGCTGATGTAACCATACGTCGTGTAAGCCATGGAGTTGTTTTCGCGGATTTCGTTCATGACAAGTCCGTTAAATCCACCGCTGAAGTATTGATAAAAAGCATTGTAATCGACATCGTCGGCACAATTGTAATCCTTGCCGTGTATGTAGAAATAAATCTTGCTTTGCTGTGTTTCCGAATTCGGAAGGAAATAAATAACGGGTGTTTCGTAGTTGGCTACCTCTTTTACAACAGGAGATTCCGACGATTTACCTCCTTCGGTCAGCGGCAGGTTGGCTTTCAACACCTCGGTTACCTGTTCGATAGGCAATTTGCCTGCATAGTGTACCTCGGCTTGATACTGCGTGGCTCGAATAATTTCGCCTGTGAGTTCGGCAAGCGGAAGATTGTAAATATCCATAATCGAAAGGCGGTCTAAATAGTCCGATTTGTCTTTGTATAGGAGATATTCTACCAATGCGTCTTCCAATACGTCAGGGTCTTTTTGCTCGGTCATACGCATACTGATGACGCTACCTTTTGCATTATCCAACTGCTTCATCTCCAATTTAGGCATGAAAATCTGTTTTTGCATAATCTGGCAAGCTTCTGCAAGTTTGTTTTCGTTACCTAAAATTTTGATATAGAAATAACTGTCGTCGCAGGCGTAAGTGCAGGTTGCGTTTGCTTCGCAAAACATACGTTTAACATCTTGCGGTGCAGTGTTTGGCATGATACCTGCATTGTTGAGTATTTGTGTAGCCAATGCGAGTTTGGGCATTTTGTCCGTACCGACACCGTATTTTATTACCAACGAGAAAATATCGTTTTTCGGGTTGTTGGAATAAAAGAGTTTTGTCTTTTGGTCTAAGTTTGCAATTTGCACCCGACCGAAATCGTTGTAAACTTCTTCCGATTGACCCATCGGTATGTTTTTAAATGCTTTAGCGTATTCGCTCTCTTTGCTTTTGGGCTGTTCAATCGGTTTTATAGCCGGTTTTTGCAGTTTGTTGCGTTTGGGGCTGCCGTCCATAAACGAGAAAAGAATATAATTGTCGGTATTGAAGTATCGTTGTACCGTGCGTTGAATGTCTTCTTTTGTTATCGCCATAACGGCTTCTTTGTATTTAAACAACTTTTCGATGTTTTCGTTGTAAACAAAGGCATCGCTGATGACACTTGCAATAGCATCGGAAGATTCCATTGTCAAATCGAATTCTTTGCACATGCTTTCCTTTACCGACTGAATCAACCAATCGGGTATCTTGCCTTCGCCTAATTTTTTGATTTCGTTGAATACTACGTTTTGCGTCTCTTTGTCCGATAAATATCTGCGTTGGTTGATGTCGTAACTCGGAATGGCGATAATCAGTATTGTACCTTGGTCGCGGCGAGCCATGTTATAGCCTCCTGCTGCCATTACATCTCCGTCTATCGAAAGACGATCGAGTAGTCCGGTTCCGCTGCTGTTGGTCAGAATATTTGTACAGAAATCCAAAAGAAGTTCGTCGGGATCTCCCTTTTTCACTCCCTCGAATGCCCAATACATTTGAGGATAGTATCCCAATCGTTCGGTAAATTTCTGATGTGTGTAATTGGCCAAAGGATATGCTTTACGTTCCGGTAACGGTTTTGCTTCGAGGCGTTCGAATTTTGCTTTGATAAGCGGAATTACCTCTTCCGATTTGAAATTTCCTGACAAAATGAGCGCCATGTTGTTGGGTACATACCAAGTGTTGTAAAATTCAATCAGTTTGCTCAAACGAGGATTTTTCAAATGTTCTTGCGTACCGATAATGTCGCGTCCGTAGGGATGACCCGGGTATATGTGCGAAAATATGTAATTGCTGACATGCGTTGAACGGTTGTCCTGATACATGTTGAATTCTTCGTAAACGTTCTCCAACTCGGCTTGGAAAGTTCTGAATACAGGATTGATAAATCGTTCGGAATAAAGATCCAACCAGCGTTCCATTTGATAGGCGGGAAACGAGTTGTAGTAAACGGTCATGTCGTACGAGGTTCCTGCATTTAAGCCCGTACCTCCGATTGCTTCAATCAGGTTTGAAAACTCGTTGGTAAGCCCGTATTGTGCAGCCGACAATGATTCCTTGTTGATGTCGGTTATCAAGGTTTGACGCATTTCGGGGTCGGTAGTTTCTGCCAATTGGTCGTAAAGCGAAATTATTTTCTCGTAATGAGGTTTCTCGCTCTCCCAATCGAGGGCACCAATGCTTTGGGTACCTTTAAATAAAACGTGTTCCAAATAGTGTGCAAGACCGGTATATTCCGAAGGCTCATCCATAGAGCCGGCACGCACAACTATTTGACCTAATACGTCGGATTGATCAGGGTCTTCCCATAAAAAAACGGTAAGCCCGTTGTCCAACTTAAATTGTTTAAGCTCCGGCCGTTGAGCATAAATGCTTGGAAATAAAACGATTGAAACCAAGCAACTTAAAAGAAATTTTTTCATAAAAAAATAAATTTAAAATGTTAATGCAAAAGTATGTATTTTAAGGTGAATAGACACATTGTTTGTGATTTTTATGTTATTTATGATTTCCCGCTTATGGTTAATTGTTGCAAAACATATGTTATACAACAAACGTTGCACAAAAATATGGCATTTATTCTAAACAAGAAAACAAAATGCCATGTTTTTGTAACTTTGTGTGTTTTTTGCAATGATGATTTTATGCGACAATATATAGAACAAAAGATAATTCCTCTTTACGATAGTTTCGACAAAGGGCATGGCAGGGAGCATGTCTGTCGGGTTATCGAGCAGAGTATCGAGTTGTCGAAATATTACGATGTGAACCCGAATATGGTTTATGCCATAGCGGCCTATCACGATACGGGATTGACGATAAATAGGGAAACGCATCATCTGGAGTCGGGGCGGATTGTAAGAGGTGATGCTTGTCTGCCTCAATGGTTTTCTGCCGAGGAGATAGAAATAATGGCACAAGCGGTTGAAGACCATCGTGCTTCGAGCGACCATGCTCCCCGCAGTATTTACGGGAAGATAGTTGCGGAGGCCGACCGCCAAATTGATGGCGATACCATTCTGCGACGTGCCATTCAATATGGTTTGGCCAATTATCCCGAACTGGATGCCGAAGGTCATTGGCTACGCGTGGCAGCACATTTAAATGAAAAATATGCCGAGGGCGGGTATTTGAAGCTTTGGATTCCCGAGTCGTCGAATGCAGCAAGGTTGCAAGAGTTTCGTCGCTTGTTGGAAAAACCCGACGAGCTCCGTCGGAAATTCGATGAACTGTTTTGTGCCGAAAAAACACAATAGTTGCTCTTTGTGAGTATTTTTGTTTGAAAATAGCAATTATCTTTGTCGGACGATGAGAGGACTTGTAATAAAAACAACGGGGAAAGAATTTTTGGTAGCTGCTCAGAATGGCGATGTCGTGAGTTGCTCCATAAAAGGGAATTTCCGTATCAAAGGGATAAAAAGTACCAATCCGGTGGCGGTAGGCGACTGGGTTTTGGTTGACGACAATCGTTTTATTTACCAAATTGAAGAACGGAAAAACTATGTTGTTCGTAAGCCTTCAAATCTATCCAAGCAGTTGCACATCATTGCTGCCAACATCGATCAGGCATTGTTGGTTGTAACGGTGAAAAACCCCGAAACCTCAACGGTGTTTATCGACCGTTTTTTGGCTTCGGCAGAGGCTTATTCCATTCCCGTGATTATTGTGTTCAACAAAATGGACTTGCTTTCGACCGATGATTTGAAGTATGTTGAAGCACTCTCGTTTTTGTACGAAAACATCGGTTACCGGTGCATACGAATTTCAAGCATAGCAAATTGCGATGCCTTGCGCCCGTTTTTGCAGGGCAAGTTGTCGTTGCTTACGGGAAATTCGGGGGTTGGCAAATCGACTATTGTAAATACGCTTTGCAGCAAAGAGGTTGCCCGTACGGCCGAAATTTCCGCCTATCATCATGCGGGAATGCATACGACCACGTTTTCCGAAATTCATCGTACGGGTGATATTTCCATTATCGACACGCCGGGGATAAAGGGCTTTGGAACGGTCGATTTGTCGAAAGAAACGGGGCATTATTTCAGGGAGATATTCCGATACTCGGAGCAATGTCGTTTCAACAATTGTACCCATACGCACGAGCCCGGTTGTGCGGTGATTGAAGCCGTGGAAAACAGGCTGATAGCTGCTTCGCGTTATCAGAGTTATTTGAGCATTATGGGCGATGAAAACGCCGAAAAATATCGTAAATAAAATTTTTAGAACAGATGATAAAACATGTTGTAATGTTTAGGTTTCGAGACGATGTTTCGCCCGAAACGCAGAAAAAAGCGGCTTGCGACTTTAAAAACGGTATCGAACGCTTGCCCGAAGTGATTCCCTTTATCCGCACTGTTTTTGTAGGGCTCAATGTCAATGCTGCCGAGTCGTGGCACATTTGCCTCGAATCGCAGTTCGATACGCTCGACGATGTAAAGGCGTATGCTTTGCATCCCGCTCACAAGGCTGTGGCTTCGGAACTGATGAAGTATGTGGGAGAGCGGGCTTGTGTCGATTTTGAACAATAACCGAATCTTGCAATGGCATCCGACATTTATACCTCGCGTAGCATACTCAAGTATGTGTTTATAATCTTTTCGATTGTAATCGCAACTGCCTCTATTTTTATTATTCAGGTGTTGGTAGAACGACTTGCCGCCGAGGAACGTGCCCGTATGGAACTTTGGGCAGACGCCACACGCGAACTTATTCGCACCGACAACCCCGAAAGCGATTTAAGCTTCGTTCAGAAAGTCATCGAATCGAATCACACGATACCGGTGGTGCTGACCGACGACGAGGGCAATGTGTTGTTTTCTCGCAATATAGATGACGACGAGATGCAAAATAAAACCACGATTGCCGATTTCGGATTTAAACACGAACCCATTCTTGTCGATTTCGACGACGAAACAAAACAATACATCTACTACGACGACTCGAAATTGCTGCGGCAACTCTCTTATTATCCCGTTGTACAGATAGGGGTGATTGTGCTTTTTCTGCTGCTGATGTCGTTGGCTTTTTATACGCTTCAGCGTGCCGAACAGAATAAGGTTTGGATAGGTCTTTCGCGCGAAACGGCTCATCAGTTGGGTACTCCTATTTCTTCGCTTTTGGCATGGAACGAACTTCTTGCCATGCGTTATCCCGACGACGAATTGCTTGGTGAAATGCAAAAAGACATCAAACGCTTGGAGGCAATAGCCGACCGCTTTTCAAAAATAGGCTCAAAACCCGAACTGCAAAAAATCATGCTCGATGAGGTGCTTCAGTCAGCCATCAACTATATGTCGTTGCGGGTGTCGAACAAAGTTACTTTCCGCTATACGCCTATACAAAATGTTCAGGTAAAAATAAATCCCGATTTGTTCGGTTGGGTTATCGAAAATCTTTGTAAAAACGCCATAGATGCCATGGACGGCATCGGCGAAATTCGTTTCGATGTTACGGAAAAACCACGACAGGTTTTGCTCGACGTTTCTGATACGGGCAAGGGTATTGCCAAATCGAAGCAAAAAACGGTGTTTCTGCCGGGCTATACAACCAAGGAGCGAGGTTGGGGGCTCGGGTTGTCGTTGGCAAAGCGTATCATAAAAGAGTATCACAAGGGTAAAATTTTTGTAAAATACTCGGAAGTGGGGGTGGGAACCACTTTTCGTATTGTGTTGCGGAAATAGAAGTCGCTCCGATTCTTTCGCATATCACATTTTTTATTTCCAAAGAATTTTTGAAAACAAAAAAACAGAGATGCGGCATTACCGCCGCATCTCTGCCAATCTATTTCGGGCAACCTTACACATTACTATTGTCCCTGCTGTTTATCTTTTCAACTCTATTCGCAAACCCCACGGATAGTCTGACCTGCATAACGCAGGTACGATCCCATACAAAATTCGCTCTCTTTGCCGTAAATGGTGTTATAATGATATTTACTTTGATAAGTACCACTGAGTGAAGAATTCCAATAGTAAATCTCTGTGTTGAGAGTCCATGAGTTATTCCATTGTCCCGCCGCAGGGAGGAAAATGGACTTGCCGTTAATGTTACTTGTTACGATTCGTCCTGCTACGCCTGTGCCGTTATAGTCGCTTGTCCAAGTCCAAGTGCAGTTATCTATTAGCTCTTGGCATTCGGCATCGGTAGGCATACGCCAAGCGCCGCCCCAGTTTACATGGGCAGCATCGTCTTCGGGCTCGAGGGTGGTTTTGTTATCTACGGTACCGAATTTGCTATTTACGCAATATTTGGTCATGGTACTACTGCTCCCGTTGCACCATTTGTAGGTATCCCATGTGTAATCGCCTTTTGTTTCGGTTTCGCCCCAAGCGAAGTAGCCGCCGTAGCCTTCGGGCGTGGTGGCGCCTACATTGCAGGCTGCCCATTTTATGCCGCTTGGCAGACCCAAATCGACAAACGCATAACCGAATGTCGCCGTAAGTTCCATATTTTCGGTTACGGTCAGTGTGCGTGGGTTTTCGGTGCTGCCATCACTCCAGTTTTCAAACACACATGCCTCGGATGCAGGTGTGGCTGTCAGCGTGGCTTCCGTGCCTTCTTCGTAGGTGCCGCCACCGGTTACCGTACCCATTTCCTCATCGTTCGATAGTGCCGTAGGCGTATAGGTTACAGGGTCGGAGGTTTGATCTTCGTTTTGATTACCTCCGTTTTGTTCGGTAGAGGGGGCTTTTGGCTCCGCATTTTTGTCTTTTTTGCATGATACAAACGTCGTTGTACATACTGCTGCAAAGAATATGACCGCTACTAACAATCTGTTCTTTTTCATACCGATTCAATTTTAAAAAACATATTGTTCCACTTTGTTATTCAAAAACACCGCGTACAGACCCTCCGCATCGGCGCTCGGCAGGGAACGTATAGTAATTGCCCTTATCATCGAAAGCAACAGCGTTGGCATTGCTTGAGTTGTTCGTGTTGAGCGAACTTGTCCAATAAGCCCCATAAACGTTGTTCCCCACCAAAACGGTGTTGAGATAAGTGCCTGCAGCAATTAAGAATATGCTGTAGCCATTGGTTTTGCTCATTACACGGTAGCCAAACTTGCCATTGTACATTGTCCACGTCCATGTGCAATTGTCTATCAACTCTTGCCATTCGTCTTTGGTAGGCATACGCCATGCACCGCCCATGTTTATATGAGCAGCGTCGTCTTCCGGGTTGAGTACGGTTTTTGTGCCGGTGGTGTATTTAGTAAAAGTGACGCCCTCGTCGGAGGTGTCAAAGTATTTTGCCCAAGAGTAATCCGATTTTTTAGCGGTTTCGCCCCAAGCGTAGTAGTTGCCGTAGGCTTCGGGCGTGGTAGCACCCACGTTGCAGGCAGCCCATTTCAAGCCGCTTGGCAATCCGAGATCGACGTATTCGTGGTTGTTTTCGTCGATACCCGAAACGGCATAATCGAAAATGGCTGTAAGTTCCAAATCACTCGTTACGGATAGTTTACGCGGATTGTCGGTATTACCGTCTATCCATTCCAAGAAAATGAAGCCGCTGTTCGGTATGGCTGTCAGCGTGGCTTCCGTGCCTTCTTCGTAGGTGCCGCCACCAGTTACCGTACCCATCTCCTCATCGTTCGATAGTGCCGTAAGCGTATAGGTTACAACAGGGTTTGGAGCTGGTGCCTGAGGCTCCTCGTTTTTGTCTTTTTTACACGATACGAGCGTTAGGCTCATTGCAGTAAACACTGCTATCAGGCAACTTGCTGTTGTTAAAAAAATTGAATGTTTCATATTAAAAGCGTTTTTTTTAAAGGTTTAACTTCTATTGCGTATTTTATTCTGTTACCGCACGTACGGATTGACCATAATAGCGTGGGGCATCTATGTCGAGTATATCGGTCGAATAACAGAGTCTCATCCATGCATTACTGTTGGAAGCAGCAGTAGTGTAGAGTGAACTCGACCAATAAGGTGCTGCACTGCCTACGCCGTCGATGTTCTTACCGTCGCAGTAAAAGCCCGCCGCAGGGAGAAAGATGGCGTTGCCGTTAGCACCTTTCACTTCGTAGCCGTTCTTGCCACTACCATTAAAGTTTTCAACCCACGTCCATGTGCAGTTTTCTTGCAATTCCGTCCATTCTTCGTTAGTAGGCATACGCCATTTGCCACCCCAGTTTACAGTAGCAGCGTCGTCTTCGGGCTCAAGAACGGTTTTGTTATCCACGGTGCCGGCATTAGCATCCGTGCAATACTTTTTCACAATGATTTTGCCATCTACTCGTTCCATCCATTTGTAGGCATCCAAAGTGTAATCATGATACGATTTTGGTTCGGTTTCGCCCCAAGCGTAGTGATTGCCGTACTCCTCGGGCTTGGTGGCACCTATGTTACAGATAGCCCATTTCAAGCCTGATGGCAATCCCAAATCGACCCATTTGGGGTTGTCCTCGGTGTCCGTATCGCTGCCCGTACTTGGATGTACATCGAAATAGGCCGTATAGGTTTCGTTGGCAATTACCTTAATAACACGTTGAGAGTTTGTGTTGCCATCGCTCCACCTTACAAATACATATTCCTCACTTGTAGGCGTGGCCGTCAGGGTGGCTTCCGCGCCTATTGCGTATGTGCCTCCGCCGGTTACCGTACCCATCTCCTCATTGTTCGATAGCACGGTAAGCGTGTAAGTGATATTCGGCTCCGCATTTTTGTTTTTCTTGCATGATACAAGCGTCGTTGTACATACTGCGACAAAGAGTATGACCGCTACTAAAAATCTGTTCTTTTTCATATAGATTCAATTTTAAAAAACATATTGTCCCGATTTATTCTTCGAAAACTCCGCGTACGGCGACCCCAAAGTTGCGAGCACCGGGTATGATGTTGATATTAGCCGAGTCGAAGAAAATACCATTGGCAGTGCTCGGGTTGTCTGTATTGAGCGAACTCGAGCAATAAGCACCATACGTTCCCGTCCCGTATAAAAGTGTATTGAAATAGCCACCTGCCGCAGGCAAGTAAATGCTGTAGCCGTTGGTTTTGCTTGTTATGCGGTAGCCTCCCTTGTCGTTACTCATTTCCCACGTCCACGTGCAGTTGTCTTTTAGTTCTTTCCATTCGTCTTTGGTAGGCATACGCCACGCACCGCCCATGTTTACAGCTGCTGCATCTTTATCCGACGGTAAAACGGAAGGGGATTCGGTGTAGGTGTAGGTTGACTCCTGATAATCGGTTTTTGTTTCGGTTTCGCCCCAAGAGTAGTAGTTGCCGTAGGCTTCGGGCGTGGTAGCACCCACGTTGCAGGCAGCCCATTTCAAGCCGCTTGGCAATCCGAGATCGACGTATTCGTGGTTGTTTTCGACACCCGAAACGGCATAATCGAAAATGGCTGTAATTTCCAAATTGCTCATTACGGACAGTTTACGCGGGTTGTCGGTGTTGTCGTCGTTCCACCTTACGAAACAATATCCGACATTCGGCGTAGCCGTCAGCGTGGCTTCCGCGCCTATCGCGTAGGTGCCGCCGCCGGTTACCGTACCCATTTCCTCATCGTTCGATAGTGCTGTCAGCGTATAGGTTACAGGGTCGGGGTTTTCGTTTTGATTACCTCCGTTTTGCTCGGTAGAGGGGTCTTTCGGCTCCGCATTTTTGTCGTTTTTGCATGATACGAGCGTTAGGCTCATTACGATAAACACTGCTATCAGGCAGTTTGCTGTTGTTAAAAAATTTGAATGTTTCATATTAAAAGCGTTTTTTTAAGGTTTAACTTCTATTTCGTTTTGTATTTTATTCTGTTACCGCACGTACGACCAAACCGTAGTAACGTTCGTAGTCGCTTATCTTTACCTCTTCTGATTCTGAGTCGTAAAACATATCCTTCCCTTTTTGCGAACTTGTACTGAGCGAACTTGACCAATAGTCACCACCCTTGCTACTGCCTATTATGTTGTTGTCGTGATAATAACCTGTTGTAGGCAGGAAAATAGAGTTACCATTGATATTGCTTGTTACGATTCGTCCTGCTACTCTTGTATTGTTATAGTTTTCGGTCCAAGTCCAAGTACAGTTGTTTACTAACTCTTCACATTCATCGAGTGTGGGCATACGCCACGTACCGCCCCAATTTACACGGGCGGCATCGTCGGTCAGGTCGAGAGTGGTTTTGCCGTCGGTGGTATTATACTTGGTAAAGGTGCTACCGCCATCTCCTGTCAGTTTATAGGTACTCCAATCGTATGTTTCTTTTGCTTCGGTTTCGCCCCAAGCGAAGTAGTTGCCGGTTTCCTCGGGCTTGGTGGCGCCTACGTTGCAGGTTGCCCATTTTACGCTCAACCCGAGATCGACCCACTCGTGGTTGTCCTCGGTGTCCGTATCGCTGCCCGTACTTGGACGTGCATCAAAATAGGCCGTGTAGGTTTCGTTGGCAATTACCTTGATGACGCGTTGAGAGTTTGTGTTGTCGTCGCTCCACCTTACAAATACATATTCCTCACTTGTAGGCGTAGCTGTCAGGGTGGCTTCCGTGCCTATCGCGTAGGTGCCGCCGCCGGTTACCGTACCCATCTCCTCATCGTTCGATAGCACGGTAAGCGTGTAGGTTACGACATCGGATGTCGGGGGGTCGTTCTGATTATCTCCATTTTGTTCGGTAGAGGGGTCTTTCGGCTCCGCATTTTTGTCTTTTTTGCATGATACAAGCGTCGTTGTACATACTGCGGCAAAGAGTATGGCCGCTACTAAAAATCTGTTCTTTTTCATATCGATTCGAAGTTTTTTTTTGATGAATAATCAATAATTGTATTTCATGTTTTTATAATGATTCTGACACAAAACAGACTGCCCCAAATCCATACGGACTTGGGGTGTTCTTATGAATATAAATACTTGATTTATAATATATTGAATTGTGTTTTTTTGGGGGGGGTAAAATTACTCCTCTGTTATGGTTTTTTCCCGAAAAAACAGGCAATATGTCGGAATAGGTTTTCATATATGACAACAACAAAGGTATAAAAAAATAACAATAGAATGTTTTTTTAATATTTCGTTATTTGCTCTGTAACAGAGCAGAAAAAAAAGCAGAACACTTGTCGGTGTCCTGCTTTCTTTCTGATAAAAACAATTTATTTCGATACGAAACGGAAGTGCGAACCATAGCGTTCGAAGGCTTGGCGTTCGAGTTCTTCGCGGTGGTCGGGGTGTGCTACGCTGATAATGAGTTTTGCACGTTCTTGCAAGGTTTTGCCGTAAAGATTTACAGCTCCGTATTCGGTTACGAACCAATGCATGTGGTTGCGTGTCGTAACTACACCTGCACCCGGGTTTAGCACATTGGCAATTTTGCTTACGCCTTTGTTGGTTACCGAAGGCATTGCGATAATCGATTTGCCGCCTTTCGAGCGCGAAGCACCATAAACAAAGTCGATTTGTCCGCCTACGCCCGAGTAGAACTTCGTACCTAAAGAGTCGGCACAAACCTGTCCCGTCAAATCCACTTGCAAAGCAGAGTTGATGGCTGTTACTTTGTCGTTTTGGCAAATGATGAACGGATCGTTGGTGTAGCCTACGTCCATCATTTTCACCATCGGATTGTTGTCGATAAAGTCGTACACTTTTTGTGAACCCATCAAAAAAGTGGAAACCATTTGTCCTTTGTCCAATTTTTTGTTTGCTCCGTTGATAACGCCTTTTTCTACCAACTGAAGAACACCGTCGGCAAACATCTCGGTGTGAATACCCAGATTCTTGTGGTTGCCGAGTTGTGCCAATACGGCGTTCGGAATGGCTCCGATACCCATTTGCAGGCAGGCTCCGTCTTCGATAAGAGCGGCACAGTTTTTACCGATAGCGGTTTCTATTTCGTTCGGCTCGCTGAAGTGTGCGGGTTCGAGTGGCGTGTCGTCTTCCACAAAAATGTCGATCATGCTCATCGGAATGAGGGCATCGCCAAACGCACGAGGTACGTTTTTGTTTACCACGGCAATCACATAGTCGGCAGTTTCGATGGCTGCCAAGGTTGCATCTACCGATGTGCCGAGCGACACGAATCCGTGTTGGTCGGGCGGACATACCTGAATCATTGCCACGTTGCATTTGATGTATCCCTCGCGATAAAGACGTTGCGTTTCGCTCAAAAAGATGGGTATGTAGTCGGCATACCCTGCTTGTACGTTTTTACGGACATTGCTTCCTACAAAAAAAGCATCGTGTTGGAATATTCCTTCGTAGCGTGCCTCGGTGTAAGGAGCCGGCCCTTCGGTGTGAAGATGATGAATGTGAACGTCTTTCAATTCGCCTGCATCGCCACGACGGCACATAGCCTCGATTAAACATTGAGGAGCGCTTGCCACACTGCTCAAATGCACATGGTCGCCCGATTTGATAACTTTTACAGCTTCGTCGGGAGTTACTGTTTTGTAATTGATTAAAGCCATTTTATATAAAATTTTAAAGTTTAATTGTTTCGATTACTTGGTTGATGTCGAGTAGTTGTTGCTCGCCCGTTTGCATGTTTTTGAGCATGACTTTGCCTTCGTTCAATTCGTTTTCGCCGACAATGGCCACAAACGGGATTTTGTTGTTGTCGGCATACGTCATCTGTTTTTTTATTTTGGTCAATTCGGGATAGACTTCCGTATTGATGCCGTTGCTACGGGTTTGGGCTGCCATTTTTGCACAAGCCTCCAATTCGTTCTGCCCGAAAGCGACGAACAAAAGTCGTGTGCGTTCGACGGCATTTTTCGGGTATAAATCCAATTGATTTAACACATCGTAAATGCGGTCGGCTCCAAATGAAATGCCAACGCCCGAAACTCCGTTCAGTCCGAATACGCCCGTCAGGTTGTCGTAACGTCCGCCACCGCTGATGCTGCCCATGGCCACATCAAGTGCTTTTACTTCGAGAATGGCTCCCGTATAGTAGTTCAACCCGCGTGCAAGCGTAAGGTCGAGTTCTACTTCGTATTGCATCGGCAATTTGCCGACGGCATTCAAAATGGTTTCCGTCTCCTCAATGCCTTTCAGACCGATTTTCGAAGTTGCAAGGGTTTGTTTGAGTTGTGCGAGTTTTTCGGCATTCGTCCCTTTGAGCAACAACACGGGTTGCAATTTTTCGACCGCCTCGGTTGCAATACCTTTTTCCAACAGCTCTGCATTGACGTTGTCCAAACCGATTTTGTCCAATTTGTCGATGGCCACCGTAATATCAACTATGTGGTCAGGCTCGCCAATATATTCGGCAATTCCGCTCAAAATTTTACGGTTGTTCAGTTTTATCAATACGTTTATTTGCAAACGCTTGAAAACTTCGTTTACCATTTGTATCAATTCCACTTCGTTGAGTAGCGAGTCGCTTCCGACCACGTCGGCATCGCATTGAAAAAATTCGCGATAACGCCCTTTTTGCGGACGGTCGGCACGCCAAACGGGTTGTATTTGAAAACGTTTGAACGGGAATGTTATTTTGTCTCGGTTTTGTACCACAAATCGGGCAAAGGGGACGGTCAAATCGTAACGAAGTCCTTTTTCCGATATTTTGTTGGTGAGTTTTAAGCTGTTTTTCTGTATCAATTCTTCGGTTTCTACTTTTCCGAGAAAATCGCCCGAATTAAGAATCTTGAACAACAATTTGTCGCCCTCTTCGCCATATTTCCCCATTAGGGTAGATAGGTTTTCCATTGCAGGGGTTTCTATTTGTTGAAATCCGTATAAGCGGAAAACCGATCGAATGGTGTCGAAAATGTAATTGCGTTTCACCATTTCTTCGGGAGTGAAATCGCGTGTTCCCTTTGGTATTGAGGTTTGTTGTGCCATATTTTTTCTAAAAAATTGAGTTCATAATAGTTGCGGTAGCCCCTATATGCGTTTGTATGTAATTTCCGGCATGTTTGCCGACCTCGGTACGACCTGAAACGTGTGCCGCAATCCGATTGAAATCCTTCAAACTATTGACGGAGAAAGCTCCGCCACAGGCTATCAAATCTTTTGCTTCTTCTGCTTTCCGATAATTGGGTCCAAAGATAATAGGAATTTCCCAAACGGCGGCTTCCAAAGTGTTATGAATTCCCACTCCGAATCCTCCACCGACATAGGCCGTCGTTGCATAACGATAGATAGAAGAGAGCAGCCCGAAACAATCAATTATCAGACAATCGACTTGCTGTATGTTCGTTTCGGTTGCTTCCGAATATCGCAAGTACGGGCGTTTGATTTTTCTGCACAGAATTTCAATTCGATGATTCGAAATCTCGTGCGGTACAACGATAAGTTTCTCTGTAGTCGTTTGATTGAAATGGTTGAGAATGATTTTTTCGTCTTTCTCCCAAGTGCTTCCTGCTACCAATACACAGGCATTTTCGGCAAATGACTTTATCAGCGGCAACTCTTTGGCATTTTCGGCAATTTTTGCAACCCTGTCGAAACGCGTGTCGCCTGCTACGGATGCGTTTTCGATGCCGATGTTTTGCAAAAGTTTTTTCGAAATGTCGTTTTGAACGAAAAGGTGAGTGAAAAAACTCAATACTTTTCGGTGCGAAAACCCGTAAGGTTTGAAAAAAAACTGATTTTTTCGGAATACGCCCGAAACCAAATAGGTGGGAATCTCTCGTCGGTAAAGTTGTTCCAACGTGTTTTTCCAAAATTCGTATTTGATGAAAAAGGCTTTTTCAATATTGATTGCCTCTACAAATCGCTTTGCATTGCGTGGAGTGTCGATGGGGAAGTAGCATACGATGTCGGCAAGATTGTAGTTTTTGCGTACTTCGTAACCTGATGGCGAAAAAAATGTCAATAAGATTTTTTTGTCGCCAAATCGCTCTTTTATGGCTTCGATAAGGGGACGCCCTTGCTCAAATTCGCCTAACGATGCGGCATGTATCCAAATGTACTTGGCGTTTTTGTCCGCCTTTTTCAACTCTTCCCAAATCTCCTGACTCCCTTTCTGCCGACTGTGCATTTTCCCATTGAACAGAGCCATAATTTTTATAATCAGCTCCATCAGAAGCATGCCTATATTGTAAGCAGCGTTGTACATTTTTTTTGTTGAGCAAAGAGAAAAACGAATCTGAAAAAAATAATAAAAGACATTCCGTTTGGGGAATGTCTTTTTCCTTTTTTGGAACGGGGTTACTTTCTGATACCCAACTCCTTAATTATCGCACGATAGCGTTCGATATCTTTTTCTTTAAGATAGTCGAGCAATTGGCGACGTTTTCCCACCAACGCTTTCAAAGCGCGTGAGGTGCTATAATCTTTCTTATTTGACTTCATGTGTTCAGTCAAATGGCTAATACGGTAGGAAAATAATGCTATCTGGGATTCTGCCGACCCGGTATCAGTATTAGACTTCCCGTACTTTCCAAAGATTTCTACCTTTTTTTCTGTTGATAAATACATAAATAGAACTATTAAAAAATTATTTATAATTCCGTAAAAACGGACTGCAAAGATAGAACTTTTATTTTTAAGAGCAAAATTTATTTCACAACGATTTTTCTGTTTTCGTTTTTTGTTTTTATGATATATATTCCTTTTGATAATGCAATCGGCATAAAATAATTATTTTCTTTGCATGTTTCGGCAACAAGTTTTTTGCCTGCAATGTCGAAAATGGCAAAATCGCCTATTGCATCATAATTTCGTATCGTTAATAGATTGTTGCTGTAAAAAATAAAAAGTTCCGGATTGTTTGGTGACGTTTCCAATGCTCCCTCAATAGACGTTTCTTCAGGATTTAAAGGGTATGTGGTGCAGATGCCGTTTGCAGTGAAACGTGTGATTTTTTTGTCGTTGCGATAAAGCCAAATTGTGTCATTGGCACAAAGCATACAAATTACATTTTTAATCTCGGTGCATTCGTAAGTGGAAAAATGAGTTCCATCGTATTTCATTAACATACTATCGGAACAAAACCAAATGTTACCGTTGTCGTCTTTTTGAGTTGAGCAGAAAAATATGGTTCCCGAAATCTCAGAGTGGTTTTCCGCTGTGTAATTGTGCATTGTATTTGTAGCCGAAGAATAACAAAAAATGCCGTCATGGCGTGAAGTCAGCCAAATATTGTCGTTTTTATCAATAGTCATTGACAAAAATGTATGTCCGTATTCGGCATTTTTAGTGTCTAATTTGAATTTTTGTTCGGCGGTATCACTCCCTTTCTTTAGGAGATTAAGAGTGGAGCATCCGTAGTGATTTGTGGCAAACCATATATCCCCTTTGCTGTCAAACCCTAAACCAACGGTTTCTTGAGCCATGCTGTTCATGTTGTACACTCCGGTAACTTGTTTTAAACTATTATTCCCATTTTTGTTGATGAGTAAATTATATGTAAAATCGAAATTCCCTGCGGCATAACATGTGTTATCTTCGTCGAATGCCATTTCGGAATAACAGAATATTTGCATTGGAGGCCATGGAAAATCTTTGGCATGAACAATATCGGTTAAATTATTGCCGTCGAATTTTGATATGCGCCAACTTCCACCTATGTACAAATTATTTTCTTTATCTTTTTGCAGAGCAAGAATCCATTCTTTGTTGTTTTCGGTACGATAACTTTCTTCTAAATTTTCTTGCCATGCACATCGGGGTATTTCAAAAGGTGCAAATGTAGAAATACCTGTCTTTTTGTTGATTTTCACGACAATGGTATCGTTAAAAACTGCCCAAATGAAATCCCCAATATCAACCATTTTGTCTGAATGATAGTAGGTGTTGGTCGGATAGTCTGTTTCGAAATTGTTGGATATACGCAAAGGAAGATCGGGGTATGCCGTTATCGAATTTAGTACCAATACAAAACCTAAAAAACAAAAAACTCTTTTCATAAGTAGGGATTATTTTCTGTAAAGAAAAGGAATCTTTTCTATAAAACCTAATCTTTTTCAATAAAAAGCAAATGAGTTGCGTTAGAAGCTACACAACTCATTTTTAGGTGGATAGTCGTCTCTTTTAAGAGGACTTATCCAATTCCGAACAAAGCCTTTAACTCTTCTGCTTTGTCGGTTTTTTCCCAAGTAAACAATTCTACTTGGCAAGAAATCTCTTTTCCGTTACCGTCTTTGAATGTTTTGCTGACTACTTCGGGTGTACGACCGACGTGTCCGTACGAAGCCGTTTCTTCGTAAATCGGGTTGCGGAGTTTCAAACGGTCTTCGATTGCTTTTGGGCGCATGTCGAAAACCTGCTCTATACGTTTTGCAATTTCGCCATCGCTCATTTCGATGTTTGCCGTACCATAGGTATTGATATACAAATTCATCGGTTTTGCTACGCCGATAGCGTATGCCACTTGCACCAAGACTTCGTTGGCAATACCTGCAGCAACAATGTTTTTGGCAATATGTCGTGCCGCATAAGCTGCCGATCGGTCAACTTTCGAAGGGTCTTTGCCCGAAAATGCACCTCCTCCGTGGGCTCCTTTGCCTCCGTAGGTATCTACGATGATTTTCCGACCGGTCAGCCCCGTGTCGCCGTGCGGTCCTCCGATGACAAATTTACCTGTCGGGTTGACAAACAATTTGTAATCGTTCGTGAAAATGCGTTTGTATTGCGGGTCGCTTTCTATCACTTTCGGGATTAAGATGTTTTGTACGTCATTTCGGATGATATTCAGCATCTCTTCGTCGGCTTGTTGTTGTGTTTTGCTTTCGGAGGGGTGGATAAAATCGTCGTGTTGTGTCGAAATTACAATGGTGTCGATACGCACGGGACGGTTGTCGTCGTCGTATTCGATTGTAACCTGCGATTTCGCATCGGGTCGAAGGTAACGCATTTGCTTCCCTTCGTTTCTGATGTTTTTCAGTTCCAACAAAAGCGAATGAGCCAAGTCGAGTGTGATGGGCATAAAGTTTTTTGTTTCGTTGCAGGCGTAACCAAACATCATTCCTTGGTCGCCGGCGCCTTGCTCCATCGGGTCTTGACGCTCAACACCTTGATTGATGTCGCTCGATTGCTCGTGAATGGCCGAAAAAATTCCGCAGGAGTTGCCGTCGAACATATACTCGCTTTTTGTGTAGCCGATGCGGTTGATAACTTTGCGTGCCACGCTCTGCACATCGACATAAGCATTCGACTTTACTTCACCGGCAAGCACTACCTGCCCTGTTGTAACCAATGTTTCGCACGCAACTTTCGACGATGCGTCTTGTGCTAAAAAATTGTCGAGAATGGCGTCGGAAATTTGGTCTGCCACTTTGTCGGGATGTCCTTCCGATACAGATTCTGATGTGAAAAAGTAACTCATAAATAATTGTTTTTTAAGTTAATAATATGGTTAATTATAGTCTTAAAAAACGTGAATTAAAGAGTTTTGCTTGGAAAATAAAAAGATGTGTGTTTTTAGCATTTTTTATTGTGGTTGCAAGCATCCAAATTTGTCCACGTTTTAGTAAGAAACTTTGCAAAGATATATCAAATTTCTTATTGTTTTTGATTTTTATGCTTAAAAACTGAAAATGTTTTATTTTGTATTATTTTTGCACGATTGATTAGGCAGAATTGATGGAATCAGGTTTATTGCAACATATAAATACTCCCGACGACTTGAAGAAACTTGGCAAGCAACAATTGGAGCAGGTGTGTGCGGAGTTGCGTCAGTTTATCATCGACGAACTTTCGCATAACCCGGGGCATTTGGGTGCAAGTCTTGGCGTGGTGGAGTTGTCGGTGGCATTGCATTATGTTTTTTCGACGCCTTACGATCGTTTGGTGTGGGATGTCGGTCATCAGGCGTATGCTCATAAAATTCTGACAGGGCGTCGCGAACGTTTCTCCACCAATCGCAGATTTAAGGGTTTGAGTGGATTCCCATCGCCAAAAGAGAGCGAATACGATGCTTTTGGTGTAGGACATTCCTCTACGTCGATTTCTGCTGCATTGGGCATGTCCGTTGCCTCGAATCTGAAAGGAGAGGACGACCGACAGGTGGTAGCCGTTATCGGCGATGGCTCGATGACTGGCGGATTGGCTTTCGAGGGGTTGAACAATGCATCAATCAATCCGAACAATTTATTGATTATTTTAAATGATAACGGAATAGCCATAGACCCGATAGTGAGCGGCATAAGCCGTTATCTGACGAATATACATACTTCGACAACTTATAATAATTTACGTTACAAGGTGTATCGCTGTTTGAAGCGTTTGCATCTGATTACCGACGATCAGAAAAATCGTATTATCCGTTTTACAAATACGTTGAAAGGGAAAAAACTCTCTAAGAACAACATTTTCGAGGGATTGAATATTCGTTATTTTGGTCCGATAGACGGGCACGATGTGAAATTGTTGGTAGAAACATTGGAAAAAATAAAACGCTTTAAGGGCCCCAAGGTGTTGCATTGCATAACGGTGAAAGGCAAGGGTTATAAATCGGCTGAAGAGTCGGCTACGCTGTGGCATGCACCGGGTGAGTTCAATAAGGAAACGGGCGAGCGTGTAAATAATAAAAAACAGGGTATGCCTCCGCTGTTTCAAGAAGTGTTTGGAAATACCTTGTTGGAATTGGCACGAAAAAATGAAAAAATTGTGGGCATAACGCCGGCAATGATGTCCGGTTGTTCGATGAACATAATGAAAAACGAATTGCCCGATAGGATATTCGACGTCGGCATTGCCGAGGGACATGCCGTAACTTTTTCGGCAGGTTTGGCAAAAGAGGGATTATTGCCGTTTTGTAACATCTATTCCTCGTTTATGCAACGGGCTTACGACAATGTGATACACGATGTGGCATTGCAAAATCTGAACGTGGTGCTCTGCTTGGACAGGGCTGGAATTGTCGGGCAAGACGGAGCAACGCATCAGGGAGAATTCGATTTGGCATACTTCCGTTGTATCCCGAATCTTACAATCGCTTCGCCGTTTGACGAGTCGGAATTGAGAAACCTGATGTATACGGCACAGTTGCCCGACAAAGGAGCTTTTGTGATTCGTTATCCGCGTGGTGCAGGAGTCTTAAAAGAATGGAGAACTCCGATGCGGGAAGTCCCCGTCGGGAAAGGTCGGTGTATAAAAAATGGTTCGGAGGTGGCTGTGATAAGCATCGGACCGATTGGAAATACGGCGTTGCGTGCCATCGAATCGTTGGGTGACGATGCGGGTCGGGTTGCTTTGTACGACTTGCGTTTTGTGAAGCCACTGGACGAGGTTTTGTTGCGCGAAATAGGACAAAAATATCGACAAATAGTAACGGTGGAAGATGGCGTTTTGAAAGGTGGAATGGGAAGTGCCGTGTTGGAATTTATGTCTGACAACAACTTGTCGCCGAAAATAACGCGATTAGGTATTCCCGATGTCTTTGTAGAACACGGTATGCCTTTTGAACTTTATGAAATGCTGGGGCTTGATAGTAAAGGCATTGCCGAAACATTAAATAATATTCTTAAAAACTTACAGTAGCAATGAGGATAATTATAGCAGGAGCGGGCGCAGTTGGAACTCATTTGGCAAAAATGTTGGTACGCGACAATTTTGATATTGTACTTTTGGACGAAAGCGAAGAACGTCTGCGGGGACTTGATGCTAATTACGATTTGATGACAAAAATAGGACGACCTACTTCGCTTGAGGATTTGGCAGAATGCAATGTAAAAAATGCCGATTTGTTTATTGCCGTCACTCCCGACGAAAGTGTTAATATGACGGCTTGTATGTTGGCAACCAATTTGGGCGCAAAAAAAACGGTGGCACGTATCAATAATACTGAATATTTGAAACCCCAAAATGCAGAGTTTTTTAAACAACTTGGTGTCGATTCGTTGATTATGCCCGAGCGTTTGGCAGCCAACGAAATTATCGATTCGTTGAAAACGGGTTGGTTGCGCGAACAACGATATTTTTGCGACAAAGCGTTGATATTGCTTTGCGTCAAAGTGCGTGCAGGAGCTCCGTTGGTAAACAAATTGTTCTCGTCGGGCTATTTCGACCATGGTCGTTATCGAATTGTTGCTATCAAACGCCATCAGAAAACCATCATACCGAAAGGAGTTGATGAGGTTTTGCCCGGAGACGTTGTGTATTTTATAACTACAAAAGACAATCTTGAATTTGTACGGCAAGACGCAGGCAAATCGCTATTTGCAGTCAAAAAAGTGATGTTTATGGGTGGAGGCTCAATTGCCCGAAGAGCAATTCGTGATATTCCGAAAGAGGTGGAAATAACTGTAATCGAAAGCAATACGGAACGTTGCCGAAAATTGTCGGAAATGGGATTGCCCAATTTGCTTATTGTACAAGGTGATGGACGCGATTTGGATTTGCTTAAAAGTGAAGGGTTGCAGGAGATGGATGCTTTCGTGGCTATTACCGACAACTCGGAAGCCAATACTTTGACTTGCTTGACGGCAAAAAGTTTCGGAATAAAAAAGAGTATTGCCGAAATTGAAAATCTTGATTACATCGACGTGGCCGACAATCTTGATATAGGTTCGATTATCAACAAGAAACTGATAGCGGCAAGTTACATTTATCAACTGACTTTGAACGACGATGTACTGAATGTGCAGTGTTTGACTTATTCGGATGCCGAGGTGGCAGAGTTTATTGTAAACGAAAATGATAAAATAACGCAGGATAAAGTGAAAAATTTGCGTTTGCCGAAAGATGTCAATATCGGAGGCGTTGTGCGTGATGGGAAAGGTTTTGTTGTGAATGGCGAAACTCAAATACTGCCTAACGACCATGTGGTGGTATTTTGTACGGCGGCAAGTATCCGAAAATTAGAAAAATTGTTTTGATTTATGAGAAGTACCTTCAATTGGAAGTTGATTGTTTTTTTGATTGGGGTGTTTTTGTGCATCGAAAGCGTTTTTATGTTTATAGCGTTTTTGGTTGCATTGCGATACAATGAATACGATTATCCGTATTTGCTGGCATCTACGCTCATTACGGTTGTTGCCGGTATTTTGTCGATGTTGGCAGGCTATCGTTATACGACAAAAATGGACAAACGGGTAGGCATACTGACAATTACTATCGTTTGGTTGCTATTTTCGCTGTTTGGAACGTTGCCCTTTTGGTTGAGCGGAGCAATCCCGTCGTTTACCGATGCGTTTTTTGAAACTATGTCGGGAGTTACCACAACGGGTGCATCTGTGCTGACAAACATAGAGGCTCTACCTCACGGATTGTTGTTTTGGCGAAGCCTCACACAATGGATTGGCGGTATGGGATTCGTGTTGATGTCTATGGCTATTTTGCCGTTTCTCAATGGCGACATGCAGTTGTTTTCGGCTGAAGCGACCGGACCTATACAGGACAAACTGCAACCTCGAATAAAAGCCACTGCCCGGCGTTTATGGGTGCTGTATGTGGGACTTACGTTGCTCGCCATGGTGTTGCTATGGTTGGGTGGAATGAGTTTTTTTGATGCACTTTGTCATTCATTGGCAACCTTGTCGACCGGTGGCTATTCTACAAAGCAGAGCAGTATCGCTTATTGGGATTCTCCTTTTATACAATATGTGATAATCGTGTTTATGTTTATTGGCGGTACAAAGTTTATTTTGCTTTATTTGGCAATGATAAAAGGCAAAGTAAAACGCTTGTTGCAGGATGAGGAATTTAAATGCTATGCTTTGGTGGTGCTTCTTACCACGATAATAATTGCAATTATTGTGGCTTGTACAACGCATGTGAATACGCTTTCGCAATGTGAGCAAATCTTTCGCGATAGTTTGTTTCAGGTGGTTTCTATAATAACGACCACTGGTTTTTCTACCTACGATTATCAATTATGGGATAAAACGGTGTGGATTTTTATTCTGCTTTTAATGTTTGTCGGTGCCTCGTCGGGTTCGACAAGCGGTGGGTTGAAACTTTCGCGTATTGTGATACTGATGAAAAATAGTTTTTATGAGTTTAAACGTCGGTTGCACCCAAACGCATATTTGCCTATAAAAATGAACGAACATGTGATACCAGAGTCGGTGGTGAATAGCATATTTTCGTTTCTTGTTATTTATACGTTTATGATATTGATAGGGCTTATTGCATTGTTGTTGATGGGTCTGTCGCCAAGCGAAGCGTTGGGTGTTTCGGTTTCGATGTTGGCAAATGTTGGTCCTGCGTTAGGCGATTTTGGTCCTTCGGGTACCTTTCTTGCTCTGCCTGCTGCCGCAAAATGGGTGTCGGCATTTCTGATGTTGATAGGTCGTTTGGAGTTGTTTACGGTATTGTTCTTGTTTTCTCCGTCATTTTGGAAAAGATGAATGCGATTATAAAAAGGCTGTTGCTTCTGTTTTGTTGTTTGTTGTTGTCGGTTCCGTCAATGGCAAAAAACAAGCGTGAAATGCGTGCGGTTTGGATAGCTACGGTGAAAAATATCGATTGGCCGTCGGCTTCAGGGTTGAATGCGTTGGAGCAACAGCAAGAAATAATTGCGATGTTGAATGGATTTAAACAATTGAAAATCAATACAATATTTTTTCAAATTCGCCCTTGTTCCGATAGTTTTTACAAATCCGATTTAGAACCGTTGTCAATGTATCTGACAGGAAAACAAGGTGATACGTTGTGCTACGATCCGTTGCAGTTCGTTATCGAAGAGGCTCACAAACGTTGTATCGAGGTGCATGCGTGGATGAATCCTTATCGTGTGGCAATGACGGCGGATACGACAACCTTGCACCCCGAGCATTTGTATTTCAAGAAACCGTATTTGTTTGTCGAATATGGTGATAAAATTTATTTTGACCCCGGTTACGACGAAACGAGGGCTTTTCTGAACGATGTGGTGGCCGATGTCGTAACGCGTTACGATGTCGATGCAATTCATTTTGACGATTACTTTTATCCTTATCGTGTGGCAAATCGTGACTTTCCCGATAGTCGCTCTTTTGCTGAAAATCCGCGTGGTTTCTCGGCAAAAGAAAAAGACGATTGGCGAAGAAACAATGTAAATCTTGTGATTTCGGAATTGCAACACACCATAAAATCGTTGAAACCTTGGGTTGAATTCGGTATCAGTCCTTTCGGCGTTTGGCGAAACAGCGATAAAGATGCCAACGGTTCGCTCACAAAAGCGGGTATGACAAACTACGATGATTTGTATGCCGATATTTTGAAATGGCTCAAAGAGGGTTCTATCGACTATGTGGTACCGCAACTTTATTGGGAAATAGGCAAAAAAAATGCCGATTATGCCGTGTTGGTCGATTGGTGGAATCGGAATGCTTATGGTAAGAATTTGTATGTCGGGTTGTTCGTCTCGGGATTGGGAGCGAATAGGGCTTCGGCTTGGCACAACGGCAACGAAATTGTCCGACAATTGCTTATGAATGAGCAATTTGAAGATGTACAAGGGAATGCCTTTTATAGTGCAGCACCGTTTCTGAAAAATCCGAAAGGTTTGCTTGATACGTTGTCGAATAATTTTTATCGTCATTGGGCGGTACCGCCTGTAACTACCTCTTTGGTTGAAAAAGAAGAAGCTCTGCCTCCTGTCAATTTGCACATACAACGTTGTGCAGACAAATTATCGCTTGTGTGGAACGCTCCTATTGATTCCGGCAAGCAGAATCAGACAGCCTATTATATTGTGTATGCATTCAAAAGCGGTCTGCCCATTGATAAGAATCGTGCCGAAAATATTTGTTGTTTGACGGCAGAAAACTCAATCGATATTATGTCAATAGCTTCTTTAAAAGGAGATTATGTATTTGGTGTAACGGCCGTCAACCGTTATCGAAAAGAGAGTGAATTGATTTTGCTCGAAAACAAATCGTTTCATTTTTAGACCATGATATATTCAGATTTAATTGCCGATGCACTCGCATTGACACCGAAGCAGGTGAAAAACACCATACAGCTTTTAACCGACGGAGCCACCGTTCCGTTTATCAGTCGCTATCGTAAGGAGATGACCGATGCTTTGGACGAAGTGCAGGTATCGAACATAAAAGAACAATACGAACGATTGTTGGAAATAGAGTCCAGAAAAAAAACGGTGCTTGCCGCCATCGAAAAGCAGGAAAAACTCACCCCCGAACTCCGAGAACGTATCAACTCTTGTTGGGACATGGTGGAGTTGGAGGATATTTATTTGCCTTACAAACAGAAAAAACGTACTCGGGCGGAGATTGCTAAAGAAAAAGGACTTGAGCCTTTGGCAAAAATAATTATGATGCAAAGAGATAATGCCTTGTCGGTACGCTTGTCGAGTTTTGTCAGCAATGCGGTACCCTCCGAAGACGAAGCGTTGAAAGGTGCACGCGACATTATTGCCGAATGGATAAACGAAAGTGAGTCGGCACGCAATGCCGTGAGAGGTGTGTTTGCTTCGAAAGCAATGATAACTTCGCGAGTGGTAAAAGGAAAAGAGGCCGAAGGCGATAAGTATACCGATTATTTCGAATTTTCGGAACCATTAGCCAAATGCACCTCGCATCGCTTGTTGGCAATGCGGCGTGGAGAATCGGAAGGGTTTCTTAAGATAACGATTCAACCCGATGAGGAACCATGTCTTGAGCGTTTGAATCGAATTTTTGTAAAAGCGGACAATGATGCTTCCGCTCAAGTTAATATGGCTGTGGAGGACGCTTACAAGCGACTTCTGCGACCAAGTATCGAAACGGAATTTGCTGCCAAAAGCAAGGAACGTGCCGATACGGAGGCCATTCGTGTTTTTGCCGAAAACTTAAGGCAACTTCTGCTTGCACCGCCTCTCGGACAGAAACGCGTTTTGGGCATCGACCCCGGTTTCCGCACGGGGTGTAAGGTGGTTTGCCTTGACGAACAAGGTAATTTGTTGCACAACGAAACGATATTTCCGCATCCGCCCCAAAACGAAGTGGCGCAGTCTGTTCGCAAATTGCAAAAACTTGTCGAAATGTATAAAATTCAGGCAGTGGCTGTGGGAAACGGGACGGCAGGGCGCGAAACCGAGTCTTTTGTTCAAAATATTCGTTACGACCGTAAGGTGCAGATTTTTTCTGTTAGCGAAAGCGGAGCTTCCATTTATTCTGCCTCGAAAATTGCACGCGAAGAGTTCCCCGAGTACGATGTTACGGTACGCGGTGCCGTCTCCATCGGCAGGCGACTGATGGACCCCTTGGCGGAGCTTGTAAAAATAGATCCGAAGTCGATCGGTGTTGGGCAGTATCAGCACGATGTCGATCAAATGCGGTTGAAAAAAACGCTTGACCAAACAGTTGAGAGTGTTGTCAATGCGGTGGGTGTGAATTTGAATACGGCAAGCAAACATTTGTTGGTTTATGTGTCGGGATTGGGAGCACAATTGGCACAAAACATAGTGGATTACAGAGCTGAACACGGGGCTTTTTCTTCTCGCTCGGAGTTGATGAACGTGCCTCGTATGGGTGCGAAGTCGTTTGAACAGTGTGCAGGATTTTTGCGTATAAGCGATGCAAAAAATCCGCTTGACAATTCGGCTGTGCATCCTGAAAGTTATGCGGTAGTACAACGCATGGCAACGGATTTGAATTGTTCGGTAGAGGCACTTATGCACGATTCCGGATTGCGTTCAAAAATCATTTTGGAAAAATACGTTACCGAGAAAACAGGATTGCATACCTTGAAAGATATTATGTCGGAGTTGGAGAAACCGGGACGCGATCCGCGTTCCGTTATCAAGGTGTTTGAATTTGATTCTTCGGTGAAAAAAATAGAGGATTTGCGGGTTGGACAAGTGCTTCCGGGAATCGTTACGAATGTTACCAATTTCGGGGCGTTTGTCGATGTGGGCATCAAAGAAAACGGATTGGTGCATGTATCCAATCTTTCCGATAAATTCATAAAAGACCCTGCCGAGGTGGTGCATCTGCATGAGCATGTGCAAGTGCGTGTGCTTGATGTCGATTTGCAACGCAAACGCATTCAACTCTCGATGAAAGGATTTTGAAATCGCTTATCCCATAAAGTCGGCATAACGCTCGTAGTCGGCACTTGTGAAAGAAATGCGGAAATGCTTTATTTCCGTATTTTTTTTGTACAGGAGTTTATTCCGCTAAAAAATGCCATAAAATCCATTTTAGATGCAGGTTCTGAATTGCTAAAAAAACTAAAATAGGTGAGTATGGACGCTTAATCCGATGGAAATTACTACTTTTGCAATTATAATAAAGAGATAAAAATAATTTAGTTATGAGTAAAAAAGCACTTTTGATGATACTTGATGGTTGGGGAATAGGTTCTCATACCAAGGCAGATGTGATATACGAAACTCCAACACCTTATTGGGATTATTTGCTAAAAACATATCCGAATTCGCAGTTGCAGGCAAGTGGCGAGAATGTGGGTTTGCCCGATGGACAAATGGGAAATTCCGAAGTGGGGCATTTGAATATAGGCGCCGGTCGGGTGGTGTATCAAGATTTGGTAAAAATAAATCTTGCATGTCGCAATAATACCATTATGCAAAATCCTGAAATTGTTTCGGCATTTACGTATGCAAAAAAGAACGGGAAAACGGTACATTTTATGGGTTTAACCTCCGATGGAGGAGTGCATAGTTCGCTCGATCACTTGTTTAAGTTGATAGATATAGCCGATGAATACAATGTGCCGGCTCGTGTGCATTGCTTTATGGACGGACGCGATACCGATCCGAAAAGCGGGAAAGGTTTCATTGAGCAGTTGTTGAAACATTGCAACGGGAAAACGGCTCAATTGGCTACAATCGTCGGTCGTTATTATGCAATGGATCGCGACAAGCGTTGGGAACGCATAAAAGAAGCTTACGATTTGTTGGTTGGTGCTGTAGGAAAACCAGCCGACGATATGGTTGCGGCGGTACAAGCATCGTACGACGAAGGTGTAACGGACGAATTTATGAAGCCGATAGTAAATGTTTCGGTCGATGGAAAAATTAAAAAGGGTGATGTGGTTATCTTTTTTAACTATCGTAACGACCGTGCAAAGGAACTTACAATCGTTTTGACGCAGCAAGATATGCCGGAGGCAGGTATGACAATCGTGCCCGAATTGTATTATTGCTGTATGACGCCTTACGATGCGTCGTTCAGAGGGGTTCATATTTTGTTTAACAAAGAGAATGTGGAAAACACGTTGGGCGAGTATCTGTCGTCGTGCGGAAAGACACAATTGCATATTGCCGAAACTGAAAAATATGCTCATGTAACGTTCTTTTTTAATGGAGGTAGAGAGGCTCCGTATGAAAACGAGGACAGAATTTTGGTGCCATCGCCAAAAGTGGCTACTTACGATTTGAAACCCGAAATGAGCGCTTACGAGGTAAAAGATAAATTGGTGGCAGCCATCAATACCCAAAAATACGATTTCATTGTGGTTAATTATGCCAATGGCGATATGGTTGGTCATACCGGTGTTTATGAGGCTATCGAAAAGGCTGTCGTGGCTGTCGATGCGTGTGTAGAAGCTACCGTAGAAGCTGCAAAGGCAAATGGCTATGAGGTGATTATCATTGCCGACCACGGAAATGCCGATAATGCCATCAATCCTGACGGAACTCCCAATACGGCACATTCATTGAATCCGGTTCCGTTTGTATATGTTTCGGAAAACCAATCGGCTACTGTCGAAAATGGTATTTTGGCAGATGTGGCTCCATCGGTTTGCCACATAATGGGAATCGCACAACCGAAAGATATGGATGGTAAAAATTTGATTCACTAATTAAACAAAATCATAGAACGTATGCGTACAAATGTTTTAGTGGTGCTTTTAGCACTGTTTTCTCAAACGGTTTGGGCGGAGGGGAATGATACCTTAATGCTTGTAGGAAAAACTCCTGTTACCGTATCTGAATTTGAGTATGTTTACAAGAAAAACAATCAGTATGGTGCTGAGGACAAAAAAACATTTGATGAGTATTTGGCGTTATATGAGAATTTTAAATTGAAGGTTGTGGAGGCGGAGTCGCTCGGTTTGGATACGACGGAGAATTTCCGCAGGGAGTTACTTGGATATCGCAACCAATTGAAATCTTCGTATTTGACCGATACACAGAAGTTTAATGAATTTGTGGAAGAGGCATATCGTCGTTCGTTGGAAGATGTCGAAGTGAGCCATATATTGATTCAATTAGCTCCGAATGCAACGGCAAAAGATACGTTGCAGGCTTATCAAAAGGCTTTGCGTGCAAAAAAACGTTTGGAAAAAGAACCTTTTGATGTGGTGGCTCGCAGTATGTCGGAAGATGCTTCCGTATCACGAAACGGAGGATATTTGGGCTACATTACGAGTATGACGACAATTTATCCGTTTGAAACTGCTGTTTACAATCAACCTATAGGAGTGGTGTCAAATCCGATACGTTCGCAAATAGGTTATCACATTGTCATGGTTCACAATCGTCGTCCTTCAGTAGGCGAAATAAAAGTGAGACATATTCTGAAAAGCGTTACTCCCCGAATGTCGGAGTCGGAAAAAGCACGTGTGAAGCAGCAAATTGATTCTATTTCCGAATTGTTGCAGCGTGGTGTCGATTTCGAGGAATTGGCAAAAAGCAACTCCGATGATAAGCAGTCGGCGGTAAATGGTGGCGATTTGCCGTGGTTCGGATTAGGGCGTATGGTGCCCGAATTTGAAAAAGCAGCATTTGCCTTGCAAAATGTTGGTGAAGTGAGTGAACCGGTATTATCGCCGTTCGGTTGGCATATCATAAAACTGGAGGAAAAACGAATGCCTGAACCTGAAACTAAAAAGAAAGATATTGCGGGGGCATTGTATCGTGATATTCGTATATTGGAGGTGCGGAATTCTTTTGTTGCAAAACTGAAAAAAGATTTTGATTTCGAGATGAACCAGAAAGCGGCAGATGAGTTGAAAAGGGTTTTTGAACAAAACAAATCCAATGATTCTATCTGTCAATTGCGTTGTGCCGCACTGAACGATGTTTTGTTCTCTTTTGCAGGAAACAGTGTTTTTCAGAAAGATTTCGCAAAAACCCTTTCGACCAAGTCTGAAGTGAATTTTGAGAATCGTTTACAAGATTTTGTTGCAACACAGCTGATTCGTTACGAAGATACGCAGTTGGAACGGAAATATCCTGATTTTGGCAATTTAATGCGGGAATATCACGATGGAATCTTGTTTTTCGAATTAAGCAAGCAGGAAGTTTGGGACAAAGCATCGAACGATACGCTCGGCTTGACAGCGTATTTTCAAAACAACAAATCAAAATACAAATACGAATCGCCACGTTTTAAAGGATATATTGTAAAATGTAGCGATAAAATAGTTGCAAAACAGTTGCAAAAAATATTGGCAAAAGCTAATGTGGATTCTATTCCGAGTTATGTTGCTCGTCGCATAAACATAGATAAAAAATTGGTTGAGCTGGAAAAAGGTTTATGGGAAAAGGGCGAGAATGCAGTGGTCGATTGTGTGGCTTTTTCAAAGAAAAAATATAAATCGGACAGCAATGCGGAATATCCTTTTGTGTTCTTGCAAGGAGAAGTGTTGGAGTTCCCAGATGACTATCATGATGTTCGTGGTCGTGTGATTTCCGACTATCAGGACTTTTTGGATAAGGAATGGGTAAAACGTTTGCGGGCAAAATATCCGATTCGCTTGTTTGAGGATATAAAGAAAACGATGCAATAAACCTATGATATGAAATTTACGTTAGTCATAATTCTTCTGATAACGGCAATGTTTTCTACTTGCCAAAAGGAGCATACGGATATGGGAAAAACTCCTATTTTGGAGGTAAACGGGCAAATTTTATACGAAGAGGATTTACCTAAAAATTTATTCCGAACACAATCGAAAGAAGATAGCGCAAAAATAGTTGACGGGTATATAAAGCGTTGGATAACAGACGTGATGATTATGCAAAAAAAAACGTGCAAAATCCGCTCGAAATAGAACATCTTGTAGAGGAATATCGCAAAGCACTGACTATTCAGTATTATCAGCAAAATCTTGTTAATCAGCGTTTAGAGCCACCTACCGAAGACGAGATAAGGCTTTATTACGAAAAGTATTCGTCTCTTTTCCTATTGGAAGAAAATATCATTAAAGGAGTCTTTGTGAAAGTTCCCAAGAAAACACCGAAAATAAAAGATTTGCACAAATGGCTGAATGCCGTTGATGATGAGAATCTTGAGAAAATGGAGAAATTCTGCGTCCGCAATTATGGTACGCTTGACTATTTTCAGGAAGAGTGGTATTATGCTGCGGACGTATTAGGTAAAATTCCGAATTTCTCTTCCGATGAGAAAACGGTGATTACCTCGTCCAATATTTTTGAACAAGAAGACAGCGTATTTACTTATCTGTTAAAAGTGACGGATTATAGATTGGCGGGAACGACAGCTCCTTACGACTTTGCCAACAAAAAGATAGAAAGCATTTTATTAAATCAGAAAAGAATTGATTTTATACATAAATTTGAGGAAGAACTCTACAATGATGCCTCAAAAAATATAAAGTTCTTAAAATAATTTTGTGTTACGAATGAAAAAGATTGGATTAACGATATGGTTCCTTTTATCGTCGGTGGTTTCGATTGTGTTCGCACAAAACAACATGATTGATGGTGTGGTTTGGATTGTGGGCGATGAGGTAATTCTAAAATCGGATGTCGAAGAACAACGACTTCGTATGCAGTACGAAGGTACTCGTATGCAAGGCGATCCGTATTGTTTGATACCGGAACAGATTGCTATTCAGAAATTATTTCTGCATCAGGCAAAAATTGATAGTATTGCGGTTTCTGAAAGTATGGTTTATGCGCAGGTAGAGGCTCGTATGAACTACTTTATATCCGAAATCGGATCCAAGGAGAAGATGGAAGAGTATTTCAAGAAAACAGCTTCTCAAATACGAGAGGAGTTGTACACCGTTACCAAAGAGCAAATGATTGTACAGCAAATGCAACAAAAATTGACTGGTGATGTAAAACTGACTCCCAATGAAGTGAGAACAATGTACGGCAAAATGGATGCCGATTCGATTCCGACTGTACCCGAAACGGTTGAAGTACAAATCATTACCATAGAACCGCCAATAAAACAAGAAGAAATTGATAGAGTGAAAAATCAATTGCGAGAGTTTGCCGAACGTGTTAATTCCGGTTCGGTCGATTTTTCGTTGTTGGCACGTTTGTACTCCGAGGATAAAGAGTCGGCTCTTAGAGGTGGCGAACTCGGTTTTGCGGGTCGCGGACGCTTTGTTCCCGAGTTTGCTTCGGCAGCATTTGCTTTGCAGGAGCCCGGTAAAATATCACGAGTGATTGAAACAGAATTCGGCTATCATATCATTCAACTGATAGAAAAACGCGACGATAGGGTTAATTGCCGACATATCTTGTTGAAACCGCGTGTTTCTATTGAAGAAAAACAACAAGCATTGGAACGCTTGGATTCTATTGTAAATGTGATCCGTAATGGGGAATTGACATTTGAAAGCGCTACGTTGCAATTTTCTTCGGATAAAGATTCGCGTATGAATGGAGGTTTGATACCTAATCAATATACAGGGTCGTCTAAATTTGAATATCAAAATTTACCTTCTGAAATTGCAAAAATGGCTTATAAACTGAATGCAGGAGAAATATCGGAACCTTTTGCCATGATGGACACAAAACTTGGACGAGAGGTGTATGCCGTTATAAAAGTTAAATCGAAAGTGAAAAGCCATAAGGCGAATTTAGTAGATGATTATCAGGAACTTAAATCTTTTCTGGAAGCGAAACGAGGGCAGGAAATCATACAAGAATGGATAACGAAAAAGCAAAAAGAAACTTATATCCAGATAGACGAAGAGTGGAAAAATTGTAATTTTAAACACGAAGGTTGGATTAAATGAGTAATTTTTTTCGACACATTTTCCCGAAGTTATTATTGTTGCTGTGTTTTTGTGTGAATGCTGAAATATCGGCTCAACATATTCAGGAAGAAACAACGTCTCTGCCTTTGAAAACGGTTCAAGAAGAACCACTTTCGTCTGATACGCTTCAAAATCCATTGCTGGAAACGACCTTGACCGGTACGTCAAACAACTCGATGATATACCTCGAAAATTCGGATATATTACTATTTGACAAGGATCGCTTGCCCGATGTTCAGGTACTTGTGGGCAATGTCTGTTTTCGACACGACGATATCTATCTGTATTGCGACAGCGCCTATTTTTACGATTATAAAAATTCGTTAGACGCATTCAGTAATGTAAAAATCGTACAGGGAGATACGCTTTTTGTTTACGGCGATGTTTTGTATTACGATGGGAATACCCGAATGGCACGGTTGAGGAAAAATGTGCGTATGGAAAACAAGTCGGCGCTTTTGATTACCGACAGCCTCAATTACGATAGGGTACGCAATGTGGGATATTTTTTCAAAGGCGGTCGGTTGGAAGATAGTTTGAATGTGCTGGTTTCTGTTTTTGGATACTATTATCCATCGAGTAATACGGCTAATTTCAGACGAAAAGTAAAACTTACCAATCCGAATTTTGTAATGAATTCCGATACGTTGAATTACAATACAAATACCAATATAGCCACTATTTTGGGACCTACACATATTAACTATGGAGAGGAAACGCATATTTATTCTGAAAAAGGCTGGTATGATACCAAAAACGAATTGGCAGAACTCTTGGATAATTCTTATGTGGAAAACCAAGATACGAAACGTTTGTTGGGAGATACCATTTTTTATAATAAGAAAAATGGCATAGCGCATGCTTATCGGAATATAGAACTTGCCGATACACTTAAAAAAGTGTCGCTTTTTGGCAATTATGGTTATTATAATGAATTAACTGAAACGGGGTTGGCAACCGATTCGGCGATGATGATTGAGTATTCGGGTGGAGATACGCTTTTTTTGCATGCCGATACGCTTTTTACTTATGCCGATTCTGTTTATAAAGTGGTGGAGGCTTATCATAATGTGCGCTTTTATCGTGTTGATTTGCAGGGGATTGCCGATTCAGCTTCGTATCAAACGCGTGATTCCACGCTTCAACTGATGTACAATCCGATTGTTTGGTCGGACGACCAGCAGATTATAGGCGATACAATTCGGGCTTATATGAAAAACGGTACTATGGACAAGGCGCATGTCATTGGAGCTGCATTCGCTTGCCAGAAAAAAGATTCGTTGCATTTCAATCAGATGATAGGAAAGGAGTTTTGGGCGTTTTTGCAAGATGGCAATTTGTACAAAATAGAGTCGAACGGAAATGCCCAGTCGATATTTTATCCTATTGATGAATCCGACGGTTCTTTTATAGGTTTAAATACTACTCAAAGCAGTTATTTGCATGCTTATTTTAAAGACGGGAAGGTGGATAAGGTTTTGATATTTCCATCCCCTACGGCAACAATGTACCCGATGGATCAGTTGACAAAGGAAATTATGTTTTTCCCGAATTTTACATGGAAACAAGAGTATCGACCGATGTGCAAAGAAGATATATTTTTACGTTTTGACCGTAAAAAAGATGAGGTTGGTAACTCATCAAGAAAACGGCTCTCGTCTAAAAGCGGCACAAAATAATGATGTTTACATTTAAGCAGTTTGCCATCAAACAGCAACGAAGTGCAATGAAGGTTGGAACCGACGGCGTTCTATTGGGAAGTTGGGTGGAAAAGCCTGCTCTCTGTAAACATATTTTGGATATAGGTACCGGCACCGGACTTCTTGCTTTGATGCTTGCCCAGCGTTTTCATGTGCCCGTCGATGCGGTCGAAATAGATCAAGATGCAGCTTCGGAGGCAATGGAGAATGTGGCTAATTCTCCATTTTCAGACTATATTAAGGTGATCAATTCGGATATCAGAACTTTTGTGCCGACAAAAAAGTACGATTTGATAGTTTGCAATCCTCCGTTTTTTGTGGGGGCGTTGCGATGCCCCGATGCAAGACGCTCGCAGGCACGTCATTCCGACAACTTAACCCCGGAATCCTTATTGTCTGTGGTGGAACGTATGCTCTCTCCAAATGGTTGGTTTTCGCTTGTTTATCCTATTCAGGAATCGGAGGCTTTTATGAAAATGTCGGATAAAAAGGGTTTGAAATGTATAAGGGAAATGGTGGTTTATCCAACTTATAATCATGCTCCTAAACGAAAACTAATGACATTTTCGTTCGCAGGTGGTCATTTCGTTTCCGAATCGCTTGTGATAGAAAAGGAAAGACATTGTTATACGGATGAATACAAAATTTTAACGAAAGATTTTTATTTGAATTTTTGATGAGTTTTCTTGAAACGACACATTTATCGATAGGGTATGGAAGAAAAAAGGTACAAACCGACCTGAATTTATCTGCCGAACAAGGCTCGTTGGTTTGTTTACTCGGTACGAATGGTTGCGGAAAGTCCACCTTGTTGCGGACGCTTGCCTGTTTGCAGGCTCCTCTTTCTGGCACAATTGCAATTAACGGACAAGCCTTATCGTCTAAAACGACCCAAGAGTTGTCTTTGTTATTCTCATTGGTGCTGACCGATGTGGTAAGTGTCGAAAATCTTCGGGTTTACGATTTGGTAGCATTGGGACGTACTCCTTATACCGGTTGGTTTGGTAATTTGTCGTTGACTGATGAAACAATAATTCGGAAATCCATCGAAGATGTGAACCTGTCCCATAAAAGCAATGATTTTTTGCAAGAGTTGTCCGATGGGGAAAAACAACGGGCTGTTATAGCTAAAGCGTTGGCACAAGATACGCCGTTGGTGTTACTCGATGAACCGACCGCACATCTCGATTTGCCAAACAGAATCGAAATCATGCTGTTGCTCAAACGTTTAGCTGACGAAACGGGTAAATGCTTTATCGTGTCGATGCATGAATTGGAATTGGCTATGCAGATAGCCGACTGCGTGTGGCTGATGTCGGAAAATGGTGTTGAATCGGGTATCCCTGAAGATTTGATGCTTTCCGGTGCCTTTCATCGATGTTTTGCATCGAACAATTACCATTTCAGCAAAAATGACGGACACTTCTCGCTCAATCATCAACATTGCGGTAAAACGGTTGCCGTACATGGAATTGATAATGATCGAAAAACGTGGCTGCTGTTGGCTCTGAAACGTTATGGTTATGACGTTGTGTCCGATTCTTCTATTGAGATTTGTGTTGAGCAGAACTACTTTTGGGTGAATGGTTCTTGTTGTGAAACGATTTCCGAAGTATTAAAGATATTGACTATCTTTGCAGCAAAATAAAAGCACTCTTTGTTATGAAACGTAAGTATTTGTTTTTGTTGAGTATTTTTGCTTTTTCTTCAACCAAAGCTCTTACATTAGAACAGCGTTTGGAACATCGGCATGAGGTGAGTGTCGGTTACGGAGAACAATTGTGTGATGCATTTAGTCCGAAAGGGAAACTTATAGGGATGGTTCAGCCCCGTCATTATTTTAATCAAAAAATAACGGGAAATATTTATGCGGAATATATGTACCAAATAAACAAACTGATTTCGTTTGGTATCAATTTCAATTTTAATGCTTGGAAATCGGATTATAAAGAGGATGCTGTTCCTATCTTTGCCGAAACGGGAAATTATGGACACAATGACAGTAGAATCGGAACAGAAAAGTATTATACTTATTCGTTTTTGCCTACCATTCGTTTTACCTATTTCGATCACCCGAACGTAAATCTTTATTCGGGTTTGAGTATTGGAGCAACCATGTTCGGTACTGTTGGTGAAATTTCCGGTATGTTGGCATTAGATGTATGTGCATTGGGCGTCGCTTTTGGCGATAAACAATGGTTTGGTAATGTGGAAGTCGGAGCCTTGTGCAGTAGTTTGTTGTTGGTTAATTTTCTTCCGACTCGTATTGTGAGTGTCGGTTTGGGGTATCGATTTTAATACTTGGAACAAAAAGAGATACAAAAAAAGAGTCCGACATGTCGAACTCTTTTTTTTCTGTTATAATTGCGTTTTTATTGTTGCTCAATCCAATCGACAATCCATTTGCCTACTTCGCTGCATTTATAGGGACGAACGCCTTCAACCTGAATTTCAGCAGTACGTATATTCGCATCTAACGATGCATTAACGGCTTTACGAATTAAGGTTCCTTCCGCCTTTAAATCAAAATACTCAAACAACATTGCCACCGATAGAATTTGTGCCAATGGGTTTGCAATATCCAACCCTTTTGCTTGCGGCCAAGAGCCGTGTATGGGTTCAAATACGGGAGTGTGTTCGCCTGTGGAAGCCGATGGCAATAATCCCATAGAACCGGTAATGCAAGAACCCTCGTCAGTCAGAATGTCGCCAAAAGTGTTTTCTGTAACCATTACGTCAAAAAATTTCGGTTCCTGAATCATACGCATAGCAGCATTGTCCACGTACATATAATCGGTGGTAACTTCGGGGTAAGAAGGTGCCATTTCTTTTGCTATTTGTCTCCACAAACGACTGCTTGCCAGTACGTTGGCTTTGTCAACCACGGTTAGATGTTTGTTTCGTTTCATTGCATATTCAAAAGCAACTTTTAAGATGCGTTCTATTTCAGGACGTGTATAAAAGTTGGTATCGTATGCTTTTTCGTTGTCTTGATATTTTTCGCCGAAATACATTCCACCTGTCAATTCTCGAATGCAAATAAAATTCGCACCTTTGACCAATTCCTCTTTTAAAGGCGATTTATGTATCAGACAATCGAAAGTTTCGACCGGACGAATGTTGGCAAAAAGTCCTAACTTTTTGCGCATAGCTAACAATCCTTGCTCCGGACGAACCTTTGCTGTGGGGTTGTTGTCGAATTTCGGGTCACCGACAGCTGAAAATAGTACGGCGTCGGCATCTATACATACTTGAAATGTTTCTTCAGGGAACGGGTCTCCAACTTTGTCGATGGCATCGGCTCCGCAAATAGCATCTGTAAAAACCACGTTATGCCCGAATTTTTTACAAACGGCATTCATTACGGCAACTCCTTGTTTGCTGATTTCGGGACCTATGCCGTCGCCTGCTAAAACTGCAATTTTTAAATCCATAATAGTTATTGTTTATTTTTTTGTTATCTGATTGTAACCAATGTTGCTCCAAATCCATATTCACGAAATGAAGCGTCTTGATAATAGCACGATTTGTATTTCGTTTTCAATTGTTTCTCAATCTCTTTACGCAGAATCCCCTCACCTTTCCCGTGAATGAAAACGATTTTGAAGCCTTTTTTTTGACGATATTCATTCATGACCTCATGAAATTTTTGCATTTGATAGTTCAGCATATCCGCATTCGACATACCTGCAGTTGTATCGAGTAGTGCATTTATGTGTAGGTCGATTTCGAGAGGCGAATTTTTCTCTTTTGGCTCTGCATGGAATTTTGTTTCGCTCTTTTTCGTTTCAAAAAACTTTGCTGCCGTATCCTTTGTTACAATAAAATCTTTGTCCGAAAAGCCTTTTTCGATTATAGGAAACAAATAGGCAGGTTGATAGAAAAAATCGTTTTCAGAAAAACTATGCAATTTGTAAAGTTTTGTCAGATTTAGTTCTTTATGCACGTCAATTGCCGGTTTTATTGAAAAATTATTTCTTTTTTTTAGAGCAATAGCTTGAAAAACGATGGTTCTGAAGTTGTTTAACTCATCTTTTTCTACGTCTTGAAGAAATAATTTAGTTTGAGGTTCTAACTCTCCATTTTCCAATAAATGAGGTTGCTCATCGCCTGCAAAAAACGAGAACTGAAGATAGTAGTTACTGTCGTTAATCAAAAAACATTCGTAGCCGGAGGTTTGCAACTCTTTGATATTTTTGGGTACAAATGCAAAATAAACGGATATTTGTTCTTTCTCGGGTTTCTCGTCCTTTTCGTCAAAACTATAGTGATTTTCCTTCTCAATCGATATTTGTTGGGGAGGTTTTTTTGTTTGTTCCGTCGGGAAGTTCATCTGATTTACATTTTCAATGACAACCAATTCGGAAATAATTGAAGGTATTTCAAAACCATCTTCTTCCAAAACCGTAGCAATCCGACCATCGATTTTGATAACGGTGCCACCGCCGATGGAGTTTAAAAAGCGAACTTTGTCTCCCAGTTTTACCATTGTGTTTTTTCGGGCAAAGATACAACAAAGAAACGAAAGTAAACGTTGAACCCTACGGAATATATGGAGTTTTAACGCCGACACAACATATTTCAGCGTGAGATTTGCAAGGACATTTGCCCGTTTTTGTTAATTGAGTGGTTATGCAAAAGCACTTGAACAAAAGTGTTTGCTTGGTTGTTTTTCTTTGTCAAAGAGCAAAAAAGAGTTTCATTCAGTTTTCTGAATAGTTTTTACTATTTTTGTGGGCAAAACACAGATATTTATGCAGTGGTTAAAAACAATAGGTCAGTATTTCATCTTGATAAAAACGGTGTTTACGAAACCCGATAGATGGAAAATGTTTTTTCGCCAACTCCCGAAAGAAATGGAAAATCTGGGTGTCAATTCGCTTGGGATTGTCATTATAATATCCATTTTTATAGGGGCGATTATGACAATACAGACGAAACTGAATACCGAGAATCCTCTTTTACCTCGTTACAGTACGGGATTGGTTACGCGCGATACGTTGTTGTTGGAATTTTCTTCCACAATAATGTGCTTGATACTTGCAGGGAAAGTGGGGTCGAATATAGCATCGGAAATAGGCACAATGAGAATAACCGAGCAGATAGATGCCCTCGAAATTATGGGTGTCAACTCGGCAAATTATTTGATTCTGCCCAAAATTGTGGCATTTGTTCTGCTGATGCCTTTTTTGGTAATTTTTAGTATGGGTGTAGGTTTGTTGGGAGGATATATGGTGGCGGAATTTTCCGATGTCATCACTGTGACGGATTATGTATATGGCATACAATATGCGTTTATTCCGTATTATGTTACTTATGCGATTGTGAAATCGTTGGTGTTTGCATTTATTATTACCTCCGTGGCTGCGTTTTACGGCTATTATGCTTATGGTGGAGCTCTTGAGGTTGGCAAGGCAAGCACCAAAGCGGTTGTAAACAGTAGTGTGCTGATATTGTTGTTTAATCTGATTTTGACAAATTTGATGTTGGTATGATAGAGGTACGAAATTTGAGCAAATCGTTTGACAATAAACAGGTATTGAAAGACATTTCTGCCGTATTCGAAAACGGAAAAACAAATCTTATCATAGGTCGAAGCGGTTCGGGAAAGACGGTTTTGATGAAAAGCATAATCGGTTTGCATCGGGTGGATGCCGGCGAAATACTATATGACGGTCGGGATTTGACAAAAATGCGATTTCGCGATATAAAAGAATTGAGAAAAGAGGTCGGTATGCTTTTCCAAGGTTCGGCTCTTTTCGACTCGCTTACGGTTTTTGAAAATGTGATGTTCCCGTTGGAAATGTTTTCTTCGATGACAAAAAAAGAGATGGTTGAGCGTGCCGAATTTTGTATCAATCGAGTGAATCTGACAGAGGCAAAAGATAAATACCCGTCGGAGATAAGTGGCGGTATGCAAAAACGTGCGGCAATTGCTCGTTCCATAGCATTAAACCCGAAATATCTTTTTTGCGATGAGCCGAATTCGGGATTAGACCCACAAACATCGTTGATTATCGACCAGCTGATAAAAGAAATCACGCAAGAATTTGATATAACGACCATTATCAATACGCACGATATGAACTCGGTGATGGGAATCGGCGATAATATTATTTTCATTCACGAGGGACAAAAAGAGTGGCAAGGCAGTAAAGATGAAATTTTCGATTGTAAGAATCAGAACTTGAATGATTTCGTTTTTGCTTCCGATTTGTATAAGAAGATAAAAAAAGCACATAATAATAACCCTTAAAAATCATTATTTATGCAAGAAAAAACAAGATATTCTGATGAGGAATTGGAAGAGTTCCGTCAGTTGATACAAGAAAAATTAGATGCTGCACAGAAATATTACGATGAACTACGCTCGGCAATTACAAATGTAGAAGGAAACGATGTGTCCGACACCTCTCCTACTTTTAAGGTACTGGAAGAGGGCGCCAACACCTTGTCGAAAGAGGAGTTGGGACAATTGGCGCAACGTCAGATGAAATTTATTCAGCATTTGCAGGCAGCTTTGGTGCGTATAGCAAATAAAACCTATGGTATTTGTCGCGAAACGGGAAAACTGATTCCGAAAGAGCGTTTGCGTGCTGTGCCTCATGCAACTTTGAGTATCGAAGCAAAAGAGAAACGCTGATAAACGGACAGAATGGGTAAAAAACTTAAAACGAGTCTATTCGTTTTGGCAATTCTTTTGATAGACCAAGTTTCAAAAATTCTGGTTAAGACGAACATGGCACTTGGCGATTGCATTCCGATTTTCGATTGGTTTAAAATCTACTTCATCGAGAATCCGGGAATGGCATTTGGTATGACCATCGGCAGCAAGTTCCTGCTGACAGCGTTCCGAATCTTGCTTATCGGAGTAATCATTTATTATTTGGTACAACTCTTTAAAAAAGATTACAAGTTGAGTTATATACTTTGTTTGTCCACCATTTTGGCGGGAGCTATTGGTAACGTTATCGACTGCTTGTTTTATGGTATGATTTTTACGGAAAGTACACCTTTTCATGTTGCCGAATTCACTCTTACCGAAGGCTATGCCTCGTTTTTTCAGGGTATGGTTGTCGATATGCTTTATTTTCCGCTTTTTGAGTTCCCCGAATGGATGCCGTTCGTTGGGGGAGAGGTCTTTTTCAGCCCTATTTTTAATGTGGCCGATTCGGCAATTACCGTCGGAATGTTTGTGCTGATATTGTTTTTTAGGAACGATTTTGAACAAACATTTAATATTTTCAACAGAAAAAATAAAACTATTGACGAGCGTGTGGAGTAGAGTTGCGCAGAGGGTCGGCGGAGTATTGTTTGCCACGTTGTTTCTGTTCCTTTCGTGTGCCAAACGCGACTTTAAATTGCTCTCCGAAGAAGAAATGGTAAATCTCCTTACGGAGTTTTATCTGACCGAAGGTTCGCTGGATGTAATGTTTATTCGCGATGAACAGAAAAAGAATCTTTACTATAATAGTTTATTTCAAAAATACCATGTAACACGTCGCGATTTTGAGAAGTCGGCAGCCTATTATGCAAAAGATGCAAAAGATTTAGAACTGATTTACGAAGCAGTAATTGATAGTTTGAAATCGAAAGAGCTGTTGGTTGCGTCTAATTATTATCATCCGCAAGAGATAGAGCCTACGACCAAACCTGTGCAAATGGATACGCTTAATCTTTGGCTTTCGGAGCGGAGGGTGGTTTGGCATACTGATTCGTTAAGGCGAGAAAATGAGTTGCCGTTTGAGTTCTCTGATAGCAATTATTTTGCTCAAGGCGATAAGTTTGTACTTTATTTTCTACAAAGTACTGCTTGGCGTGACTCGCTTTGTGGAGCCTATGCCGAGATGTATGTCCGTTATTCGAATAATGAAATGGATTCCGTATCGGCAATGCTTATTCCTGACGAAAGAGTGCGTCGTTATCGATTGTCGGTCAATAATCCGGATTCTTTGCGTCCTGTCGCTGTTTATGGCAATTTGCTTTGTTGCGATACGGCAACGGGGATTCCTGACCGATGGTTTGATAGTATAGCTGTTTATCGAATATTTGATGCCAATAAAAATCCGCTTCCGGATTCGTTGAAAGCTCTCTTTTTGGAAGAGGCGGAATTGCCAAAACTCCCCCAATCAATAGAGCCGACAATACATCGAAATCTTGAAATTGAGAACAAGAAAATCAAGTTGAAGCAGCAGGATTTATAATCTTCGTCTGAATTCCGAACACACAATGCCCGTTGCAATGGCCACGTTGAGCGACTCGGAGGTAGAACAACCTTGCGGATAGCTCGGAATGAAAAGTTTGCGTGTAACCTGTGCTTTTACCTCATCGGAAATGCCGTTCCCCTCGTTTCCCATTACGATAATTCCGTTTTTGGTCAATTCGGCGGAGTAGATGTTTTCACCTTCGAGAAAAGTGCCATAAACGGGAATGCTCGTTTTGCAATGTTTGATGAGAGTGAAAAGTTCGGCTTTGGTAACATAATGCATCTTTACGCGTGCAAGAGCACCCATAGTGGCTTGAACAGCTTTGGGGTTATAAACATCTACGGTTTGTTCGAGGCAAACAACGTGGCGGATGCCAAACCAATCGGCAATGCGTACGATTGTGCCCATATTGCCGGGGTCTTGTACACCATCAAGTATTAAAACTAAATTGTTTTGGAGCGTATCGTGAGTAAGTTGGTGATTCTCCCGCTTGAATATGGCTGTTACGGGTGATGGAGTTTTGAAAAACGACACCTTTTTTATCTCTTCAGTAGTTTCCACCGATATTATCTCTTCGGCAGGTAAGGCGTGTGTC
>SAMEA3663036__coassemble_23_pt1 | contig 81609 bp, 69 predicted proteins | sample SAMEA3663036__metabat2_low_PE_036 | metagenome-assembled genome bin SAMEA3663036 (sample SAMEA3663036) | pig gut metagenome | biome: pig gut; feature: pig-associated habitat; material: faeces | place: France | collected 2012 | reverse complement strand
TCTTTCTCAAATTTGGAAGTACTCTTAATTTTCCCTGTCAGTTTTTTCCAGAAAAGATTCATCTATATAAAATTTTAGTTTTATTACTCTTTTTGCTTTAAAACATCAATACACTCCTCCACCGAATTGCATACGCACAAGTTCTTTGTCCGAGCAAAACCCAACCGTTCTTGCATCATACGGCTAATTTGCGTCAATATTCCGTCATAATAACCATCAATATTCACAAGAATAGTTTGCAGTTCGTTGTATTCAAGTACCGAAGAAGAAATGGTATCAAACAACTCGTCAAATGTACCAAAACCTCCCGGCAATACCACACAAATATCGGAATAGTCTTTCAACAACTCTTTACGTTCGGACAATGTTTCCACACAAAGCATCTCATCAACGATAGTTGATTTACGCCCTTTGTCAACAATTTTTTGCGATATAACACCCACGATATAACCGGACTCTTCGCGTACGGCTTGTGCTACTGCGTCCATTAGTCCGCCGGTTGCACCGCCATACACCAACGTATGTCCGTTCCGCGCAATCCAATATCCCAACTCCTTGGCTTGGGATTTGAACGATTCGGAAGCAAGATCGCTTGATGCACAAAATACCGCAATATTCATCAGTTTAAGCGTCTATATTAGCGTAAGTTGCATTTTCTTCGATAAACACACGGCGAGGCTCCACATCGTCTCCCATCAACATAGAGAATATTCTGTCGGCTTCAGCAGCATTTTCTATGGTTACCTGTTTCAAAACTCTGCCTTCGGGCGAGATGGTCGTTTCCCAAAGCTGTTCGGGATTCATCTCTCCAAGACCTTTATAGCGTTGCGAATGAATGCCTTGCTCGCTACCATTACCATATTTTTCGATGAAAGCCAAGCGTTGAGCATCGTTCCAACAATACTCTTTCACTTTCCCTTTTGTACACAGATAAAGAGGTGGCGTTGCCAAATAGACATGTCCCTCTTCAATCAACGGACGCATGTGACGGAAAAAGAACGTCAGTATCAACGTGGCGATGTGGCTACCATCGACATCGGCATCAGTCATAATGATAACCTTATGATAACGCAATTTCGAGATATTCAATGCCATAGGGTCTTCTTCCGTTCCGATAGAAACGCCAAGAGCCGTATAAATATTACGAATAGCCTCACTCTCAAGCACTTTATGGTGCATCGCTTTTTCTACGTTCAAAATTTTTCCTCGAAGTGGAAGTATGGCCTGAAACTTGGAGTCGCGTCCTTGTTTGGCCGAACCGCCTGCAGAATCACCCTCCACAAGAAACAATTCACATTGAGATGGATCACGCAAAGAGCAGTCGGCCAATTTACCCGGCAATCCGCCACCGCTCATCGGCGATTTGCGTTGTACCATTTCACGGGCTTTACGGGCTGCCACACGGGCTTGTGCTGCCAACACCACTTTATCGACAATAATTTTTGCCTCTTTCGGATGTTCTTCCAAATAAGTGGAGAGAGCGTCGTTTATAGCTACTTGCACGGCCCCTGCCACCTCACTATTTCCAAGTTTCGTTTTTGTCTGTCCTTCAAACTGAGGCTCTGCCACTTTAACGGAAATGACAGCTGTCAAACCTTCGCGAAAATCGTTGGGGTCAATTTCCACCTTAGCTTTTTCGAGCAACTTATTCTCTTCGGCATACTTTTTCAGCGTACGTGTCAAACCTGCACGAAAACCTGCCAAGTGCGTACCTCCCTCATGTGTATTGATATTGTTTACATACGAATGCAAATTCTCGTTGTACGAAGTATTGTAGGTCATCGCCACTTCGACGGGGATTCCCGCTTTTTCCGTCTCTATATGAATCACATCAGGGATTAGTTTCTCTCTCGTATTATCCAAATATTGCACAAATTCCACCAATCCGAATTCGGAATAGAACTCCTCGCGTTTAGGTTCGGGGTGCTCCTCACTCACGCGCTCGTCGGTAAGCGACAAACGAATGCCCGCATTCAAGTATGCCAACTCACGCAAACGTGCAGCCAAAGTAGAATATTTATATACCGTTTCGGTAAAGATTGTTGCATCGGGCAAAAAAGTAACTTTTGTTCCCGTATGGGTTGCCTCTCCGATCACTTTTACTGCCTCGACAGGGTGTCCCTGCGTATATTCCTGCATATAAAGTTTCCCCTCTCGAGCCACCTCGACACGCAATTTGGTTGACAAAGCATTCACACAACTCACACCGACACCATGCAATCCTCCTGAAACCTTATAACTCCCTTTATCGAATTTACCTCCTGCATGAAGAACCGTCATTACAACCTCAAGAGCCGATTTACCTTCTTTTTCGTGTATGTCAACAGGGATACCGCGACCATTATCTTGTACCGAGATGGAATTATCTTCGTGAATTACCACATCAATCGTATTGCAATAACCGGCAAGAGCCTCGTCGATAGAGTTATCAACTACTTCATAAACCAAATGGTGCAAACCTTTTTCACTAATATCGCCAATATACATAGCAGGGCGTTTGCGCACTGCCTCCAACCCCTCTAAAACCTGAATATTGCTGGCACCATAATTCTCCGCCGCATTTATTTTTTCTTCTTCTGTCATTTTTTATAAATTTCAGTTTTCCTTTTAAACGGACAAATTTACAATTTTAATCACAAACAGCAATCTTTTTTCTTTTAAAAAAGCGAGTTTATTCCTCTGAATTTTTAAGTATTTTATCCACTTCCGAATCGACAGAACGTAGTTTTTTCTTGCAAAAATTTATCAAGCCGACAGCTTCTTTTATTTTCGACGAAAGTTCGTCCACCGTCAATTGGTTATTTTGCAAATCGTTCACTATCTCCTCTAACTGATTTTTTGCTTCTGTATAAGTCATTGTTTCTTTCATATTTAAAAATATTTATTTCACAATTGCTTGTCGGGAACCATCTCCCAAAACGATACTTACCTCATCGGCACTCTGCAAGGCAGATGAGTTTGTTACATATTTCCCATTTTTCGTAATCAAGGCATATCCTTTTTTCAAAACATTCTCCGGAAGAGAAGCGTCTAAAATTTTGGTTGTTTGGTTCAAGAAATGAGCTTCCTCGTTCAGTTTCATTCTTGCCAAAAAGTCTAATTTTGTAAAACTCTCCGCCAAAAAACTTTGTTGTGCAAGCAAATGGTGCTGTGTCATTCTCGACAATGTATTTGCGGCATTAAGCAACGACATCTGTTCTTCGTTCCTCATATTCACACTCCGTTCGAATACCTGTCCCGACAGAGCATCTATATCCAACTCGAACAAGTGCATTCGCTCAATCAGAAAATCGGCAGCCGCCGTAGGAGTATTTACTCGTGTATGGGCTATCATATCGGGTATTGTATTGTCGCGTTGATGCCCTATGCCGCAAATCACCGGCAACGGAAATTGTGCCAAATGCGAACCCAATTTATAGGAATCGAAACTTGCCAAATCCGACGTTGCTCCACCGCCGCGTATCAGCACCACCGCATCGAACAAGTCAGCGCTATCGTACACAGCATCAAAAGCCGCCACCACCGAAGTTTCAACCAGATTGCCCTGCATTACGGCAGGGAATAGCCGCACCGAAAAATCGTAGCCGTACTTATTATTTTTAAGCTGATTGACAAAATCGCCATAACCGGCTGCCGTAGCCGACGATATGACCGCTATACGCTGCGGCGTATCAGAAAGCACAAGTTCTTTGTTCATCTCCCATACTCCATCGGCCATCAAACGCTCGATGACCATCTGCTTACGCAACGCCACATCACCCAAAGTATAAGTCGGGTCAATATCGGTTATTACCAAACTCATCCCGTAAAGTTCGTGAAACTCCACCCTGCACAACACCGATATTTTTATACCCTCGTGCAATGTTATCTGCGTGGCCGATTCAAAAAAAGGTTTCAACATTCGATAGGTCGAAGCCCATATCATTGCTTTCTGTTTGGCAACAATGAAATCGTCGGTGCCTTTTTCCACCAACTCCAGATAGCAAATGCCATTTGCGTTTTCGTGCAGTTCGTTTATCTCGGCATGCACCCACACAGGTGTCGAAAGTACATTCCGCACAAAATCTTTAATCCGCAAATTAAGCTCCAACAACGAAATTGAAGTATCACTCATCGCTTTACAATTTTTTCGACAATTACACCATTTTTGTTTTTCACTTTCAACAGATAAACTCCTTGTTGCCAAGTTTTTGTATTCAACACAAAATTCCCCTCTGTCATTGAAGCGAACAAACATCTGCCTTTCAAATCGAAAATGGAAATTTCGGACTGCTCGGGAAAATATCCCTTCAACACCTCCGTAAACGGATTCGGGAAAACAAAGAAACGCGTTCGGTCAATCTCTTCTGTGTTTAATGCCACATTGCAATATGCCTGATAAACGTTCGGTATGCCATAGCCCAACGCATTGTCGGGTGCAGCACTTTGCGAAGCATTAGCTTTCAGCAAGTCTATTAACTGCATATTGGTCAGTTGTGGCAATGCCTGCCACAGGCAAGCCGCTGCGCCTGCCACTATCGGAGAGGCAAACGAAGTACCCACGCTGCCGTATATATCGCCCGCCGTACCCATTACGTAAGCATCGTAAGCCACGCCACAAAGTGTCGGTTTTATTCGATTGTCGGAAGTCGGACCATACGAGCTGAATGCACAATGCGCACCGGAATAATACACTCCCCCAACCGTAAGAATACTATCAGCATCGGCAGGAGCAGCCACATAGTGCCAACTTTTATTGCCATCGTTGCCGGCACTATTAACAACCAACATCCCCTTACGTGCAGCCATTGTAGCAGCCAACGAAATACGAGCAGTACGCCCATTCATATCGTTGTACGAAAAATTTGTCAATGTATCGTCGAACGTAGAATAACTCAATGACGAATTAACCACATCGGCTCCTACGCTATCGGCAAACTCAATGGCACGCACCCAATTGTCGGTTTCGGACAGCGATTCTGTGGCATCGTCTTCGGTACGAAGCAACCAATACGAAGCATTTGGAGCCGCTCCCACCATCACATTCGGAGTGTTGGATGCCATCGTAGAGAGTACCGCCAACCCATGGGCATGTTGTCGATACACATCTGCCGAAACATCGACAAAATCGCGCACACCGAGCAAACGATTATTTATTCGCAACGAATCGAAAGCCTCCAATCTATCCACATTTGCAAAGCCCGCATCAAGAACGGCAACATGTATGCCATCGCCCTTAAAGCCCAAATCGTGTAAGCGGTTCAATTCGTGCATGGCATTCTGGCGAAAAGCCGAATCGTCCATTTCCGACCGACTTTGCAACAACATTTTTTTAGTCGAAACGGACGTTGTCGAAGTTTCTTCCATTTTGGTCAGCTGCACCGAGGAGACAAACGACATTCGCCGTATTTTTTGCAAAACACCGACAGTATCGTTCATTTGCACCGTAGCCCCATTGAGCCAGCGGCTTGTACCCAGCAGCGTTGTTCCCGCTTCCGTAAGCGAATCGACGTAAGCAGGCGTAACAGGCAAATCGCTCTCATCAAGCGATAAGCCTTGCTTTTCGCGACGTTGCAAAGCCCTCTCCGACAAAAAACACAACGGATCGTCAAGCGAATATGGCGAGTTTTTCTTATCTGCAAACGCCACCCAAAAAGTAAATTTTTGAGCCGACAAACAAGAAAATACGTGTAAAAAAAGAGTTAATAAAACGACTTTACGAAACACGATTTTGCATTTTTTTCGTAAAAACAAAGATAGGAAACGTTTTAGAAATCGTCAGCGGAATTTTCGATTTTTCCACGTTTTAGTACCAATAAAACCGCCTACCGCCGAAGTCAAAACATAGAAAGGATAGACGAGCGACAAGAGAAACGTATAGCCACGCAACTTTCGTTCACCGAAAAACGGAAGCACATCGCCCACAAACAGCGTATCAATCAAAAACTTTAAAAAGAAAAACGCCAAAAAAGCGTATGCGTTCGCTATTGAAAAAAATGCTGCAACAGCCCAAAACACCACCACGACAACCGAACACAACACAAGCAACGCCACAAGAATAGTTTGCAAGTCGGTATAGTACGCTGTTTTCGATGTCCAACGGGTTCGTTGTGCAAAAAAGGCTTTCGGCGTAGAACACGCGGAGGTAGTTACAATTGTTTCAGCATTTTTTAGAAAACGTATCGTACCACCGCGCTTTTTCAACGATTGCAAAAAAAACACATCGTCGCCCGAGGGAGTTTCCTCTCGCAAACAATCTACCGAGGTTTGCCACACCTCTTTTCGAAAAGCCAAATTTGCCCCATTGCACATTACCGGACAACCAATGCCTGCGGCTCCTGCCGTAGATGCCTGCAAAGAGAGAAATTCGAGTGCCTGCAACTTTTCGAACAACGAATCGGAATGCAACAAACGCACCCCACCCAAAATCAAGTCAGACGGCGTAACGGCACAATATTCGGTAAAACGGAGAAGGTGATTTTCGTGCAACACACAATCGGCATCCGTACAACAAACCAACTCGCCTGCCGCACACTCCACGGCTTTCTGCAAGGCATATTTCTTGCCGCTTTTTTCGGGACTGACAATGCGTACGTTTTGATGTCGAGCAGCATACAACGCCAACAACTCCGATGTTCGGTCGGTGGAATGGTCATCGGAGAAAATCACTTCGAAAGAGGAGTATTTTTGCAACTCTATCGAGTGCAACAATGCAGGTAGATTTTGTTCCTCGTTGCGGCAGCAAACCACTAACGACACCTTCGGCAACGAGTGCAACTCCACTTCGGGCGAATCGAACCAAGGCGTACGCCGCCAACCCACCCAAAACGAGACAATCATTGCCACATAGAGCAATAAAATCACACACGATATAAAAAACAGCACTTGCATCTTTTTCGATTTTTCATGCCGAAGCCAGCGTAAAAACCGACACACGGCAATTCGACTTTTTCAGGGCTTGCACACAAGCTATCAGTGTAGAACCCGTGGTCAGCACATCATCGACAAGCAATATGCGTTTGCCCTCGAAACGTTTGGGAGAGGTTATGTCGAAAATGCCATTGGTATTCTCCCAACGCTCGTACACCGACTTTTTTGTTTGCGTAGGATTTTCGATGACACGAATCAATGTTTGCGTATCAATAGGCACCCGCAACACCTCCGACAAGCCATTGGCAATGCACTCGCTCTGATTGTAGCCGCGTTTTTTCAATTTATTCGGATGCAACGGCACCGGCACTATATAGTCGAACTCGCGAAACGCCTCCGACTCCAACAAATCGACTGCCGCATAATGTCCCAACGCACTGCCAACATCGGTACGTTTGTTGTATTTGAGCAAATGCAACAGATGACGATAAGGCGAACCTTTGCTAAAAAAATAAAAAGCTGTAGCCCGCTCCACATCAGCCTTGCCCCAAAAGCGTTTTTCGAGCGGATTGTTGTTTTTCAAATGATAGTTTGTACGAGGTATCCGATAGAGGCATTTCATACACAGCACCTGCTCGTCGGGTTGCAAATTTTCGCCACAAACAACACATTGATTCGGGAAAACCAAATCGAACAGATTTCGCAGAATTTGCAACACCCGATTGCGCATGACACATTAAATTATAACACTATCGATAATGGAAAATAGCTCTTCAAGAGTTTCGGCCTGAAGCATGGCGATGCGTGTCTGACGGAAATTGGCAATCCCCTTAAACGTAGGCGTAGCCGCCAAATGCCGCCGCGAGTGTACAATGCCTCGTCGCTCGTCGGAGAGCCACTCTACATTTTTCAACACGTGCTTTTTGAGCAACTCTTTTTGCCACGCAAACGAATGCGGTTCAAGATGCGAACCCGTACTCAAATAGTGTTTTATCTCCTCAAAAATCCATGGGCGACCAATACTCCCACGCCCTATCATTACGGCATCTACTCCGTATTTATCGAAACATTCTTTAGCTCGCTCGGGCGTTGTTACATCACCATTGCCTATTATCGGAATTTTCATACGAGGATTGTTTTTAACTTCGCCTATCAACGTCCAATCGGCTTCGCCCGTGTACATTTGCGCACGCGTACGACCATGAATTGTGAGAGCTGCAATGCCACAATCTTGTAACCGTTCCGCTAACGAAACGATAATTTTATTATCGGAATCCCAACCCAAACGGGTTTTAACGGTAACGGGTTTGTTTACGGCTTTTACTACCGCCGAAGTAATCTCCAGCATTTTAGGTATATCGCGCAGCAAACCCGCTCCGGCACCTTTGCCCGCCACTTTTTTTACAGGGCAACCGAAATTCAAATCGATAATGTCGGGTTGTGCCGCCTCGGCTATACGTGCCGCCTCCACCATAGGCTCTACCTCACGCCCGTAAAGCTGAATAGCCACGGGACGTTCCTCGTCGGCAAGCGTGAGTTTCTGCTCCGTACGCTTCACATTACGAATAAGGGCATCGGCCGAAATAAATTCCGTATAGACCATGTCCGCTCCAAAGTGCTTGCACAGCAACCGAAAGGTAGGGTCTGTTACGTCTTCCATAGGTGCCAAAAAAAGTGGCTGATACGGGAACTCTATCTCGGCTATTTTCATCAAACAATTATTTTTATAACAAACGACAAAGATAAAAATTTGTTCTTATAACGCATTATACGTCCATTTTCAGTATTTTACAAATGGGATAAATCAATGATTTATTAAATAAATAACTTTATAATACAATGTGGATTCAGAAAAATTCATTTCATTTGAAAAAAATTTGAAAAAATGGAAGAACAACCCAAGAAAACTTTTCGCGACAAGGTGAGTGTGTTGTGGCACGATGTGCGTCTTTATCTCAAAACGTTGGTGGACATCAATGCCGATTGCGATGCGCAGGCTACCATCGACAATATTAGTCGCAGTGTCGAATTTCGTGGCGTGAATGTGTGGATTTTGGCATTTGCCATTGTCATCGCTTCGGTCGGGCTGAATGTCAATTCCACGGCGGTCATTATCGGCGCCATGTTGATTTCGCCGCTGATGAGTCCGATTATGGGCATCGGCCTTGCCATCGGCATTAGTGATAACGACTTGTTACGCAAATCGTTACGCAATTTGGTAATTATGGTGTTAATCAGTCTGCTGGCATCGACCACCTATTTTCTGCTGACGCCGCTCAGCGATGCACAGTCGGAATTGTTGGCGCGTACCAAACCGACCGTGTTCGATGTGCTGATAGCGTTGTTTGGCGGTTTGGCGGGCATTGTGGCTACGTCGCGCAAGCAGGAAAAAGTTACCGTGGTGTCCGGCGTGGCCATTGCTACTGCGTTGATGCCGCCGCTGTGTACGGCCGGCTACGGCTTGGGTACGGGGCAGTGGATTTACTTTTTCGGTGCATTCTATCTCTTTTTTATCAATTCGTTTTTCATCGCATTGGCCACGTTTGTGATGGTGCGTTATCTGAAATTCCCGCGCAAACACTTTGTCGATGCGCAGCACGAACGCAAGGTGCGTCGCAGCATTTTGGTCTTTTCGCTCATCATCATCATTCCGAGCGTTTTCATCGGCATCAACGTTATTCGCGAGACCTCGTTCAATAGTCAGGCTATCAAATATGTGTCGGAAATGGAACACAGCGCAGTGCTCGAAAATGTGCAGATAATCAATGTCAAACGTCAGTATTCGGCTAAGGAACAGAGCATTACGCTCTCGTTGGTGGGTACACCGCTGACGCCCGAACAGGTGGAATATCTGCAAAAACGGTTGGACGATTTCGGTTTGGAAAAAGCCAAATTGGTGATTCGACAGACCGGCGGCAACACGTTGGATATTGATGCACAGTCGGAGATGATTCAGCAGATTTTGGAACGAAAAGAGGTGCAGTTGGCCGAGCGCGATTCGACTATTTTGCGTTTGCGCGAGCAAATTGAGCAACTCGAAAACAAATCGACTATCACGCCCGAGCAGTTGGTACGCGAAGTGAAAGTGCTGTTCCCGAGCGTCGAGTCGATGACATTCTCTATTGCCGATGAAATTGATGTGAAAACCGCTAAAAAACAGCAGATTCCGGTTGTCAATGTAGCGTGGAACGAATCGGCGCAAGCGACTGAACAACAGCAATTTGAATTGTGGATGAAAGCGCGCCTCGATGCTCCGCAGGTGAAAATAGTGGCCGAGGGGAGATAGTTCTTTTGCTGGCAGTAATAGGTATTTGTTAATGACAAAAAAAAGAGAACCAATTGGTTCTCTTTAAAAAAACAAGTATCCACATCACTTACATACCCCACGAATGGACGTCCCATAGGAACGTTCAAATACACTTTCTTCTTGGTCCGTAACATATCCTGATTTGCTAAACCCAATAACATAAAAATGTGTACTTTCTTCAGAAAGAGAACTTGAAGCATAACATCCGGCGAGATCTTCATTATCAATTAGTTCATTGTCGGCGTAAAAACCTGCTGCTGGCAAAAAAATTGAATTACCATTGATTTTACTCGTTACATTATAACCATATACTCCACTTTTTCTTATCCAACTCCATGTACATTTATTAATGAGTTCTTGTTGTTCTGCAACAGTTGGCATGCGCCAAATTCCTCCCATATTGATACGAGCTGCATCATCTGAAAGGTCAAGTGTCGTTTTATCATCCACCTTACCATATTCCTTATTGACATTATATTTATTAATGCTTTTCACATCCCAAAAACCGCCATTTTCATCTTCAATCCACACAATAGTCCACCATTTATATGACCCCATATCGTAATAATATTTAGGAGCAACTTCTCCCCACGCAAAATAATTACCATATTGTTCGGGCTGCGATGCTCCCACATTACAAGTCGCCCATTTAACACTTAATCCCAAATCGACATAATCATGTCCATTGTAAGGATTTGTTGGAGTTTGAACATTTGGATCAAAATCCTCGTTGTTGTCTTTTTTACATGACACAATAACCATACTCACTGCGGCAAACATCATAACCGCCATAAAAAATCTACGTTTTCTCATAAAAACTAAATTTTAAAAAATTAAACAATAAAATAATAAAAATCGCTCGTTTATGGACACAAAAAAAGCGTGAAACTCAACTGTTTCCCGCTATCTGAGGTGTTTGGCATAACCTTGCTGTACGAAATAAAGTCAAGCCCACGCCACGAACGTGAGCATTTAACATTTATTCTTTCACAGCCTTTTAGTCGCCAAACTTTCAGATAGAAAGAAATAAAGCAAAATGCTTTTTTAGTATGTCTTTTGTTCCTTTTTCAGAACATCAGCAAAGATAGAAAAAAAAGATTGATATCCATCAAATCTTTTCTTTATTCCAATTTTATTTGCAGCCATCGCAAGGCTTGATAAGAGGCGCGCTGCACGGTACGCGCTCTATCCGCACCGAACGAAAAACAGCGTGCTTCCACACCATACTCATCGGCTACCGCTATCCATACCGTGCCAACGGGTTTGTCGGATGTTCCGCCCGTCGGACCCGCTATGCCTGTGGTAGCCACCGCATAATCGGTGCCAAACCGGCATTTTGCACCAATAGCCATTTCTTCGGCTGTTTGTCGGCTTACCGCTCCATACTGCTCAAGCGTGGTATGTTGCACACCCAAGAGTTGCTCTTTGGCATTGTTGGCATACGCCACCACACCGCCCATATAATAAGCCGAAGCCCCCGACACGCTTGTTATCAGCCGAGCAATGTTTCCTCCCGTACAACTTTCGGCCGTGGCAAGTGTTTTTCCGTGCTTGGAAAATAATGTTCCCACAACCGATTCGAGCGTATCATCATCGTAACCAAAAATATATTCGCCCACTATCGACTTCAGCTTTTCAACCTCGGTATCTACTTGTTTTTCCAGTTCATCAAGACGATTGCCATAAGCACTTAAACGCAAACGAACCATACCATCTTGCGGCAAATAAGCAAGGTGGATATTTTCGGGCAAAGCCAACTCCCACGACTCTATTTTATCAGACAAAAACGATTCGCCAATACCAAACGTCCAAACATTTTTATGATAAATATGCTCCAAAGCAAAGATCTCACGCAAACGGGGCACCACTTCTTCGCGCATCAAACCTTGCATTTCGGCAGGCACTCCGGGAAGCGATACAATCGTTTTCCCCTCGTATTCGAACCACATGCCGGGGGCTGTACCCCATTTATTCAAAAGTGCCGTGCAAGCGGCAGGCACCATGGCTTGTGCCTCGTTGAGCGGCGTCATCGGGTAATTGCGTTTTGCAAAAATTTGCCGCACATTGTCGAGCGAAGGCTCGTGCATAACCAAATGTGAGGAGAAGAAACGGCACAAAGTGTGCTTCGTAATATCATCTTTGGTAGGACCAAGTCCACCCGTAATCAGCACCGCATCAGACGATACGAGTGCCAAACGCAACGTCCGAGTTATCTCATCGGCATTGTCTGCAATTGTAAAAACGTGTGCCACACGCATACCGTTTTCGTTCAAACACGACGCCATCCACGAGGCGTTTGTATTAACAACCTGTCCGATGAGCAGTTCGTCGCCAATATTGATTATACTTACATTCATTTTATTCTAAAATTTTCCCGTTAATTTCATTTCTTCAAGTTTTTTCAGTTGGTCGCGGTATTGAGCGGCATCGATAAACTCCATTTTCTTTGCAGCAGCCTGCATCAGTTTTTTCGTACGCACAATTGCCCTATCCAAGTCGTCAAGCGACTTATATTGTGCAGCAGTCGCTTCTGTCAAAACGTTTTCTGTAGTTTCATGCTGTTTTTCAACAAGCAAGTCCGTCTTTTTGCCCAGCAGCGATACGAAATTCTTTTTTATTGCCTGCGGCGTAATATGATGTTCGGCATTGTAGAGCAATTGTTTTTCGCGACGTCGATTCGTTTCGTCAATGGTTCGTTGCATACTTTCGGTTATGTTGTCGGCATACATAATCGCTCTTCCGTTCAAATGTCGTGCTGCACGTCCCACCGTCTGCGTCAGTGCACGATGCGAGCGGAGGAAGCCCTCCTTGTCGGCATCTAAAATAGCCACCAACGACACTTGTGGCAAATCCAATCCCTCCCGCAAAAGATTGACACCAACCAATACATCGTACAATCCGTTTCGCAAATCGTCCATTATCTGCACACGCTCCAACGTTTCCACATCGGAATGAATATAAGTACAGCGCACGCCCACTTTCAATAAATAATTGGTCAACTCCTCGGCCATCCGTTTGGTAAGGGTCGTAACCAACACTCGTTCATCACGCTCGGCACGAGTGGTTATCTCTTCCAACAAATCGTCTATCTGATTCAGGCTTGGACGCACTTCTATCACAGGGTCGAGCAAACCCGTAGGACGAATAAGCTGCTCCACCACAACGCCGGCCGACTTTTCGAGTTCGTAATCAGCAGGTGTGGCACTTATATAAATCGCTTTTTTCACCAATGATTCAAATTCATCGAACCGCAAAGGTCTGTTATCCACCGCAGCCGGCAAACGAAATCCGTAATCCACCAAATTCTTTTTGCGTGCCGCATCGCCTCCGTACATGGCTCTAATTTGCGGCACCGTGACGTGGCTTTCGTCAATAATCACCAAAAAATCGTCGGGGAAATAATCAAGCAAGCAAAACGGGCGTTCCCCCGCTTTCCGACCATCAAAATAGCGCGAATAATTCTCCACACCCGAGCAATAACCCAACTCGCGTATCATCTCCAAGTCGTAATTCACCCGTTCTTCCAATCGTTTGGCTTCGTAAGCTTTGCCCATCTCCTGCAATTCGGCAATGCGTAACACCAAATCGTCTTGTATGGCACGAATTGCCGTTTGCATTCGTTCTTTGTTCGGCACAAAAATATTGGCAGGATAAACAAAAAATTCATCGAATTGCTCGAACGAGCGCCCCGTAACAGGGTCAACCGCCTCTATCGACTCCACTTCGTCGCCCCAAAACGTAACCCGAAGAATATAATCGGCATACGCCAAAAACAAATCAACCGAATCGCCCTTCACCCTGAAATTGCCACGATTCAATTCCACATCGTTGCGCACATACTGATTATCGACCAAGTGTCGCAAATATACATCACGAGCAATCAACTGTCCCCGATGCAATTCAATTCTGTTTTTATAGAAATCGGCAGGATTGCCAATGCCGTAAAGACATGACACCGACGAAACCACCACCACATCGCTCCGCCCCGAAAGCAATGCCGACGTAGCCGACAAACGTAATTTCTCTATTTCATCGTTGATGGCCAAATCCTTTTCGATATAGGTATCTGTATGCGGAATGTATGCTTCGGGCTGATAATAATCGTAATATGACACGAAATATTCCACGGCATTATTCGGGAAAAATCCTTTCAACTCGGTGTAGAGTTGTGCTGCCAACGTTTTATTGTGGCTCAGCACCAATGTCGGTTTCCCTATTCGGGCAATCACATTGGCAGCCGTAAATGTTTTACCGGAGCCCGTTACACCAAGCAACGTTTGGAAATGCGATCCTTGTTTAAAACCATCAACCAATTGCCGTATGGCTTCCGGTTGGTCGCCCATAGGTTGATATTCCGATACTAATTGAAAATCCACGAAACGATACGTTTTTTTACGATTGCAAAAATACGACATTTAATCCGGTCGTATTCGTAAATAATAAAAAAACGCTCACAACCAAGTTGTAAGCGTTAAGTGATACGGCAACAAATTTTCAATCGCCTATTCTGTAAAAAATACCGTTAGCATCAAAAATCAGGTCGATGGTGCCATCGTTCAATTCCACTTCCTGATACTTTTTCGTTCCTTTCGTATCCCATGCCCATTCGGTTATTCTTGCCGTCGGATAGTTCTTTTCGACATATTCGCGGATACTTGTCGGAATAACACTATTCGGCAAACTTCCACCCATAGGCGCTTCTATTCTTATTATCTCATATTTGCGGTTGAATTCCAATTTTGTCATCGATTTCAACATAATGTCGTAAGTTAGTTCCAAACCATCAACATCTTTTATCGACTGCAAAATCGGGTCGCCATCGAAATGTTGAGCCACATAATTTTTAATAGCCGTAGGAACGTCCGATTCCGGCAAAATTGTTTCGCGATCACAGCCTATCAACGAAAGCGGAAGTAGCAATAATGCTACAAACATTGCAATTTTTCTTGTTTTCATAATTTTAAATAATCTAAAGTTCAATAATAAAACAGCACTAATATAAAAAATGTTCGGAAGAATAATCAATTACGGGAAAACAAACCTTATCGAGTCGTCGTATTGCTCTTGCAATGCTCGAAGTTCATGTTTCAAAGAATCCACCAAAGGAAGGTTTGCCTCATATATGTTGTTCATCTCGTGAGGGTCGTTTTGCAAATCGTACAATTCCCACTCGTCGATATCGTTGTAAAAATGTATCAGTTTGTAACGGGGCGTACGAATACCGTAATGCCGCTTCACAGCATGCTCGGCCGGATATTCATAAAAATGATAATACAATGCGCCTCGATTCAAATCTTGTTCCTCTCCTCTTAACAAAGGCAAAAGCGACACACCCTGAATATCGTCAGGGACATCGACTCCTGCAAGGGCAAGAAATGTCGGAGCATAATCGATATTCTGCACCAATGCATCAACAGAACCCTTTTTACCTTCGGGCAAACGCATCAACAGCGGTGTGCGGAACGACTCCTCGTACATAAAACGCTTATCGAACCAACCGTGTTCGCCCATATAAAACCCTTGATCGGAAACATAGACAACAAGTGTATTTTCGAGCAAATTGTGTTGTTCCAAATAGTCCATTACACGCCCCACATTTCTGTCCACCGATTTTATCACACTCAAATAATCGCGCATATAACGTTCGTATTTCCAGCGGGCGAGTGCTTCTCCTTCGAGTTTTTGAGATTTAAAATCGGCTATTATCGGGTCGTAGTAGGCATCCCACACTTTTTTTTGTTCGGGAGTCAAATCCTGCTCATAGATTTTACGTCCCCATTTTTCAAGATACGAAGAGTGCACCTCATATTCCTTGTCCGCCATTTTAAGGTCGTACACCAAATCCATATCCTTAAATATGCTCATTTCCTGCTCTGCGGCAGCACGGCGTCCTTCGTACGTATCAAAAAAATTGTCGGGCAGCTCTATTTTCAGCGAATCAAACGCACCCAAATCGCACAACTCGGGCATCCATGTACGATGAGGCGCCTTGTGATGCAACATCAAGCAGAAAGGTTTCTCCTTATTGCGTTTGTTTTCCAACCAATCCAAAGCAATATCGGTCGTAATGGTCGTTGCATAACCCTCTATCTGCTTTTTCTCACCATTGTCGATAAAGAACGGATTGTAATACTCTCCTTGCCCTATCAGTATGTTCCAATAGTCGAACCCTGTCGGCTCCGAAATCAAATGCCATTTGCCAACGAGAGCCGTTTCATAGCCTGCTTGTTGTAAAAGTTTCGGGAATGTTTGCTGCGAACCATCGAACGTGCAATCGATATTGTTCATATAACCGTTTTTATGGCTGTGTTTTCCGGTAATAATACAAGCACGACTCGGACCGCTAATCGAATTTGCCACAAAACTATTCGTAAAAACCACTCCCTCGTTGCCTATCCTATCTATATTCGGCGTATTGATGTAAGAATTTCCGTAAGCACTAATCGTTTGATAAGAATGATCGTCGGTCATTATAAACACAATATTCAGCGGTTTTTCTTTCTTTTCAGCACAACCGGTCATCAACAAAGTGCCTGCCAACGGGCAAAACATTCTCAGTGTCAAATTAGCGAATCCTTTTTGCATATATGTTTCTTTTACAAATTTCATCAAAGATAAAGAAAAATATTTCTTTTGAAAAATTGCATAATTGAAAATTAGGCATTACTTTTGCAACGCTTTCTTAAAAAGAAACAATCTTCTTCAGTAGCTCAGTTGGTTAGAGCATCTGACTGTTAATCAGAGGGTCACAGGTTCAAGTCCTGTCTGAAGAGCAACAAAGACAATCATTTCATTCTTCAGTAGCTCAGTCGGTTAGAGCATCTGACTGTTAATCAGAGGGTCACAGGTTCAAGTCCTGTCTGAAGAGCAGAGTCGCCCGAAGAGCGGCTCTTTTTTATTTAATATCAATTTTAAGCAATGACAAAAAAAGTTCTGGGATTAGGCAATGCGTTAGTAGATATTTTAACGATTATAGAATCGGACAAAACGCTGACAAAATTAGGGATTCCCAAAGGGAGCATGCAACTTATCGACAGCGACAAAATGTCGGAAATCAGCGACACCATTTCCAATCTTGATAAAAAAATGGCAACGGGCGGTTCTGTTGCCAATACCATACGCGGACTTTCCAATTTAGGACTTCAAACCGGCTTTATCGGAAAAATCGGGCATGACGACATCGGAAAATTTTTCAAAAAAGACATTGAGCAATTAGGAGTAAAAGCCCAAATGCTTTATTCCAAGCAACATTCGGGTTGCTGTACGGCTCTTATCTCACCCGACAGCGAACGCACCATGTGTACCTATCTCGGAGCCGCAAGCGAACTTACTGCCGACGACATCAATATCAGCCAATTCGACGGATTTGACATTTTTCACATAGAAGGATACTTGGTGCAAAATCACGAACTGATAGAAAAAGCCGTAAAACTTGCAAAAGAAGCGGGGCTGAAAGTTTCACTCGATTTGGCAAGTTACAACATTGTGGAAGAGAATCGCGATTTTCTTTGTCATTTAATGAAAAACTACATCGACTTTGCTTTTGCCAACGAAGAAGAGGCCATTGCCTTTACGGGGAAAGCGGCCGAAGATGCACTACAAGAGATTGCCAACTTATGCGAAATTGCCATCGTAAAAGTCGGGAAAGAGGGTTCGTTCATCCAGCGTGGAAACGATACTTTCAGAGTGGAAACGCCCGTTGTAAAGGCAATTGACACGACAGGTGCAGGCGACCTCTATGCTTCGGGATTCTTATACGGCATTGCCAACGACATGAACCTGCAACGTTGCGGCGAAATAGGTTCGTTTGTGGCAAGCAAAGTGGTACAAACAATAGGCACAACCATTCAACCCGAAGTTTGGAAAGAGATAAAGAAATTTGCCGAATAACGACTTCATTTCATGAAAAAACAGAAGAAGAAAACACAACAGCCATCGAAACGCGTTACCCTGCATCGCACGCATCGCATCAGTTTTCTTTTCAACGACGAGGAGATGAAAGCTTTCAATCACTATATCGAAAAATATCACATCAAAAATCAATCCCGTTTAATTCGCGAAACCATCATGACTTCCATTTTAAAAGAGATGGAGGAAAATCACCCCACACTTTTTTAGGATTATAACTGTTGTGCCAAATTGACAATATGGCAAGCCACAACTCCCGCCGTTTCGGTACGCAAACGACTTTCGCCTAACGACACGGGAACAAACCCTTTGGATAGAGCCAACGCTATTTCGCTCTCCGAAAAATCGCCCTCGGGACCTATCAGCACAACCACACTTCTCGACTTTGGGCATACGGTCAGCAACGAATGTTTTTCGCTATCGGTACAATGAGCCACGAATCGGCTATCGTCTTGCACCTCCGTTACAAATTTATCAAACGGCGTCAGCGGGTTCAACTTCGGCAAGCGAATGTTTTTCGACTGTTTAGCCGAGGCAACCAATATTTTCGACATTCGCTCCAAATTCACTTGCTTCCGTTCGGAATGTGCGCATAAAAGCGGCGTTATCTCGTTTATGCCTATCTCCGTTGCCTTCTCCAAAAACCACTCCGTTCGGTCCATGTTTTTTGTAGGGGCAATTGCAATATGCACACGATAATCTTTCTCGGGTACATATTTTTTATCGACTATTTCGACTTCGGTATGCTTGGCATGCGGAACGGTAATATGCGCCTTGAACAACCCTCCCGCACCGTCAATAATCGTAATCTCTGCTCCTGCCTGCAAACGCAACACTTTCGAGCAATGCAACGATTCGTCTTCCGGCAAAATCGGTTCTTTCAAAATATCCGGTGCATAAAAAATTGCCATAAAGTTTTTTTTACAAAGATAAAAACAGCAAGCCACGAAATAATTCTTTATGCAAAAAAAGAGCGGAAAAAATTAGCGATACCCAAAAAAGAAATAAAATAGGAATGCTGTGTCATTGTTCAAAAAAATATAGTATATTTGCCAAAATTTGAGTTGAAAATAAAATACCAATTTTAAGATTATGGATATAAATTCAAAGAAATCACCAGAGGTTGACTTGGAGAACAAAAAGTTGACTTTTGTTCTTTTGGGGTTGGTCCTCGCATTAGCCATCATGTATGTGGGCTTTGAGTGGACGCAAAAAGAGGTTACGAAATACGAAGTAGCCGACACCGAAGTTTTGGAGTTTGAAGAAGAGATTATCGACAACACAGTTCAAGAGGAAACGCCTCCACCTCCTCCACCTCCAGCACCCGAGGTTATCGAAGAGATTGAAATTGTAGAAGACGACAAGGAAACCGAGTCTATCGATTTTTCGACGGAAGATGACGACAAGAAAGTGCAAGAGATCATTGCCGTTCCCGTACAGGTTGAGGAAGAAGACCCTGAAGAGAACGTTGTATTCCAAGTAGTGGAAAATATGCCCGAATTCCCTGGAGGACGCAAAGCCTTGATGGAATATCTTGCAGAGAACATCAAATATCCGAGCATTGCGGCAGAAAACAATATACAAGGACGTGTAGTTTGCCAATTTACCGTATGGAAAGACGGGTCGATAAAAGACATCGTTGTAGCGCGTGGCATTGACCCGAGTCTTGACCGCGAAGCCATTCGAGTTGTTCAAAGCATGCCGAAATGGACTCCCGGAAAACAACGTGGAAAAGCAGTAAACTGCCGCTTCACCTTGCCAATATTGTTCCGCTTACAATAATCTATTTTTCAATAGCAGAAAAACCGCCTGAAAAATCATCAAGCGGTTTTTTTAGTTTTAAGATAACGATGAAAAAAAGTTTTTACCTCCTGATTGTCTGTATGATTGGCTTTGCAGTGCAAGCCCAAACAAAAACCGATGCAGAATTTTTTTTCAATAACGGCGATTACGCAACGGCAAAATCTATTTACGAAAATCTGCTGAAAAAGAAACCCAAAGACGCATTACTAAACTATTGTTACGCCAAATGCCTTTATTCGTTGGGCGACCTCTCGGCAAAAGATTATTTCGACATCTCCAACAAAAAATATCCGCAAGGACACCGGTTGATGGGCGATTTGTATCTTTCGCAATACTATTTTGAAGAAGCGGCTTCTGAATACGACCGTTTTTTAGAAACAGAAAAAGCCGATGCCGACTTGCTCCGCAAACGACAGCAATGCGCCATCGGAAGCGAGATGATGAAGCATGTGGAAACGATTGACATCATCGATAGTGTTGTGATGGACAAAGCAACTTTTTTGTCGAAATACAGATTGCCACACGAAGCGGGTTTTATTGAACAAACATCGGAAACACTGACCTCATACACCACCGAGCGTAAGGACAGGAAATTTTTCAGCAGCGAGAACAATTCCCAACTCGACATTTTTTACACCTATCTTTTACTGAACGACTGGAATGAACCGACTGCCCTATCGAAAAACATCAACACGGACTACAACGAAAGCTACCCGTTTATGATGGCCGACGGCATTACACTGTATTTCGCCTCCGACAAACCCGACGGTTTGGGCGGTTACGACATTTACATGACCCGCTTCAGTCCGATTACCAACGAATATCTGCCTGCACAAAACATCGGTATGCCGTTTAACTCCACCGCCAACGACTATATGTTTGCAGTGGACGAAACAAACCGCGTCGGCTTGTTTGCCACCGATCGCAATCAATCCCCCGATTCGGTTGCCGTTTATCGCTTTGTTTTCGACAAAGAGAAAAAGATGTTGAAAGAAACCGATCCCGAAACACTACGCGCCTATGCCCGACTGAGTAAATACAACAAAGCCGAAAGCATACCCTCCCCTAAAAACCAGACCGAAAAAAACAAATCGATTGCAAAAAACAACGGAATCAATTTTATTGTCAATGCCGAAATCACCTACAACAATTTAAACGATTTTAAAACAGACGATACCAAAAATCGGTTTCTTGCCTTGCAAATACTGAAAAGCGACTTCGAACTTCTACAAGGCAAATTGCAACAAAAACGGGAGGAGTTTTCCGATAGCGAGGGTTCGGAAAAAGAGAATTTGTCGTGGGAGATTCTTACCATCGAAAAGGAATTGCTAATGATGCAAAAACGCATTCATGCACAAACCATTGAACTTCGTAAAATAGAAAACCAATACTACCAATGACAGGCACGCTCTACCTTATTCCGAATCTGCTGGGCGAAAGTGATGCTGAACGCGTTTTGCCACCTTTCAATGCCGATGTAATCAAACGCATTCCGTACTTTATCGTGGAAAACATTCGTACGACAAGACGTTTTCTAAAAAAAATAGACAAATGCATCAACATCGACAGTCTGACGTTTTTTGAACTTAACCAACACACCGACCCGCAAATCATCGGTAGCTACATAGAGCCCTTGCTACATGGAGAGGATATGGGTATCGTTTCGGAAGCAGGCTGCCCTGCTGTGGCAGACCCCGGAGCGTTGGTGGTGGAATTAGCCCAACAAAAAAACATACAGGTAGTGCCGCTTGTAGGTCCCTCGTCGATATTGCTGGCTCTGATGGCTTCGGGGTTCAACGGGCAATCGTTCTCTTTCGAAGGGTACCTGCCCATCGACAACGACAAACGCATAAAACGGCTGAAAGTGTTGGAAAACAGAATCTATACCGAAAATCAAACGCAGATTTTTATCGAAACGCCTTACCGCAACAACAAAATCGTACAAGACTTTATCGCTCACTGCCGACCTTCGACAAAACTATGTATCGCTTCGGAAATAACCACCGACAACGAATTTATAAAAACGAAACCCCTCGGTAGGTGGAAAAACACCTGCCCCGACCTCAGTAAAAAGCCAACCATTTTTTTGCTGTACAAATAAAAAAATAACCATCGGAGCCCCCCGATGGTTATTTTTTATCGCCACTTTATGGCTGCATTACTTTACCACTACTTTGTGGAAAGTGCGAGCACCCTTTTCGTCGGTAATTACAAGCAGGTAACTACCCACACCATATCCGTTTAACGGCATTGTTACAGCGTTGCCGCTTACTGCACGACTCTCTACAAGCGCTCCTTGCAAGGTATATACCGCAATGTTGCTCATGTTTTCACTCTCTATCTGCAAATTGCCGTTCACGTTCAGCGGATTCGGATAGATACACGTACCTTGCACCGCCTCTACCTGCGGAGCATCGATACCTACGGTCATGTCTTTCTTGTAAGCCTCAAACTCATTAAATGATATCGCATAATAAACAGAAAGCTCAAAATAGAACCGTACGAAACGTGTTCCATCTACGGTACAAGGATCGGTAAACGAAGGCGAGAAGTCGTCTGTGCCGAAAGTACTTCCCGAAGCCAATACCGTCCAAGCAGAAGAGGTATTTTCTCCGGTTGCCGAAACAAGCACCTTCCAAGAGGCAACTTTTGCAGAATTGCTGACAAACATGCGAATCTCACTCCAATCCTCACCGGCACCTACTGCCAACGATTCAGGTATCTCGAATTCTATCACATAATATTTATCAGATGAATTGGGAGTAAAAGAATAACCTATTTCGTCATTGCCATCGGTAATAGCAGAAGTTGTTCCTTTGCCGTTTTTCCAATAGAAAGTATCAGATATATCAGTCGGATCGGCAAGATAACTCCTTGAATAATAGAGAGTAGCCGTCAAACCCGACAGCAGGTTGATGCGGTTCGGATTCGTTACTTTCACTCCAAACTGACTGACAACAGACTCCTCTTCAGTGGAGAGTTTCACAATGCAAGTGTTCGCTTTTGCTTCCGACACGCCATTGATACGGAACGAAATCGTACCATTGCCCGAAGCATCGGCTGCTGAATAAACCAAATCGGAAATGGTAGCCGACTTTGTATCAGTCAATTTCACGGTAACGGTAGGTGTTTCGCCCGGAGTTAAGCCGGTATAGGTCATATTTACCTCTCGGCTCTCTTCCATGTTTACGCTCATATCGTCCACCGACGACAACTTGATGGGGCTGACATACGAGCAACCGAACACTTGGAATTCGTAAGCACGCACCGTGATGAGTTTTTCTTCGTTGTAAGGTTCAAATTTCACATAGCGGGCCACACAAGGTTTCAACCATGTGGTAATGATGTTGTAGTCGTATGTACCCACATTTCCGGGGCGTTCGGGCAAGCCCGTAACTGCAGCCACAAGCGTCCATTCGGTAGTGTCGTTGCCCACATAGATATTGAAGTTTTCCAAGTTTTCGTAGTCCTCCGACACGCGGCAGTCGTACAATTTGGTTTCGTAGAGCTCGTAAGTAGCGCCGAGGTCGATAATGGCATAACTGCTTTTTGCACCCACACACCATTTGGAGCCCGTAGTACTTCCGTCCACCAATTTAGGTCCGTTCTCGTTTGTATTGGTATATCCGCTCACATACACGGTTTTGTTTTGGCTTATAGGTGTGGTAGCACCTATGGCACAATTGTAGGTTTCCGCACTTACGTTGATGAGTTTTTTCTCGGTTTTTTCGGTTGCACCGGCTTCGTTGCCCACTGTACATGTAATGTCGTATTTGCCTTCTGCCGAGAACGTGAATACGGCGGTAGAGGTACCTTGCCCCGACACCAACGTAGCATTTGCAGGCACCGACCAATTGTAAGAGGTAGGATAGTTGGTGGCTTTTACCGTACAGGTTACTTGCGTACCGGTAGTACACAATGTAGGAGAAGCCGAAATGCTTACCTCGGGTTTTGCCATTTCGGGGAAGTTGATGGTCAGCGTCGTACCCGTACCCTCTTCTTCCAAATCTTTTGTTACCGTTTTAACGATTACTTGGTAATTCTTTTCGGAAGAGCCGTCGCGGTCAAATTTCGGGATATAGAACCCTTCGTCGCGGGTTTGCCCTACAAGTGTGGTTACACCTTTGCGAACCAAATAAACATTGTAGTGATGTACATCGCTTGCATCGGCAGGAGCATCCCACATAACGCGTGCGGAACCCACGCTTTCCGATTGCTCGTTTTGGCACACAAGATTGTTTACCGAACGTTGCGTGGGAGCATAAGCAGCAGGGAGCAAGGCAAACTGACCCAAATACATCGTACCGGTGCTGCCCACTTGCAATGCCACTGCCTTTATGTTTTTACCGGCAAGCGACGAGAGGTCGTAGGTCAGTATCGTCCATCCGTTGCGAGTGGTAGAGCTGCTGCTCGATATGTTGGTATAGGTCAGGTTGCTTACCAAACCGCTGCCACCGGTAGCAAATCGCAAAGTCAAACCGGAGGTAATGCCTTTTACTACCAATTGAGCCGTGCAACCCGTTGTTACAGCCACATCGGCCTTATACAGATAGATGGTGTTGTTTGTAGTGGAATTCACCACTTTCAAACTCGTACCCATGTTGTACACATTATCCCAATCGGGAGTAATGGTTGCCGTACCCGAACTCCAATAACGCCATGTAGGCAACACGTCCTGCATACCGCGATGATACCAATCCATCGTACCGCGGTTTTCGCCGTTCACATAACGGGCCTTACCTTGTCCGTGAGAAAACGACGTTACAAACGGGAGCGATGTTACCGCCGAACGTTCCACCATTGCCGTTGCCAAACCCGGCCATGTAGCGCCCGAAGTTCTACTTGCACTCGGGTTTTGACTCAGATTGACATACCATTTTGCTTCGTTGGTGAAAAAGGTGTTTATCAACGAATAAGCCGACGAACCCGTAATGTTGGCAGTGCCATTGCTCGTGCCGTTTTCCCATACAGGTTGTTTCCATGTCGGATAGTCGGGGTTGAACGATGCCAACGAGCCATAGTGTTGCGAAGTGCCAAACAAATTGGTGAAGTAAGAACAATTGGTACCATAACTTTTTTGAGCACACTCTATTCCGTAATAGTATTTGTCGAAATTCGACCCATTGGCAGCAGTTGTTGCACCATATTCTCTGAATTTGGAAGTATTGGTGTTGTTTATCAAAGTGGTTGTACCTGTCGAGGCATCGTACCATTGAATATGCTGATTCCACCCTTTGCTTGCGCAGTAGCTCTGATAATAAGCAATCCAGTCGTTCCACCCCGATTCGGAGTTAGAGGTTTCTTCGTTGATAAACCAACCGTCGAAACCGTAGAAGTTGGCTATCTCCGCCATTTTTTCGGCATAAGGATAGGTAGAACCCACTTGACTTTTTACAGCGGTTACGTGAGCTGCATTTCCGCCATAATAGGTAGGCGGGAAAAAGAGTTGTGCCAACACTTTGACACCGTTCAGGTGCGCAATGTCTATTGTACCCGGGTCGGGCAAACAGAACAACCCTTCGGCAGCCGAACCTGCCCACCACACCAACATGTCGATGTATTGCCAATAGGTGGGGTTGTTGCCTATAAAGTTGTTGTTTTCTCCCTGCGAGGGGCAAGTACTACAACTCGGCGTAATGAGCAAACAAGGAGCATGTTGTCCCTCGACAAATTGCGTAGTGTTTGCTTTGATAGCCGTTGCATTTGTTTCAGAAACACGCGGTTGCAATGCCACCGTACTGCGGTTAAACTTGGCATCGGCATCGTTTTCTGCACTCCAATTGATAATATCTGATGGTTGCCACGAGCCTGCATAAGGCTGCTGGGCATACGTCATTGCCGTTGATAAAAGAAGCAATAACGTTCCAAAAATCACTTTTCTGTTCATAATTTTTTTTGTTTTAAGTTATTGTATGTTATCTAAAATTATTCGATTCCACATGATTGCCTGCTCCGTCCATGGTGTTCTCTACGTCCCACCAAACACGATCGCCCTGCCCTACCTCAGGTCGGTTTACATTGTTGAGGGCAGCTTCGGGGTAACGCACCCGTTTGATGAAGTATCCTTCAAAAAGGTCGAGGTTGTGCAGCGGCAGACGCAAACGCGGATAGTCCGTACGGCGGAACTCTGCCCACGCCTCGTTGCCGTTGGGGAACATGGCCAACCACTTTTGTGTAATAATTTGTTCCAAAGCCAACTCTCTGTTGTTGGTTGCAAACGGATTCTCTTGTCCGTCTTGATATATCATCAAGCCGTCGATGTACGATTTTGCTTCCGCTTTGCTTATCTGGAAATAATCCATCGAAGCCTGAATGCCTGCCCGATAATATCCCTCCGGTGTGTCGGCAACGCCCGCCCATCCGCGGAGTGCAGCCTCTGCCAGCAGAAACTGAGTTTCGGCATAGCCCAACCATACGCTTTCGCGACTTGTAGAGAAATATTTTTTCGGATTCAACGCCTTGGTTGTTTTATCCGTTGCCGCCATCGAAAGGAATTCCACACTTGCATCATGAGTAACACGCCAATCGGCTTGCTCACAACCCGCATAGTCGGCATATTTAAACTCCTCGCCTGTGCTTTGAAGTTCGCTATTCGGTGTCGGGCGAAACCAACATACCTTGCAACGTGGGTCGATCATACTATGTTGCCATGTAGCAGGATCGGGATTCTCTAAGTCTTCAATTCTGTTGTCGTCTACATAACTCCAATCAAAATCGAACATATCATCTACCGTGGTAGTGGTTACAAGATAGTAGTTGTCGGCTCCACCCACACTCTGATTTTTGTAAGCCAACTCCAAATCCTTGCCCATCACCATGTCGCCGTTGTACATCATGCAACACATGGCTATCACGTTTTCGCTACCGCCTTCGTCTTCGCCGCCTTCGCTCACGGGAGCGTTTTTAGGAACGGTACGCATGCGGTCAGCATCACTTTTCATCAATCCCCATTTGTTGGTAATGGCTGCCTCACCCTCTCGGCGAGCACGCTCGGGAGCGATGTTCGAAATGCGGAGAGCCAAACGCAGACGAAGCGTATTGGCAAAACGCAACCATTTCTCCTCGTCGCCTCCATAGCAACGGTCGATGGGAGCGCCATTGCCCGTAGTGCCGTCAAGTTTAAACGAACATGCGTTCGGCACAATGCTGTCCACCGCCTGCTTCAACATGCGGAAAATAATGTCGTAACACTCCTCTTGCGTATCGTATTTCACCTTTTCGGGATCGTCGGGCAACAAACCACGCACATAAGCCGAAAGCGGTATGTCGCCATAAGTATCGGTAGTCATCGAAGCCAAAAATGCCCAATAGATACGCGTAATGTAAAACGCATTTTTGTATTTCGTACGCTCGGCATTGTCCTTAAAATAGAAAATCTTAAGCAGCGGTGCATACTCTTGGGCTGTACGCTCGTTGTAGAAAAACTCCCAACGCAACCCCGACCAACCGTCGGTATAACTATAAGAGGGCGACGATGGATTGAAAGCTGGTTTGTTGTTTGCCACATAGCCTGCATACATATCGTGCGTCAGGTTGGTCGTACGCTGATAGTCGCGATACAATCCCTCGTAAGTCATATTGGAAAACATGGAAGCGATGTCGCTCTCGTTGAGTGCGGCAAGTGCATTCTCGTCCAACCTATAATTGATATTGATGTCGGAATAATCGCTTGTATCATTATCGACAATAATAACTCCCTGATTGCCACCCGGAGGAAGTACCTCTTTCGGCTCTTCATTACACGCTGTCAAAGCAAACGAAAAGGCTGACAGCAACAAGAAATAAAGACCTTGCTTTTTCATACTCATAATTATTTTATATTTATTACTACTTAAAATCCAATGTTAAGAGACATACCGAATGTACGGCTATAAGGTTGGCTCGAAAAGTCGATTGCCTGTGCAAACATCGAGGTGTCGTAACCCGTTTCGGGACTTGTACCCGGCGTATGTTTCAGCAAATAGCAGAGGTTGCGTCCCACAAATGCCAACCGCAACGACGAGAGGTGCGCCTTCGACAACAATTTCGACGGGAACGAATAGCCCACCGACAGCTCCTTCAACTTGATAAACGAAGCATCGTAAACAAACTCTTCGGCAAAAGTGCTGATATACTTGTAGTAGTCTTCGGCCCTTACGGGAAGTTCGTTTGGCAACCCCTCTGCCGTTACACCTGCTACCACAAGATTTTCACGATTGCTTGTGCGGGCAGCGATACCCAACTCCGTGGCTTTTGCCTCGCTCACAGAAATCACCTCACCGCCAAACTTCATATCAAACATAGCCGAAATGCTTACACCATAAAATGAGAACGTAGGAGTAACCGACATCAACAACTTGGGCTGAATGCAACCAATCGGATTGTCGAGCCGATGTTGGTCGGCATCCGTTCCGGCATACGGTCGTGGCAACCCGTCGGAGCCGACAATAAGTTCACCTTTTTCGTTACGTGCATAGAGTTGGTTGGCATAAATCTCGCCCAAGCGACCGCCTTCCACGGCACCTACCCTCACGGGGAATTTGTCGTCGCCATCGAAATAAATAAACTTTTTATCCTCGGACAACTCTTTCACCAACGATTCGTTGTGCGACATATTCACCGTAAGGTCAAACACGAAATTCTTCAGTTTTACGGGCGTTGCATAAATCATAAACTCTACACCGGAGTTGGTTATCACACCCGAGTTTATATACCTATACTTATATGGTGCGGTGAATGGGATTTTCATCACCTGATTTTTTGTAGAAGTATAATAATAGGTAAAATCCAACCCCAAACGATTTTCGAAAAAGCGCATATCCAAACCGGCTTCGTAGCTGGTAGCCATTTCGGGTTTCAGTGTTGAATTTCCGTTGACATCGACAGGACGATAGATGCCATCATTTTTGCTGCTGCTACCTGTTTGTGCCGCATTCGAATAGCCATATTTATAAAGGTACTCAATCTGGTTTACATCAGCCGATTTACCTACTTGAGCAAACGACCCTCTCACTTTGGTAAAGGTAAGCCAGCTCGGCAACACCACATTAAATTCGTTGCGAACCATATCCGTTATCACCCAACTGAGGCTGACCGATGGATAGAAATAATGATTTTTGCACGATAGGGTTGTACTCCAATCGTTGCGTGCAGTTACATCGAGCGACAAATAATCGTTGTAGGCAAACTGCAACGAGCCAAACACCGAATTGATGCTGCGGCTGTAAGCATACTCCGAAGTGGAGTTGATGCGCGTTGCCTGATTGATGTCCCATACAATACCGCTTTCGGAAGATTTGTTGAGCATATTCACTACCGACGTCGAGTTGATGCTGTATTTTTGTCGCATGAAGTTGCCACCTACCATATATCCCAAACGGAACAGACTACCAAGTTGGTTGTTTCCCGCCAAGGTTACTTCAATGTTTTGCTCGAAGAAAGTTTCCTGCCCTTTGCTCATTCCGTCTTCTTTGAAATCCTCAATCTTGTTATACTTGGTTCCGTTGGTCATATTCGACGAAAAAAGCGTCGTATTGTAATAATCGAAAGCATATTTCCCGCTCAAATAAAGCCAATCGGTAAAGTTGATTTTTGCACTATAATATCCGAATGCACGCCAACGCTCATCGGAATTCTGATACTGCTGATTCACATAATACGGGTTCAAATAGTCCGTAGTCGGTCCCACCCAATTGACGTGAGCCTTTTCCGACGTTTTATAATGGCTCAAATCGCTTAAACGCACACTGTTGGGTATCAACATAAACTGATAGGCCTCGCCCCACACACCAAATTCGGGACGGTTGAGGGCTTTCGTATTCGATGCCGAAATTTTTCCGTCCATCGAAAACCATTTGTTCAACTTCATACCCGCATTAAGGTCGAGGTTGAATTTTCTCAAACTTTCACCGACGAATAAGCCTTTGCTGTTGGAGTTTCCGAACGAAAAACGGAAATGCCCTTTGTCGTATGTTTTCCCTATCGACACATTATGATTATGTGAAAATCCCGTTTGAAAATAATCCTTAAAACTATTGCTGTAATCCGAGTAGGGCAACTGCTTGCCATTCCATGCCGTTACCAAACTGCCATCGAGTTTGCCTCCCCAACTGAATGTACTTGTGTTGTACACACCGTTATCTCCTTGACCATACTCATGCTGACGATTGAGCAACTCGCTCACCTGCGTCCAAGTAAAACTACCATTGTAGGCAATGCCGAATCCGTCACTTTTCGAACCTTTTTTAGTGGTGATAAGAATCACCCCGTTGCCGGCACGACTACCATAAAGAGCCGCAGCGTTCGCTCCCTTCAACACCGAAATCGTCTCGATGTCTTCAGGATTGATATCGGTGCTGGCGCCACCACGGTCAACACCTCCGTAATAAGAAGCACCCGAGGTATTCGTATCGTCAAACGGAACACCGTCCACTATCCACAATGGTTGATTGTTGTCGCTAAGCGAAGAATTACCGCGTATTGTTATTTTTGTAGAGCCGCTCAACCCCGTGCCTGCCGAAGTGAGTTGCATACCAGCCACCTTGCCTTGCAAAGCACTTGTTACCGAAGGGTCGGAGGTACGCTGTAGCTGTTCCGAAGTTAATTCCTGCACCGCATAACCCAGCATCTTTTTTTCACGTTTAATGCCAAGTGCAGTTACCACCACCTCTTCAAGTTGCTGAACGTCTTCGGCAAGTGTAATGTTTATGTTGCTGCGACCTGCCACATCTACTTCCTGCTCGACATATCCCATAAAAGAGAAGCGTAGCTTTGCATTGTCGGTCGTAAGTTTCAACTCGTAATTTCCATCGAAATCGGCTACCGTACCATTACTCGTTGCCACTTCAACCACACTTGCACCGATAAGCGGTTCGCCCTGTGCATCGGTTATCGTACCGGTTATTACCTGTTGAGCCGAGAGTTCATACGCAAATAAAAGACAAGAAAGTCCCAAGAAAATCTTTTGTATCATTTCATAATTATTTTAAATACAAAAGAGAGGATTCTTTCGGCTAAAAAACTATCTGAAAAAGGAATTTAATTCCAAGAATTTGGACATAATTTCCAAATTCATCATTTGTTCTTTTTACGGTATTGTTCGGAATAATAGGCGAAGAAATCCACCTTCATTGCCAATGAAATACGAAACAACATATCGGTATTCAGACTACCTCGTTTTAGGATTTTTGGCACGTTCGACACATCGGTATTTATCTGCCGAGCTAACCACGAATAACTCTGCCCCCGAGCATCAAGTGTTGTTTTAATAATCTTTCCGATATGAATATCAGCGTTTTTCTCCATAAAAAATGCACAAGTTACTCCCGTATAATCCCTGAGGGCTACCACACCCTTTACATCAAATACAGTTTCGCCTATGCACAGCATAGACATCAACTTGTATTCTGTGATGTAAATAACGAAAAGTGGTAGTTTTCAGAGATTCACGAATAAAAGTCAACCAAAATATGTCGCCTGTTTATTTCATCCAAACAGACCTCGCAAAGGTAACATTTTTATTTTGACATTTTTTTCTTCTCTTTTATTACAAGAGAGAGAAGAAGAGAGACCTTGTTCAAATAAAAAGGAAAGAATTTTCATTTTCACATTCTCTCCTTTTTATAGGGGAAAATAGCTACTCAAAGAAGTTTTTTTAAACAATAAAGCCCCACTACAAATTGCAGTGAGGCATTCTTATAAACAGATTTTTAATCAGAAAGCGTCAATAATGGCTTTGAAGTCTTCGGCTTTGAGCGAAGCTCCACCGATGAGTCCGCCATCAATATCAGGATTTGCAAACAAACCCGCGGCATTTTTAGCGTTGCAACTTCCACCGTAAAGAATCGTACAATTTTCTGCCACTTCGCGACCATATTTTTCGGCTACCAACCCACGAATGTAAGCGTGAATCTCTTGTGCTTGCTCAGGCGTTGCAGTCAAACCCGTACCGATAGCCCAAACAGGTTCGTAAGCCAAAACGATTTTTCCGAAATCCTCAGCCGAAAGGTTGAAAACAGAACCTTCGAGTTGTGCTTTTACCACCTCGTTTTGTTTGCCTGCCTCACGTTCCTCTTTTACCTCTCCAATGCAAAAAATAGGTTTCAAATCGTTAGCCAAAGCCAACTGAACTTTTTCTTTCAAAATTTCGTACGTTTCGCCATAGTAAGCACGACGCTCGCTGTGTCCGAGAATACAATATTCGGCACCGGTCGATTTTACCATCGCTGCCGACACTTCGCCCGTGAAAGCACCCGAAACCTTATCGGCACAATTCTCTGCCGACACTTTAATTACGCTGTCTTTGAGCAATTCGCTCACGGTAGCCAAATGAATAAACGGAGTACCGATAATCACTTCGCAATTCGGTTTTGCGTTTGCCAAAGCATTTTTCAACTCAGTAGCCAAAGCCACACCTTCTTGCAGGGTTTTGTTCATTTTCCAGTTACCTGCTACAATGTTTTTTCTCATGTTTATTTTATGTTTAGTTATTTTGTAATAAAAATTGTTCCTGCATCTCTTTTGCCGACGGAATATCGCGACTATTCCATTTTTCAACAATCGTTCCGTCTTTTATCAACACCAATCCGGGGTTTGCCCTGATGATTGTTTTCAGCGTAATCGGATCGGTTTTGCACCATTCGTAAGTGGCATTTGTCAAGCTGCTGTATTTTTCGATGTCTTCATCTACCGAAGCCGTCAATGCGTAAAAATCTACATCGCTAAACAATGCAAGTTCGCGAATTGCATTTATTTTTTCCGCAAAATCCGTATTTGCCTTGTTCACATCGTAAGCAACAAGCAAAAACGTAAATCCTTGTTTTTCAACGATATCAAACGTAATATCGTCGCCTGCAGCATTTATAATGGAGAAATCGTGAATGGGCGGTTCGTAACCTTTTTTTATCAATTTCGTTTTTTGTTCGATAAACATCCAACCTTCACTTTCGTCGGGGAAATCGGAAAGTGTGAATTCCCTCTCAACGCCGTCTTTGGCGTAAATAAAGGTCGTTTCGTAAACATCGGGAGCGGCATCAGCCGGAATTTCCATACTTTTTGCGATGTTCGTTCCTACCTTATAGGGTCGAAAATCTATTATCGGCAGATGCATATAACCATACAATGAGATGGTTACCGGAATAATTACAGCCACCACAATGCCTATCCACTCGACAGGTTTTATCCAAAACGCATGGTAATTTTTCAAAGTACACATCAGAGTAATTGCAAGAGCTAAAAGCACAATGTTTTTAGCAAACGTAGCCCAATTGCTCAACACGATGGCATCGCCAAAACACCCACAATCTTGCACCGGATTTTCGATGGCTATATAAAGTGTCAAAGGCGTCATCACTATCATAAACAGCAATGCAAAAATTGCAAAAAGCTTTGTCTTAAAACGAAAGAAAAGACTAAAACCTATTACAAATTCGAGCGTCGAAAGAGCAATAGCAAGGAAAAACGCCAGCGAATTAAATTGTTCAAAAAAAGTGCCGAATGCCGTGAAATAGTCTTGTATTTTGTAGGTTGTACCCAACGGGTCGATAGCTTTTACGATGCCCGAGAAAATAAAAGTTGTGCCAAGCAGCAAGCTACTTACCCAACTTAAAGCATTCCTTGTATTCGACTTTTTCGTTCTTTTCATAAACTGACCTTTTTATTTTGTTTGAATCAAACCGAAAACGGCATAATTTATCATATCAAAATAGTTAGCATCAATCCCTTCGGAAATAAGTGTTTTCCCCTTATTGTTTTCAATTTCTTTCGTGCGATGAATTTTCATCAAAATCAAATCGGTGTACGATTGCGGACGCATACTTCGCCAAGCCTCGTCGTAGTCATGATTTTTTGCCAACATCAAATTTTTGGCTTCAGTGGCATAATGGTCGTACAAATGCAGAACCTCCTCCTTCGTTTTATCGTCGTTGTCCGAAAATCCGAGTTGCAACTGAATCAAACCGATGATAGCGTAATTGACAATACCAATCAATTCGGGGCGAATTCCTTCGTTGACCATGGCTACGCCCTTCAATTCAATACTTCGTATGCGGTTTGCTTTGATGAATATTTGGTCGGTTACGCTTTCGGGACGCATAATACGCCAAGCGGCTCCGTAGTCGGTCAGTTTCTTTGTAAAAATGCTTCGACACTCGTCAATGGCTTGCAAAAACTCTTCTTCTGTTGTCATTTTAACTCAATTTTGTATCCGCATCAGCCTCCACAACGTTCACAATGTAGTCGCCCATTTTTTCACATTCGGCTATTAAATCCATGTAAACAACGCTCGTTCCGTAAAGGTACTTGCCTTCGTTTACGTCGATAATGTTTTGGGTTTTCAGTTGATTGCGGAAATTATTTATTTCGCTTTCAAGGTTTTTTGTCTTCGTTACATCTGCAAACTGCGGTACCGTACTCTCCAAAATCACCCGCATCTGATCCAATGCTTGGTCAATCAATTTGAACATCAAATCGATATTCTCGTTAATGCCGGCAGTAAATTTGGCATCCAAATTATTTCGTCGCTGAATAGTTCGTGCCAAATTGTAACAACTATCGGCAACACTTTCTATTTCGGAAATAATACGCATTTTCATTTGAAGTTCGTGCTTACTTTCGTTACTCAACCGACCATCTGCCACTTTCGACAAATAAGTAGCAATTTCCACTTCTATGCTATCGCAAATATCTTCGTATTTCTGTATTCGTGAAAATTGCTTTACAAACTCCACATCGTTTTCACGCGGTTCATTGAAAAGATCTTTTACCATATTGAACATTTTCTGCACGCGTTCTGCAAACAACACAATTTCTTTATGGGCCTGCAAAATAGACAACTCGGCAGTAGAAAGCATTCCCGTAGAGATAAATTTCAAATGCGAAACATCTTCCTCATCGCTTGCTTTTGTAGGTATCAACTTGGTTACAATATAAACGTATGTTTTTGTAAACCAAATCATTATTAGTATATTGATTAAATTGAATACCGTATGAAAGATAGATAATCCAAACGACACATAATATTGCATACTCTCAAAACTCGCCAACAAAGTTTGATTCTCTGGTTGAGTGAAGTCAAGCGTTTTATTGTTGAGCCCATCTACAATCATAGGGTCGGTATGGGTAATAAAGTCAAGCAATGCTTCGGGACTGCCCGCCATTGCTGTCGACAGCCAAACAATCAATTTCAGAAACGGATAGTAGAGTGCAAAAACCCAAATAGAGCCGAATACATTGAAAAGCAGGTGCCCCATAGCCGCACGTTTTGCCCAAATATTTCCCGAAATAGAGGCAATCAGCGGAGTGATACACGTTCCAATATTACCTCCAAGTATCAATGCTGCTGCAATGTCGAATGAAATCCAGCCTTTACTACACATAATCAACGCAATAGCAAACGTAGCACTCGAGGCTTGCACCATCATGGTAAGAATCATTCCCACCACGGCAAATATCAAAATAGAGCCATAACCCAATTGCGTGTAACGTTGCAACACCGCAAAAATCTCAGGATTTGCTTTTAAATCGGGAACAGATTGGTTGAGATACTCCAATCCCAAGAACAGAAATGCAAATCCGATAAGAAATTCTCCCCAACTCTTGTAAGTGTTTTTTTTGCTAAACTGCAACGGCACACCAACTCCAATGAGCGGAATTGCAAAAGAGGCGATATTGACCTTGAAACCAAAAAGTGAAATAATCCATGCCGTTACGGTCGTTCCGACATTGGCTCCCATTATCACCGCCATCGACTGGCTGAGCGAAAGCAAACCCGCATTCACAAAACTGACAATCATCACCGTTGTCGCCGACGAACTTTGCACCAAGGCCGTGATGAAAATACCCGTCAATGCCCCAACAATGCGGTTGTTGGTCATCATGGCTAATATATTTCTTAATTTGTCTCCTGCTGCTTTTTGAAGACCCTCACTCATCATTTTCATACCATAGAGGAAGAGTCCCACCGAACCTACCAGCGTAAGAAAATCAAGAAAACCGTAATTCATTGGATTTGGAATTTATTTGAATGCAAATGTAATATAAAAGCTGAAAATATCAGCGGACTTTTAGAATATTCATTTAGATAACAACGCTTTTAGAAAAGAGGTCTCTCAAAAAATACAAAATCGCTCAACGGACGAATTTTGACGACATTGGTATATATCTGTTGGTTAAGGCGAGGATCTTGATTATAAGGGATTTTTTCGCATGGATCAAAGTATAGAACTGCATAGTAAGGTGCATTCTCCGCTGAAAAACCCTTTTCGCGCAATGCCTCAGCCGTCCTTCCGCGCTTGCCGTCTTCGTAGCGATGAATGCTACTTAAGCTTCTTGTATCGTCCTCTTGCCGTAAATTGTAAGAATCCTTTATCTCGCAAGATTTGTAGTTGTTGCCTTATCTTTGCTTGCACATTGTGATTTTCAGGATGCTTTACTTCTAACAAATGAGTATAAGCATACATATCTGCCAAATCGAACTCGTCACCTAATCTATCTACGCATTGTAAGACATCCATAAGCCACCCTCGGTTATCAAGCGAATTTGTTTGCAGTGTTTTTACTTTTCGGTAGGCTTCGATAACCAAGTCATGCTCTACCTCTATTGCATCCTTGACGATATATATTTTCCCGTATTGAGGAATAGAAGTAAGGTTGATATTACACCCCGTCCATCCGGCTCGCCGTGCGTTTTCGGATAACGGTTTTCGCTTCTCAATAATATCAGGAACAAAGAAATAATTGGGTATCAACACAAGGTTGCGAACACTATTGTTATAGTGTGTTAAGAAGAAAAAGTGCGGATTATTCAAAGAAGTTATTCTGCCAATCATTGTAGAATACTCACCATCCGTTATCTTACTACCTATTCCTATCGTAGATTTCTCTTTGCTTTTCAGTTCATATTCTGATTGACAGTTCTCACAATAAAAATCTGCTACAGGTCTATTCGCCTCAAAGTGGGTGAGTATTGGTGCGCCACATATCGGACAATACATATTTCTTGCTAACCAATCCTCTGTCAATACACGCGCTTTTTGGGTAGCGTTATGATAGCTCTCTGCAAGATATGTGTTAAACTCGAAAGTCATATTTCGTCGCATTATGTATATTTACATCACTGACTTGCATTTTATTGTCGGGCTGCCTACGAAATCATCAGCAGTCAACACAATTTTACAAGTACTATATTGTTGTTCCACTTTTTGCTCGGCTTCTTCAACACTTTCCGCCTCAACTACTACATCACGAGATAACACTTCTTCTATGTTTATCAAATATTTCATCACCCAATACTGAGTTAAACTGTTAATAATTATGTTCCATATCTGTAGCATGTTGAAGAGCATGGCTCCTCCGCCTACGAAAGGCTCAATGTAAGTAACATTCTCCCATTGGTCAAAGTCAGCAGGAAGCAGGGCTTCCAGTTGGTCAATGAGTTGCGTCTTTCCGCCTACCCATTTGACAAATGGTTTTGCTTTCATTATGTTAGTATTTTTTTTGAACTCGTAAAGATACCTTATTCCCTTTGAATACACAAAAAAGGCAGAAACAAAAAATGCTCTGCCAATAAAGATAAATCTAAAAATGTATCGTTATTTTTCCGCCTTAAAATCAGCTATCGCTTCTACCACATTGATAATGTAATCACCTATTTTTTCACACTCCACAACAATATCCATATAAAGCGTACTTATATTATAAGGGTACTTCCCGTCTTTTACATCTTCCACATTTTGTGTTTTGAGTTGATTGCGAAAGTTATTGATTTCGTTTTCAAAATTTTGTGATTTATGCAGTTCCGATAATTGGAAATTGTCGTCGCTCAAACAATGCTCCATTTGAGACATTGCTCTATCTACAAGCTCAAACATGGTTTGTAGCTGTTCGCTTATATGTTTCGAAAATTCAACCTCTTGCTCGCGTTTTCGTTGCAAAATGCGAGCAATGTTGTAACAAGAGTCGCCTATACTCTCAACTTCAGAAATGATTCGAAGTTTTGTCTGTACTTGCTTTTTACTTTCGGTGCTGAGTCGTCCGCTTGCAAGTGAAGTCAGATAGTTGGCTATCTCTATTTCCATACGGTCGCTGATGTTTTCGTATTTTTCGATGCGACTATAACGTTTGGTAAACTCAATGGTTTCATTTTCGCAAAGCAAATCGCGTACCTGATTAAACATTTTGTGCGTTCGTTCGCCATATACCACAATCTCTTTGCTTGCCTGAAGAATAGACAACTCGGAGGTCGAGAGTAATCCCGTAGAGATATATTGAAGGTGAAAAATCTCATCGTTGTCATTTGTCGGCACAGCTTTCTTTTTGATAATTTTTTCGATGAATTTTACAATATAATTGCTAAACCAAACAAGAATGCAAATATTGCAAATGTTAAACATTGTATGAAACAATGACAACGAGAATGCCGATATTTCAGACGGATTCGATGGCCCAATCTTTTCTACAATCGTTTGTACCATGTTTGTAAACGGATAAAAAGCGACAAGCATCCAACAAACGCCAAACATATTGAACAAAAAATGCGAAAAAGCTGCTCGCTTGGCAGCAATATTACCCGACCATGCAGCAATGTTCGCCGTAATGGTAGTACCTATGTTTTCTCCTAAAACCATTGCTGCTGCCAACGGAAAATCTATCCATCCCTGACTACACATAATCAGCGTAATGGCCATGGTTGCCGACGAGGACTGAACGACAACGGTCAAAATTGTTCCCACCAACAAAAAGAGCAATACAGAACCAAAACCCAAATTGGTATAGTTTTTTAGAAATTCGAGTATTTCGGGATGATGATTGATGTCAGGGACGGAGGATTTGAGCAATCCGATGCCAAAAAACAGAAGTGAGAATCCCATGATAATTTCACCCACATAGCGTCGTGAATTGTGTTTGGAAAACAACAATGGAACCGAAAATGCAATGATAGGTATTGCTACCGACGAAATATCTACTTTGAATCCCAAAAGAGCCACTATCCAAGCCGTGATAGTGGTCCCGACGTTGGCACCCATTATGACTCCGAAGGCTTGCGAGAGCGACAATAGTCCTGCATTCACAAAACTGACCACCATTACCGTTGTTGCCGACGAAGATTGTATGATGGCGGTAATCAAAAAACCTGTGATAATTCCCACAAAACGATTGGAGGTCATTGCCGCCAAAATGGTTCTCAAACGATTGCCGGCCACTTTTTGCAAGGCCTCACTCATCATTTTCATTCCGAAAAGGAATATTCCCAACGATCCGATGAGTGTAAGAATCTCTTTAATACCGTATTCCATAAGAAATCAGATTATGTTAATAATTTTTTGCCAAAGATAGTGGCAGAAAATTCAATTAACATAAGAATTGATGTGACAATTCTGTTACATTTTTCAGAAGCGGAAAGAGCCTGTCAGCAATATGTTGTGGTAATAGTTTGTGAGGGAGGCTTGTTTGGCTCCGGCAAACGGAGTGAAAGTGGCATATTGTTGATTGTACTGATAAGCCAGGTCGATGCCCCAATACGTCCATCGGAATCCGATACCGCAACTTACGTTGTACGACCATGACGTTGCCAACGACTCCAAATCGGTACGAATGCTGTTTTGTGGCAAAGTTTTCGCAGCATTACCATCCACGGTAGGGGTGGCAAATGCTCCTCCCAAGCGTAACGAAAGGAAATCAAGCACCCTGTATTCGCCTCCGATTTTTAGAGTATGATTTATTTTTGCGTAATTGCGTATAAATTTATTCTCGTTATAGAAGCCATCGGTAGAAAAATCGTCGGAATAACGCATTGACCGATAATCGACAAGTTCGTAATCGACATCAATGAGTCCTTTTTTGTTAATAATGAAAGCCGCACTGAACAAATAGCGCGAGGGTGTACGGAAATGATAACTATCCGAGTTGTCGCCGGTCGAAGAAGATACGTCCACCAAATTACTCTTTTCATCTAATACGTTTCTACTCTCCAAATCGGTAGTTGAGTATTGCGAAATGGCATAAAACGTTGGAGTGTGATAAGCAAAACCCACTCGCAAAAACGAAACAGGACGGACAATCGCTCCTATCTTAAAATTCATCCCCACACCAGAGAAAGTCAACCTATTTTTCAACTGCAATTCTTCCTCGTTCAACGAATAAAAATTCTCGGTATAAAGGCTTATGGTCGTTTTTTCGAGCGATTGAATACCCACACTCGCTCCCAAATAGACCCAATGGGCAAGATTTACTGCATACGAAACATTAATTTCATCTATACTACCCGACTCCACACATTTATATTTTGAAGCTACTTGTGCATAAGTCATCGGTTTCCATTGTTTTAGTCCCGAAGGCTTAATCAGATAATTGCCGTATCCCAAAGCGGCAAGCCTTCCTATTTGCGGATTATCAAACGGATTGTTGCTTTCAAGGAGTGCATTTTCAGAAATGCCGTTTGCTTGCTCTGCCATATAATTGACAATTGATGCAGAGGCGTTATTATCAAACGTATATTTGTTTTGAAAATTCTTCAATCTGTTGAACGAAACGGCAAAATTAGAAGCTATCAACACCTTGTTTTTAGGCAAAATAGAATGTACATACGAAGCCTGACTCAAAGTAATGCGATTGTTATCGTTGAAATTGGTAGCAGTTTTGTGTTGCGAATAATTGTTGTAAAGCGACAAGGTGGCCTCGCAACTCCGATAAATACCAAGTCCTGCAGGATTGGTTATCAAGCTGGTAGGCTCTCCGCCCAAAGCTCCGAAAGCACCACTCATACTCATAGCCCGAGCCGTACCTTGAGTAGGCAACTCGGAAAAACTAAGTGCATCGAACAACTCTTGCGCCTGAGCAGAAAACAGACAGAAAAGAATATAAAGCGGAAATAAGAATCTCTTTTTGTTCATAATGTACATTGCTTTTTATTGTGCAGTGGGATTTAGATAAAAATCAGGATCGCCGAAAATAAAAATGGTGTCATTTTCGCCATTCTCGTTTTTATAAATGATGCTCCCCTCTTCATAAGTTTTCACCTCGGGGTCTAAAATCAGAATATTATGATTGGTATCAGCAACCTCCTCTTCAACAACAACTTCCATTATTTCTTCATCACCTTTTTGATAATAAATATCGTCGGCAATGATAAATTTTTGCCCGAACAACAACGTAATATTTGCACTGCAAAAAACCAACAGATATAAAATTCTTTTTTTCATAAACATTGCTTTAATAAACACGTATCAATTCTCTTACATAATAAAAAATAAACATTCCGCTCACAATAATTTTAGCTATCGTATTGACAAACAGCCCGACAAATGTACCGAATCCCGCTTTGATTGCCTCCTCCGATTTTTTCCCGTAAAGCAGTTCTCCGACAATTGCTCCCACAAAAGGACCTGCAAAAATGCCAATCGGACCAAAAAACATTCCTACAAACAGACCAATAAAACTGCCCCAAACACCCCATCGACTTCCGCCAAATCGCTTGGCACCCCAAGCAGGGAGCACATTGTCCAATATTTGTAAAATTATAATTATAACAAGCCAAACAATCAAAAAGATTAAACTAAACTCAACTTTTGACGAAAAATGTAGCAACAGTAACCCTATATAACTAAAAGGCAAACACGGGAGAATGGGAATTACCGCCCCTAACAATCCGATAACAAGAAAGATACCCGACAAGATGATTAACAATATATCCATCACATTTTCTTTGAGTTCAAAAGTAAAAATATCTTTTTTACGCAATGACATTTTTTTGTTAAAACTTATTTATTCATTTGGATATTTACGGGGAAACGTTTTACTTTGTTTAGTGTTAAACAAACAAAAAAGGAATAAAACTATGCGAAATTTTCTAAAAATGATATTGGCCGTAATTTGCGGATTTGCATTGGTGTCAATGATTGGTATATTCGTTGTATTGGGATTGCTGGGTGCTTCGATGAGCAAACCTGCTGTTTCATTGAGCGATAATTCGATTTTCAAATTGGAGTTAAGCGGTGTTGTACAAGAACGCAGCAACGACATTTCCGATTATGTGGGAATGTTTGGAGGAGACGAGCTATCGTACATCGGGCTGGACGATATTTTATCAACCATACAAGCCGCAACCACAAATGACGACATCAAAGGGATTTACTTAAAATGCGGCATTTTATCGGCAGCTCCGGCTTCCGTATCGGAAATAAGAGATGCTTTGTTACGCTTTAAAACTTCGGGCAAATTCATCGTGGCTTATGCCGACAACTATTCACAATCGGCCTATCAGATTGCATCTGTGGCAGACAAGATTTATATGAACCCCGAAGGTATTCTTCAAGTTACGGGATATTCGCTGCAAACCGTTTTCTTTAAAGACCTATTGGAAAAAATCGGTGTAGAAATGCAGGTGGTAAAAGTAGGCACTTACAAATCGGCGGTTGAACCTTATGTATTGGACAAAATGAGTGATGCCAATCGCGAGCAGACACAGCAAATGGCAAACTCGCTATGGAACAAGTTTTTGACCGACGTTTCTCTCTCGCGCAATGTAGAGGTTTCAAAACTGAATGAGTTTGCCGACAATGGTCTTGTTTTCGATCAAGCAATACAAACCGTCAATTACAAACTTGTAGATTCGTTGATTTACGAATGCGATATAAACGATATATTAGCAAAAAGAGTCGAAAGCGACAAAAAGGATTTGTTTTTCTGCTCGCTAAAAGAGATGAAAAGTATCTTGAAACCCTCCAAATACAATGAAAACAAAATCGCACTTGTTTATGCTTCAGGCGAAATTGACGGAGGAAACAAAGATGATGAAAACATCAATTCCAAAAAATTATCGAAACAACTTTTAACTATCGCCGACGACGACGATGTGAAAGCCGTTGTATTGCGTGTAAATTCTCCCGGCGGAAGCGCTTTCGGTTCGGAACAGATATGGTATGCCTTGAGTAAAGTTAAAGCTAAAAAGCCATTGATTGTTTCGATGGGTGGTTATGCTGCTTCGGGCGGATACTACATTTCGTGTATAGCCGATACAATAGTAGCACAACCGAATACCATTACGGGTTCAATAGGCATTTTCGGATTGATACCGAATGCCAAAGGATTAGCCGACAAAATAGGATTATCGTTTGACGGGGTAAAAACCAACGCAATGAGCGATTTTGGAGAAATAAACCGCCCCATGTCCGAAAAAGAGTTCTCGCTGATGCAGGCACACGTCTGCCGTGGATATGAGTTGTTTGTAAAACGCTGTGCCGAAGGACGATCCATGTCAACCGATGCAATCAAAGCAATTGCTGAAGGTCGTGTTTGGACGGGAGAACAAGCCTTAAATAACGGATTGATTGATGTATTGGGAAATTTAGACGATGCTCTGACTATTGCAGTAGAAAAATCAGGATTGGAATCTTACGAGTTGGTTTCTTATCCGGAAAAGAAAGATTTTCTAACGCAATTGATGGAAGAGTTATCGGGTGCTCAAACCAGAATCCGCTCCGTGGCAAATCCTTCAATGTATATTCAGCATTTTAATGGTTTGATAAACGGAAATTCCATACAAGCACGAATACCCTATTTCCTTATAATAAAATAGGTGAAAAAATATCTTAAAATATTGCTTCTTTCTCCCCTTGCCTTTCTTTACGGATTAGTGATAAGGGTTAGGAACAAGATGTTCGATTTTGGCATTTTACACGAAAAGGAATTCGACATTCCTATCATTTCCATTGGAAATATCACCATTGGTGGAACGGGGAAAACGCCTCATACAGAATACCTTGTATCGATGCTCGGCGAATTGGGAATGAAGGTTGCTGTGGTAAGTCGTGGTTATAAACGTAAAACAAAAGGGTATGTTTTAGCTTCACGCAAATCCACCGCAGTTGAGATAGGAGACGAACCGTTTCAAATAAAAAAGAAATTTCCCGATATATCAGTGGCTGTTGATGTCAAACGCGAAAGAGCCATACAAAACCTTATGTCTCGGGCTGACAAACCTCAGGTTTTCGTTCTTGACGATGCGTTTCAGTATCGCTTTGTTTCGGCAGGGCTATCTATTCTGCTGATTGACTATAATCGTTTGATTTATAAGGATTTTCTAATTCCAGTAGGACGTCTGCGCGAACCCGCCAGCGAACGTTATCGTGCCGACATCCTGATTGTTACGAAATGTCCGCCGGATATGCGCCCCATTGATATGCGCATCATTGACAAGAACCTAAACTTTGCTCCCACACAACGTTTGTACTTCTCAAGTTTCAATTACGGGACTATCTACAATGTGTTCGATAGCACAAAACATTATTCGACAGAGTCGCTGAAAAAGCAGGAAGCACAAATCCTAATAGTAACAGGAGTAGCATCACCCGAACCATTGTACAATTATATTTTGGAAAAAATAGGACGATACGAAACAATCCGATTCTCCGACCATCATTCATTTACAAAAGAGAATTGGAATCGTATTTCAAAAAAATATGCTGCTATCAAAAACAAAAAGAAACTCATTTTGGTTACAGAGAAAGATGCTGCACGCATTTATTCGGATAAAAATGTTCCGAATTTATTGAAAGAGCATATTTATACCATACCATTGCATGTTAAGTTTCTATGCAATGGAGAAGAACCTTTTAAAAATCAAATCATTAATTATGTTAAAGAAAATAAAAGAAACGGCAGATTTTCTTAAATCGAAAATGCTCACCCAACCTCGGGTCGCCATTATTTTAGGGACAGGTCTTGGCAATTTGGCAGAACAGATTACCGATAGTATTTCAATACCTTATGGAGAAATACCGAATTTCCCCATATCGACAGTAGAAGGACACAGCGGCTGTTTGATACTCGGAAAATTAGGAGGAAAAGATATTCTGGCCATGAAAGGACGCTTTCATTATTATGAGGGTTACGATATGAAACAAGTTACATTCCCTATTCGTGTAATGAAACTTTTGGGAATTGAGATTTTGTTTGTATCGAATGCTTCGGGTGGTGTCAATTCTGCATACGAGATTGGCGATTTGATGGTGATAAATGATCATCTGAATATGTTTCCCGAAAATCCTTTGCGAGGACAGAATTTTGAAGAACTCGGACCGCGTTTCCCCGATATGCACGAAGCATACGACAAAAAATTGATAGCGATGGCTTCGGAAATTGCTGCCGAAAACGGGATTAAACTGCAACACGGTGTTTATGCAGGCACACAAGGGCCTACATTTGAAACTCCCTCCGAATATAAATACTACAGAGTGATAGGCGCCGATGCCGTGGGAATGAGTACGGTACCGGAAGTGATTGTTGCCAACCACATGGGAATAAAATGCTTTGGAGTATCAATTATCACGGATTTGGGAGTCCCCGGTAATTTTGTTGAAGTGTCGCACGAAGAAGTGCAACGTATGGGGAATGCCGCTCAACCGAAAATGACCTTAATCATGAAAGAGATGGTTAAACGCATTGGTTAAAACTCGTTGGTACACTACCAAAACAAGAAAGAAGCAAGAAGAAACATTCCTGCTTCTTTTTGTTTATTCAAAGTGCTTTTTAATGGTAAGAAGCTGGCGTTGAGCATCTTTTATCCCCAAATCGTACATAGCCTGCAAACGTGTGGCATTTTTCTCTATACGTGCAATTTTTACATACTCCGACGGACGAACAACAACAATTTTCCCCTCTTGCTCCAACTGTTCCACAAAATCCATTTGCCGGTTGTACATGGCATAGCGCATATTGATGGTTTTTATTAATTCTGGATATTTTTTGTAGAAAATTTTAGCTGGAAAAGGATTCTGTTTTTGTTTGCGATAACCCGCACAACGTGTCAAAACCACCACTATTTTTCGGTATCCGTCAGCTATACATTGCTTCAAAGGAATGCTGTCGGAAAGGCCGCCGTCGAGGTAAAGTTGTCCGTCAAGCGCTACCATTTCAGACACAAACGGCATTGCCGAAGTTGCACGCAACAACTCCATTTGCTGCAACACGTTGTTTACCCGACGATACTCCACCGCACCGGTTGCCACATTGGTAACAGTAGCAAAAAGTTTTGTCTTCGATTCGGAAAATGCCGTTTGGTCGAACACGTCAAGTTTGAATGGGATTTCGTAATAAGCAAAATCCTTATTGATGATATTGCCCGTGGTAAGTAGCGACTTTATACCCATATAACGCGGATCGGCAGCATATTTTTTGTTATAACGAATGGTGCGTCCGCGTTGTTTCGAAATGTAATTTACACCGAAAAGAACACCTGCCGAAGTCGCATACACGGCATCGACTTCGATGTGATGATCCAACAAGACATCCAAAACACCCGCAGTGTATAAGCCACGCATGGCTCCGCCTTCCAATACCAATGCTGTTTTCATATTCAAATTTTAGCATACAAAGATAAAATAATGTCTGCACCTGAAAAAATAGCTATCTTTGCGCCGATTTTTTTAAAAATAATTATGAAAAAAGTGTTTATTGGAATGTGTTTAACGCTTATGCCACTTTGGGTTATGGCTCAAGAGGTTATAGGCAATTGGAAGCTCGAAGACGGGACTGCCATTGTGGAGGTGTATAGTCAGGGCGATGTGTTTTACGGTAAAATTATTTGGTTGAAAAACCCGACAATGAAAGACGGTACTCCGGTTGTTGACGTGTATAATCCTAATACGAAACTTCGTTCACGAAAGATTATGGGATTAAACATACTCAGCGGACTGAAAAAGGACGGGAAAGAGTATAGCGGCGGTCTTATTTACGACCCCAACAACGGGAACACCTACTATTGTTCGATGAAAGTGGAGGGCGATACACTCAAAGTGCGAGGCTCTCTCGACAAACGCGGATTTTTAGGACGCACAATGGATTGGTTTCGGGTAAAGTAAAGAATCAATCGTAAGCAGAAAAACTCTCCTCATTCGGGAGAGTTTTTTATTGCGTTACTTTTTGACTTGCATCTCCCCAAAAAGCAACAAACTATTAAACGGTTTAATAAACAGAGTATAAATAAGAATCGCAATAGGCATAAAAAAAAGCACTTACAAAAATGTAAGTGCTTGATTTTCAGTGGTGGGCGTTGACGGATTCGAACCGCCGACCCTCTGCTTGTAAGGCAGATGCTCTGAACCAGCTGAGCTAAACGCCCGTACTTTCTTTCCAAAAGCGGAGCAAAGGTAAGCGATTTTTATAACACTGCAAAACATTTTTCAAAAAAAACGAAAAAAAGTGTAAAAAAAGCATCAAAACACCATTCGTTCTCTCTCGTATTAAAAATTTAATCGCTTTTAAATGCTATTTTTGCGAAAAATTGAGTTATGAATTTTCGGACAAAAGTAACATTGGCAACACTGCCCAAAGAATGGAAAATAACTTTTGCAGACGAGATTATGCTTCTCGGATCGTGTTTTTCCGACTCGGTAGGCTCGCAAATGCAACAAGTGGGATTGAAGGCTTTGTTAAATCCGTTCGGAACACTTTACAACCCATGTTCGATAGCAATGGCATTACATCGACTAACAACAGGAACCGTTTTTACCGAAACCGAACTTTTTTCACACGAAGGACTTTATCATAGTTTTATGCATCATAGTCAGTTTTCGAGCACTTCTGTCGAAGATACCCTGTTACGCATAAATACTTCTTTTGTTCAAGCACAACAACAACTGAAAACCGCACGTTTCCTGATAATAACCCTCGGAACAGCGTGGATTTATCGCCTTGCTGATACGGGACAAGTGGTAGCAAACTGCCACAAGTTGCCCGAAAGATTTTTCGTGCGAAACAGGCTATCGGTGGACGAAGTTGTAAGCGTTTTTGAGAAAACCATTGCCGAATTGCAAGTCTATAATCCCCACCTTCACATTGTTTTTACGGTAAGTCCGATAAGGCATTTTCGTGATGGGGCGCATGCCAATCAATTGAGCAAATCGACGCTTTTGTTAGCGGTAGAAGAGTTATGCAGGAAATATGCGAACACCCGTTATTTTCCTGCCTACGAGATTGTTTTGGACGAACTCCGCGATTATCGCTTTTTTGCTGACGACATGGTGCATCCATCACCTTTGGCAGTGCAATATGTATGGGAATGTTTTTGCGAAGAATTTTTCGACGAGCAAATACGAGCTTACTTTCCGAAAATAGAAAAGATGCGGAAAGCCCTTTTGCATCGACCTCTCAATGCCGATACACAAGCATACATCCAATTTAAAAGCAATATTTTGCAACAAAAAGAGGCATTGGAGCATGAACTCGGCATTAAAATATGTTCAAAATGAATCTTGATACCGAAATCACCTGCATACAAGGCATCGGGCAAAAACGCGCCGAATTGCTGAAAAAAGAGATTGGGATAACAACACTTGCCGATTTACTCTCCTATTATCCGTACAAATATGTCGATCGCAGTCGATTTTATCGTATAAACGAAATAGACGAAACAATGCCTTACATTCAGTTGAAAGGGCAGATTTTGTCGGCGGAATACATGGGCGAGGGACGCGCACGACGTTATGTAGCACATTTCTCCGACGGCACGGGTTTTGTCGATTTGGTATGGTTTCAGGGCATTCGGTATGTAGAAGGAAAATATCGTTTGAATACGGAATACGTTATTTTTGGAAAACCGAATCGCTTTGGCAGCCGCTTAAACATTGCCCATCCCGAAATAGAACCTTTTACCGAAAACTATACACAGCAATCGCAAGGCTTTCAGCCGTTGTACAACACAACGGAAAAGATGAAAAGCAACTTTTTGAATTCCAACTCATTACGAAAGGTTATAAAAACGGCATTGATGTTTATGGGCAACATTGCCGAAACATTGCCGGCAACCCTGATACAACATTATAGATTGTGTGCGCGCAGCACAGCTTTACAACAGATACATTTCCCGCAAAACAACGACTTGCTCAACAAAGCTCGCTATCGGCTGAAATTCGAGGAGTTGTTTTACGTTCAGCTCAGCATTCTCCGACAGACCAAATACAGAGAGCAACGTTATCGAGGATTCGTTTTCGGACGAGTGGGAGCACTTTTCAATGATTTTTACACACATTGTCTGCCTTTTAGCCTTACCAACGCACAAAAACGAGTGTTGCGCGAAATACGTACCGACATGAATTCCGGAAGGCAAATGAACCGCCTTTTACAAGGCGACGTGGGCAGCGGCAAAACCATTGTGGCACTGATGAGTGCCTTGATTGCACTCGACAACCATTTTCAAGCATGCGTGATGGCACCCACCGAAATTCTTGCCAATCAACATTTTGAGACTATCAATGCCCTGCTACAGCCTTTGGGAGTACACGTGGCTTTACTCACCGGCTCCACAAAAAAAACAGCACGACAACAACTTCACGAACAACTCCGCAACGGCACCTTGCAACTGCTTATCGGCACACACGCTTTGTTGGAAGACGAAGTGGAGTTTCACAATCTGGGGTTGGTCGTAATTGACGAACAACATCGCTTCGGTGTAGCCCAACGGGCAAAACTTTGGACTAAAAACGTGCAACCGCCGCATATTTTGGTAATGACGGCCACTCCCATTCCTCGCACTTTGGCTATGACGCTCTATGGCGATTTAGACGTGTCGGTACTCGATGAATTGCCACCGGGCAGAAAACCGATACAGACATTCCACTATTTTGATAACAAACGTGAAGCATTAAACGGCTTTTTGCTGAAACAGATTGAAAAAGGACGTCAAATTTATATTGTGTATCCGCTCATTCAGGAATCTGAAAAAATGGATTTGAAAAATCTTGAAGACGGATTTCTATATATCAAAGAGCGGTTCCCCTCCTACAAGGTGAGTATGGTGCATGGCAAAATGAAAGCCTCCGAAAAAGATGCCGAAATGCAACGTTTTCTTGCAGGCGAAACTCAAATAATGGTAGCCACTACGGTGATAGAAGTAGGAGTGAATGTACCGAACGCTTCAGTGATGGTTATCGAAAATGCCGAGCGTTTCGGGCTGTCGCAACTACACCAACTACGAGGACGTGTAGGACGTGGCGCCGAACAATCGTATTGCATACTGATGTCGAAATTTGAGCTATCGAAAGAAACACGCCAACGACTCGAAACGATGGTTCGCACCAACGATGGATTCGAAATAGCCGAAGCCGACCTGCAACTGCGTGGTCCCGGCGACATTGACGGCACCGTGCAGAGCGGATTGCCTCTCGATTTGAAAATAGCCGACCTTGCCCGCGACGGACAAGTATTACAACTTGCCCGCGAGGCGGCTCTTGACATTCTAAAAGACGACCCCTTATTGCAAAACGACTCCAATGCCCTACTTCTGAAACAATTGGATCGCATGCAACGAAACAACATCAACTGGAGTTCGATTAGTTGATTTTTGAGAATATTTATGTACAAATTCGCCTTTGTACGAATACCCTTCAGAGTTCTATTTTGCCAATGCGATACGATGCACTGCATATCTGTTAAGAATGTATAATTTTCAACTTTCAATTCTTTAAGTTTTCCTATCTTTGCAATTTGTAAAAAGTGAAAAGACAAACTTGTCATGATAAAAAAGTTTGATTTTTTGGTCATCGGTGGCGGCATTGCCGGCATGAGTTTTGCATTGAAGGTGGCGCGTGCTAAAAAGGGGAAAATTGCCATCGTATGTAAAACCACCTTGGAAGAGGCCAATACTGCCAAAGCGCAGGGCGGCATCGCATCGGTAACAAATTTGTTGGTCGATGATTTTGATAAACACATCGAAGACACCATGATAGCCGGCGATTGGATAAGCGACCGCGCTGCCGTGGAGCAAGTCGTGCGAAATGCGCCGGCGCAAATCCAAGAGTTGGTGGACTGGGGCGTGAATTTCGACAAAAAAGCGGACGGACAGTTCGACCTGCACCGCGAGGGCGGACATTCCGAGTTCCGCATTTTGCACCACGCCGACGACACGGGTGCTGAAATTCAACGCGGACTGATGGCGGCGGTACGTTCCAATCCCGACATCGAAGTGCTAGAAAACCATTTCGCGGTCGAAATCATCACGCAACATCATCTCGGACAGCGTGTTACGCGTCGTACGCCCGACATCGAATGCTATGGCGCATACGTTTTGAATCCCGAAACAGGCAAAATCGACACCTATCTGTCGAAAATCACGCTGATGGCCACAGGCGGCACGGGCGCGGTTTATGCCACCACGTCGAATCCGAACATTGCCACAGGCGACGGTATCGCCATGGTGTATCGTGCCAAAGGCAAGGTCAAGGATATGGAATTCGTGCAGTTTCACCCGACGGTGCTTTACAATCCTGCCGAAACGCATCCCGCCTATCTGATTACCGAAGCCATGCGCGGTTATGGCGGCATTTTGCGTCTGCCAAACGGCGAGGAATTTATGCACAAATACGACGAACGCTTGAGTCTGGCACCACGCGACATCGTGGCACGCGCCATCGACAACGAGATGAAAATCCACGCTCTTGACCATGTGTGCCTCGACGTTACGCACAAAGATCCCGAAGAGACAAAACATCATTTTCCGAACATCTATGCCAAGTGCATGAGTATCGGCATCGACATCACCAAAGAGTATATTCCCGTGGTGCCGAGTGCGCACTATATGTGTGGCGGCATCAAAGTCGATTTGGACGCACAATCAAGCATCCGCCGGCTATATGCCGTAGGCGAATGTTCGTGCACGGGCTTGCACGGCGGCAACCGTTTGGCGAGCAATTCGCTGATAGAAGCCGTAGTGTATGCCGATGTGGCCGCCAAACACAGCCTGAGCGTTGTCGATCAGTACGACTTCAACGAGAAAGTGCCCGAATGGAACGACGAAGGCACGATGAGCAACGAGGAAAAAGTGCTGATAGCACAAGACGTGCGCGAAGTGGGGCAGATAATGAGTACCTACGTCGGCATTGTACGCAGCGACGTGCGGCTGCGGCGTGCGTGGGAGCGCCTCGATTTGCTGTACGAAGAGACCGAAGACCTCTTCAAACGCGTCAAAGCCACGAAAGACATTTGCGAGTTGCGCAACATGATAAACGTCGGCTATCTGATTACGCGTCAAGCACTTGAGCGCAAAGAGAGTCGCGGCTTGCATTACACAATTGATTATCCAAAAAAAACAAATAAGAATGAAAAAATTTAAGTTGATTAACAACATTTTTGGGTGGGTTGCGTTTGCCATTGCAGCAACAACATACTTGCTGACAATGGAGCCTACCGCAAGTTTTTGGGATTGTGGGGAGTTTATCTCTTCTGCATATCGTTTGGAGGTAGGACACCCACCCGGAGCACCATTTTTTATGCTGACAGCACGCTTTTTTACACTTTTTGCATCCGACCCTTCACATGTGGCAATGATGGTAAATGCCATGTCGGCATTGTGTAGCGCATTTACCATCTTATTCTTGTTTTGGACAATCACGCATCTTGCCCGCAAGTTGATTGTGAAAAACGGAGAGGAAATATCCGTAGGCAAAACCATTGCAATCATCGGTTCCGGAATGGTGGGCGCATTGGCTTATACGTTTTCGGACACGTTTTGGTTTTCAGCGGTTGAGGCCGAGGTCTATGCCTATTCATCGTTTTTTACGGCCATTGTATTTTGGCTGATTTTAAAATGGGAAGACACCGAAGGCAACGTTGCCGACGATCGTTGGTTTGTGCTTATTGCCTATCTTATGGGATTGAGCATCGGAGTACACCTGTTGAACCTTTTGGTCATTCCTGCCATTGTTTTGGTTTTCTATTTCAAAAAATTCCCGTTTTCGATAAAAGGCACAATCATTGCCCTGTTGTCGTCTTTCGGCATTCTGGCATTGGTACTATACGGATTGATTCCTGGATTTATAAAAATAGCAAGCTGGTTGGAACTTTTGTGTGTGAACACATTGAGTTTGCCATATAATTCAGGGCTACTTGCTTACGTAGTCATCACCTTTGCCGTAATGGTATGGGCTGTGTACGAAACGGCGGCAAACAAAAGTCGTCCGCGTATGCTGATAGCATTTTTGCTTGCGCTGTTTTTTTCGGGCATTCCGTTCATCGGCGACACCATTTGGTTGGGAGTTGTATTGCTGGCAGGTCTTGCCATTTTCTTGTTTAGAAGCAAAAAAATTCAAGCACGTTTGTTGAACACCGTTGTGCTGTGCATTATGGTAATGCTTGTCGGCTACTCGTCGTACACACTTATCGTAGTGCGTTCGTTGGCCAATACACCGATGGATCAAAATTCTCCCGAAGACGTCTTCTCGTTGCAATACTATCTCAACCGTGAACAATATGGCGACCGTCCGCTCATCTATGGTCCCGTGTATAGCGCTCCCGAAAAATTGGTAGTGGAGGGCAACTATTGTGTACCTATAGAGAAACTCGGTAGTAACGTTTGGGTTAAAAAAACCAAAAAGTCGGCAACGGAGAAAGACGAATACATCTGCACCGGCAAAAAGCACAAAGGTTATGAAATGGACAGCCGCTTCAATATGTTCTTCCCGCGTATGTACAAAGGTCCTGCCGTAAACAGCGAGCATATAAAAGCTTATCAGGAATGGGGACAAGTAAAAGGAAACGAAATTATTGTGGACAGATGTGGCAGAGAAGAAAAATTGGTAAAACCGACTTTCATTGAAAACATGCGCTTCTTTTTCTCTTATCAGCTCAATTTCATGTATTGGCGTTATTTTATGTGGAATTTCAGCGGCAGACAAAACGACATTCAAGGGCATGGCGAAATAGACCACGGCAATTGGATTACCGGCTTCGATTTTATTGATAGTCTGATGATAGGCAATCAAGAAAATCTGCCGTCGGATTTAAAAAACAACAAAGGACATAATGCGTATTACATGTTGCCGCTTCTGCTTGGCATCCTTGGCATATTGTATCAGTTGAGCAGAAAAGAGAATGGCGGTAAAAGTTTTTGGCTGACTTTTTTCCTGTTTTTTATGACGGGCATCGCCATTGTGATTTATCTGAATCAAACGCCTTACCAACCGCGTGAACGCGATTATGCGTATGCAGGTTCGTTCTATGCTTTCTGCATTTGGATAGGGTTAGGCGTATTGGCTCTTGTCGAATCGTTGGAAAAACTGTTGAAAAACAAAACCGTATCGGCATCGATAGCCGCAGTGGTTTGTTTGTGCGTACCGGCATTGATGGGCGCTCAAAATTGGGACGACCACGATCGTTCAGACCGAACCGTTTGTCGCGATTTTGGCTCCAATTATTTGATGAGTTGCCCGAAAAATGCGATTATTTTCACCAATGGCGACAATGATACATTCCCTCTTTGGTACAATCAGGAGGTGGAAGGCAATCGCACTGATGTGCGTGTTTGTAATTTGAGTTATCTGCAAGGAAGTTGGTATATCGACCAAATGAAACGCCAGGCCTACGAATCAGCTCCACTGCCTATTTCGTGGGAGCCATGGCAATATCGTTCGGGTATGCTTGATATGGCTCGTACGTACGACCACCCAACGGTAAAAACACTCGACTTGAAACAAGCACTCGATTTTGTCCGCAACGAGAAGTATATTGGCGAAGACGGCATAGGCGTTATTCCCGTCAAGCAACTCTATCTTCCGATCGACTCGGTGCAAGTTGTTCGTACAGGAACCGTAGCAAAAGAGTTTGCCGACGATATAGTTCCCGAAATGACTATTCCGTTGAAAGGCGGCATCAGCAAATCACATTTAATGGTATTGGAAATGCTGCAAACCAACAATTGGAAACGCCCTATCTACTTTGCCGTAACGGTAGGAGATGAATTTTATCCCGATGTAAACAAATACTTCCAATTGGAAGGGTTAGCCTATCGTTTGGTACCGATAGAAGCAAACGAACAACCGAGAGTAAATACCGAAGTGATGTTCGACAATATGATGAACAAGTTCCGTTGGGGTGGCGTCAGCAATCCAAAAGCTTATATCGACGAAACGGTTTTGCGTCTGTGCCGTACTCATCGTTTGATGTTTGCCTATTTGTCCGATGCTTTAATCAAAGAGGAGAAAAACGATATGGCATTGCAGGCTTTAGACCGTTGTATGGAAGTGCTTCCGACCCAGACCGTGTTGGTGGATTACTCCTGCATTTTATTGGCAAAAAACTATTATAAAATCGGAGAGCAAGCCAAAGCCGACTCTTTGATGCGCGAAATAGCCAACAACAGCATTGAAAAAATCACATGGATTTTATCGTTGTCCGATAAGATGAAAAATAGTGTTTCCCGCGAAAACAGCGTGCAACAAAACCTTGCAATTCTGCAAAACGTCTATTCGGAATGCGATAATTACAACAGCGATTTAGCCAATGAGATTTATAAAGAGTTCGAAACACTTTATTATAAATTAGCTGATTGATATGTTTATAGAGCAACCACCAGCCATATTCCGATGGATTTTTCGAGATGCTGTTTGTCGAAAAAACAGTTCCGAAAAGGTTGTTTATCTGACGTTTGACGATGGGCCGTGTGCCAAAACCACACCGCACATTTTAGACGTTCTCGACACATTCAACATCAAGGCTACATTTTTTTGTGTGGGAGAAAACGTATTGCGAACGCCCGATTTGTTCGCGGAAATAAAGCAAAGGGGTCATGCCGTGGGCAACCATACCATGTGCCATGCAAACGGCTTTAAATACACAACCGACGAATACATTCGCCTTGTTGACGAGGCCGATACATTGATAAAAAGTCCCTTTTTCCGCCCTCCTTACGGACGAATCAAACCTGCACAATACAAACAGCTGAAAAAACGTTATCGCTTTGTAATGTGGGATGTGATAACACGCGACTACAATGCGAACCTAAAACCGGAAAAAATTGTTGCTATTGTAAAACGATATGTTCGCAACGGCTCCGTGATTGTTTTTCATGACTCAATTAAGGCTCAAAAAAACGTATTTGCCGCTTTGCCACAAGCAATCGAGTATTTACAAAAAGAAGGTTACCGATTTGAATTGATTAAATAAAATCCTATGGCGGAAAAAATTCAGTTGAAAGTTTTAGGTGTTTCTCGCAGTGCAAACTCACACGATTTCTATTGCATGTTACTCGAAGAGATTGATGGCGATAAAAAACTGCCGATTATAATCGGACGCAGCGAAGCCCAAACGGTAGTCGTTTCTGTCGAAAAAATGCAGACAGTACGACCGTTTCTTGCCGATGTGATTGCCGATACAGCAAACAAATTCGATTTACGATTGAAAGAAGTGTTTATTTATAAAAAACAAAACGGCATCTATTTCACGCAAATTATTTGGCAACAAAACGAAAAAATTGAAACGACAGAGGCTCGCCCGTCGGATGCAGTAGCTTTGGCGTTACGATGCAACGCTCCTATTTTTATCGAGAAAGAGATTATCGAACAATTCGGCATCTCTCCTTCCAATCAGCACGAACCACAAATGATAGAGTTACCTCTTTCCGAAATGACCAAAAGTCAGTTGAAAGTGTTGTTGCAAGATGCTGTTGAAGAAGAAAACTATGAACGAGCTGCCATTATTCGCGATTTGCTCAAAACAAAAATATAATCCCGATGAAGAAAAAAAACATCGAAGATTTGCATCGTATTTCGGTCGAAACTTTTAAATCGACGAAAAAGAAACCTTTGGTAGTGATACTCGACAATGTACGAAGCCTTCATAACGTTGGTTCTGTATTCAGGACTTCCGATGCATATTTGGTAGAAAAGATTTTTCTTTGCGGCATAACAGCCGTTCCACCTTCTGCCGAGATTCATAAAACGGCATTAGGAGCCGAAAACACCGTGCAATGGGAATATGCGGAAAATACGGTAGCCGTAGTCGCTTCCTTAAAAGCAAACGGTTACACCGTGCTTGCCATTGAGCAGGTTGAAGGCAGCGTGTCGCTCAACGATTTTGCAATCGACAACAACCGAAAATATGCGGTGATACTTGGTAACGAAGTAAAAGGCGTGCAACAATCGGTGGTTGACCAATGCGATGCCTGCATCGAATTACCTCAATTCGGGACAAAACATTCGCTAAATGTATCGGTTACGGCAGGGATTGTTATTTGGGAATTTTCAAAACAAATGCAGTAATTATGGCTCGAATTGTTGGAATAGATTTTGGCGAGAAACGGGTAGGAATTGCCTCTACCGACCCGTTGCAAATAATTGCAAACGGCATTACGACATTGCCACCTGCCGAAGCGATTGATTTTCTCGTAAAATTCGTATTGGAAAACGAAGTCGCACTTTTTGTGATTGGCAGACCAACAACCTTAAAAAACGAACCGGCAGCTGTGTTGCAAAAGGTGGAGCAATTCGTTACCACTTTAAAGCAAGAAATTCCATCAGTACCCATAGTGTTTTTCGACGAGCGTTTTACTTCGGTATTGGCTCAACGCACTATGATAGAAAGCGGTTTAAGAAAAAAAGAACGTAGAAACAAGGCTTTGGTTGACAAAATCAGTGCAACCATTATCTTGCAATCATATTTAGAATCAAAAGAATTTTATAATAAACACAATACATTATGATTTATCCCATTTATATTTACGGGCATCCTGTTTTAAGAAAAACAGCCGAGGATATTCCGCTTGATTATCCTGATTTACAACAGTTAATCGACGATATGTACGAAACGATGTTTCACGCCGATGGCATTGGGTTGGCAGCGCCACAAATAGGGCTTCCGATTCGGGTAGTAACTATCGGACTTGATGTTTTATCGGACGAATATCCTGAATACAAGGACTTTAAGCGGGCATATATCAATCCGCATATTATAGAAACAGCAGGCGAGGAAGTCGTTATGGAAGAGGGCTGTTTGAGTGTACCGGGCATTCACGAAAGCGTAAAACGCCCCTCAAAAATCAGAGTTACCTATCTTGATGAGCAAATGCAAGAACACGACGAGTGGGTCGAGGGTTTTTTGGCGCGAGTCATGCAACACGAATTCGACCATTTGGAAGGGCATGTTTTTGTTGATAGGGTTTCGCCCATACGCCGCCAACTGCTCAAATCGAAACTGACAAATCTGCTAAAAGGGAAAGTTCGTTGTTCGTATAAGACAAAAAGCTGCTAAAAAACTTGACTGAATGCAAAAAAAACATTTACTTTGCAAACTTTAAAACTGAATCTATATGTATATTTTATTGACTGTACTTATTGTTATAGCTGCCATCGTATTGGTATTGCTTGTGTTAGTTCAAAACTCAAAAGGTGGCGGTTTAGCCTCAACTTTTTCGTCCTCGAATCAAATAATGGGAGTTTCTAAAACCACCACATTCCTTGAGAAAGCTACTTGGACGCTGATTGCTACCATTGTTGTTTTAAGTGTTTTGGCAACCTCATTTGCCGGAAATAAAAAATCGGTTGCCCAACAAACATCGGAATTGACAGATAAAGTGAAAACAGAACAATCGGAGCCGGCTCCCGTACAAGAGAACACATTACCCGAAATTCCTATAGAAGAGTAAGCCGGTAGAGCATAATCCAAAATAAAAAAGGCAGTTTATAAACTGCCTTTTTTATTTGTTTTTTGATGAAAGATCAATTCAAACTAACAAATAAATCTTTCCCTTCTTCGGTAAATTGAACTTTACCCTCTCTTGCCAACCAGCCTAATGCGGCATACAAGTCTTTCTCGGTAAGTTTGGTCTCTTTTTTCAGTGCTTTTACTTCAAGTGCACCTCCACACAAAGCATTCCAAACCAACCCTGCATTGTTTCCAATTTTCTCAATCATAATAAAAATATTTTTTAATTATTTAAACGGCACAAAGATACAACAAAAATTTCGTTTTAAAAGTTCATACATTTTTTCAAAATGATATTTCAAATCCGATAAAAGTCGCTTGTTGTAAGAAATGTGTTACTTCTTCAAAGAAAACCTTAACTTTGCATATTATAAAAATTTAACACTATGAAATTGAAATTGCGACTTATTGTAATGAACTTTCTCCAATTTGCCGTATGGGGAGCATACCTGACCAGCATGGGGAACTATCTTGCCAACCATGGAATGGGTACAAACATCGGATGGTTTTATTCCGTACAAGGCATTGTGAGTTTGTTTATGCCTGCTATTATGGGCATTGTGGCAGATCGTTGGATACCTGCACAAAAGCTATTGAGCATCTGTCATTTTCTTGCAGGTGTTTTTATGATAGGGGCAGGTTTATATGGCTATATAGCTGCCGAAACCGTCCTTTTTACCCCTCTGTTTACTCTTTACACACTCTCTGTTGCATTCTTTATGCCTACCCTTGCATTGAGTAATTCGGTAGCTTACAACGCACTGAATGTAGCCGGGTTGGATACGGTGAAAGATTTTCCACCGATCCGCGTATTAGGTACCGTAGGATTTATCGTTACTATGTGGGCAGTTGATTTATGCGGATTGCAAAGCACCAGTTGGCAATATGTAGTAAGTGGCGGATTAAGTCTTGTGCTTGCTATCTATTCATTGACACTCCCCGCATGTCCCGTAAAAGGAGAACCAGAAGAAAAACAGTCGTGGATAGAGGCAATGGGTTTGGAGGCTTTCTCTCTTTTCAAACAAAAAAGAATGGCTATCTTTTTTGTCTTTTCCATGTTGCTGGGTATGTGCTTGCAGGTAACCAACGGCTATGCCAACCCGTTCTTGGATAGTTTCAAGAATATACCCGAATTTGTTGACACTTTTGCCGTGCAACACCCTAACCTCTTGATTTCCATATCGCAAATATGCGAAGCGGTATGTATCTTGTTTATTCCTTTCTTTCTTAAACGATTCGGAATCAAAATGGTGATGCTGATGTCCATGCTGGCATGGGTATTGCGATTCGGATTATTCGGTGTAGGAAATCCCGAATTCCCAAATGTATTATTCTTTGTATTGAGTTGTATTGTTTACGGTTTAGCCTTCGATTTTTTCAACATTTCCGGTTCGTTGTATGTCGATTTGGAAGCCGACAAGCATTTGCGTTCGTCTGCACAAGGTCTTTTTGTGATGATGACGAATGGCTTTGGTGCAACCATCGGGACTCTTTCAGCTCAAGCCATTGTCAATCATTTCGTTTATGCAAAAGAAAGCACCGGTGCAAGTCCGATAGACATTTGGTCGGGCTGGCAAACAAGTTGGTATATTTTTGCAGGATTTGCTTTAGTAGTAGCCGTGCTGTTTGCTATATTTTTTAAATACAAACACAACCCCGACAAATTATAAGATGCCTGCCAATTGAAGCATAGCAAAACAAAGAAGGACACTTCAAAGAGTGTCCTTTTCTTTTGTCTAAAAAAATAGTTTGTTATTGCAAAAGTTTTCGAATGGCTTCATGCGGATTTTTCGACCCGAATACATATTGTCCTGCCACCAACACATCGGCACCTGCAGCAAGAAGTTTCGGTGCATTATTCGCATTTACACCTCCGTCCACCTCAATCAAAGCATTGCTGTTTTTGCGTAGCAACATTTCTTTTAATTGTGCAATTTTATTGTATGTATTCTCAATAAAAGGTTGTCCACCGAAGCCGGGATTCACAGCCATCAACAATACCATATCCACATCGCACACAATATCTTCGAGCAACGACACAGGAGAACTCGGATTAAGCGTAACACCTGCTTTCATATCGCGCGAATGAATATGCTGTATGGCACGATGCAGATGCGTGCAAGCCTCGTAATGCAGATTCAGCATATCTACACCGCAATCGGCAAAACGATCGATGTATTTATCCGGTTCCACAATCATCAGATGCGTGTCCAAAAACTTATCGGTAAGCTTGCGCACGGCTTTTACAACAGGAATACCGAACGAAATGTTTGGCACAAAAACACCATCCATAATATCGAGATGTAACCATTCGGCATCACTTTTATGAACCATTTCGACATCGGCAGCCAAATTGCCGAAATTTGCCGAAAGCAAAGAAGGAGCAACTATTTTTGCCATAAAGTTTTAGTTTAAAGAATATTCAATATCGAAAAAATCGGTATGCTTGAACCGGTAGGTAGCAGCAAAGTCGAGAATCGCTTTCAGCGTGGACTCTTTAGGACTTTTTTGTTTGTTGCTCGGGTTTTTGTTGGTAGAGGGAGTAATGTTTGTCATAGGCAATTATTATTTTATGTTATTCAAAAATAAAACGCATACAAATCGCTTTTATTGTTTTTGAGTGGAGTCTTTTTCCTTTTTCCACCATTTTTTGCTGTTTTTAAACGATTGAAACATACCATTATTCACATTCACACCCAAACAAACCACTTGTTGCCAACCCCAGTGCTTGCCTTCGAAATGATGCACCGACTTTATTTTAAGGTCGAGGTCGGCACTCTTTAACGGATGCCAATACACCTCCAAACGGTTATAAAGTTTAGAGGTACGGTAATAGTCTTCTCCCCAATAAAGTTTATGTCCATGTTGCTCGAAATAAGGCATTTGATTCTCTCCAAAATAAAAAGCATCATAAATACCGACACCCCATTTCTCAATGCCTAAATCGATTTGTCCGCCTTTAGGATATTTACGAGCAGAAACACCTTGCGGTCTATCCCACTGATAACCCTGCAAATAGGCAATTTTCACATACAAAGTATCCAACGGTGTAATACTTGATACATCAAAACCCACATAAGGACTGAACAAAAGATTGTCGATAACGCCCTTTTCGGTATAACTTCCCGCAAAGTGATACATCTGAAAAGCATAGCCCATATTAAACCATTTGTAAAGGAACTTTCCAGCCGAAAACAACATAAATTTCTCGCGATTTTCTTTTGAATACATACTATTCCAATCGCAACCGAACTCCACATACCCCCAAGGGTCTTTATAGTGAAGCAACAATCCCTCGATAGTGGCATCGTAAAAACGAATCGAGTCGTTGAAAAACGCATTCGAGTAATCGCCTATCATACGATTGCGAGGCAACAAACCGGCGTAAACATTAAAACGTGGCGAACGATAATTGTAGTAAAGCAGCAATTCCGGAATGGTGTTAAACATTTTTGCTCCAAAATCGGCTGTAACATCAACACCGAGCATAAGTGCATTAGTACCTTTCTTTGCATTATCCCAACCGATACCGATTTCGGGAGCGAGTTTGGCACCAAAAAGCGTTCCCGAATGCGTGAGCAGGCTTTTATACTCACGGTTGTCGAACTGAAAACGAAAGTCGATATCCCAAAGGAATTGCTGAGAAAACAGCATTTGGGGCAAAAACAATGCAAAAAGTATGAGTGTCTTGTGCTTCATTACACTTTCTATGGAGGAATAATGTCTTGTACAAAAGTATGAAACATTTTTTCAGAAACGATTGCTTTGATAAATAATAATAAAACACGGCTTTATTTTTTATCTTTGGCGTGATTTTATTCGTAATAATATGAAAATCAGAATTACAAAACGAGGGTTACGGAATACGCTCCACATCGGATTTTTTGTACTTGCAGTAGCATTAGTGTTCTATCTTTTACCGCAAAAACAGCGTTTTCGTTACCAATTTGACAAAAATCGTCCTTGGCAATACGAATTACTGACATCGCCCTATGATTTTCCGATATTGAAGTCGGAAGAGAGATTAAAAAAAGAACGTGATAGTGTCATGCTGCACTATGCGCCGTATTTCAGGAAAAACGACAATGTTATAGTCGAAAAAATTGACGCAATGAGTGCCGATAACAACATTGATGCTTCTACCAAAACATTGTTGAAAGAGGCATTGCAAGAGATATATCGAAGAGGCATTATCGGCATCGAGGACAAAACAATGTTAGACGAAATGCACTGCCGTAACGTATTTGTAATTGACGGGATAAAAACCCAAACGGTATCGGCTAACAGTTTCTTTACCAACAAATCGGCTTACGAATACCTGGATTCAATGTTGTTTCACGGCAACAATCTGAAATTTCTGAACCTCGGTCGTTTTTTAACCTCCAACCTGATATACGATAAAGTGTTATCGGAAAAAGCAAAAGAAGATTTGTTGGCCACCGTTTCGCTCTCGGAAGGCATGGTGCAAAAAGGCGAACGGATAATCGGTCCGGGAGAGGTTGTTGACGAAACAACTTTTATGATTCTTTTCTCTTTAAAAAACCATACCGAACGTCAGGAGTTGTCGAAAAACAAAGAATATGTAATGATTTTCGGTGAAATTGTTTTTGTAACAGGCATTCTTCTGCTTTTTGCATTCTATTTGCGGCTCTTTCGTCCCAAAATTGCGGTTTCGAGCAAGAATCTGCTTTTTATGCTGATAATGGTCGTATCAATGGTAGCGTTGGCTGCACTGGTTGTTAAGCATACGAGTTGGAGTATTTACCTTGTACCTTTCGCATTGCAACCTATCATTGTGCGTATATTTTTCGATTCGCGAACGGCGTTGTTTACACACATCATCACCATTCTGCTTGTGTCGTACGTGGTACCTGCTCCGTTGGAATTTATTGTATTGCAAATCACTGCAGGAATGACAGCCGTATCATCACTGAAAAATCTTACGCAACGCTCTCAACTTGTACGCACGGCAAGCCTGATATTTTTATCGTATGCGTTTATGTACACAGCTTGCGTGCTGATGCTCAAAGGCGACTTTTTGGAGATAGAATGGAAAACCTACATCAACTTCCTGCTCAATAGTTTTATGTTGCTTTTCGCTTACGGACTGATATTCCTTTTCGAGAAAGCATTCGGATTTTTATCGGATATTACATTGGTAGAACTTTCAAACGTAAACAACAAATTGCTGCTACGCTTTGCCGAAACGGCACCCGGCACATTTCAACATTCGCTTCAGGTGGCGAATCTGGCTACAGAGGCTGCAAAAAGTATCAATGCGAATGTGTTGCTGACTCGTACGGGAGCACTCTATCACGATATCGGTAAAATGGAACACCCGATGTATTTTACCGAAAATCAGTTAGGAAACAACAACCCGCTGGCACAAAAAGAGTTTGAAGACGCCGCAAAAATTATTATTTCGCATGTGGCCGACGGAGTGAAAATAGCAGAAAAAAACGATTTGCCATCGCAAGTAATCGATTTCATTCGTACACATCACGGCAAAAGCAAAACGCGATTTTTCTACAACTCATTTAAAAACAAATATCCCGACCGCCCCATCAACGAAGAGGCATTCTCGTACAAAGGTCCCCTACCCAACACAAAAGAGACGGCTGTGGTGATGATGGCCGATGCCGTAGAAGCGACTTCAAAAAGCTTACCCGAACATTCCGAAGAGTCGATTGACAAAACGGTAGAAAAGGTTATCGACAATCAAATAGCCGAAGGAGCATTCAAAAACGCGCCGATAACGTTTCGACACATCGAACAAGTAAAAGCCGTTTTCAAGGAAAAGCTCAAAAATATTTACCATGTTCGTATTTCATATCCCGAATTGGAGAAAAAGCAAGAAAACGATTCAAAATAAACACAAATAATCGTAATGAATCAGAGGCTTTTGGTGCGACTTTCCCGCCAGAAGCCTTGCTTTTTCGTGGTCGAATTCGACTTTACCGACGCCTATCGGACTATGACTCTCATCGACAATAGTAACAATGTCGTGTCGCTGAAATTCGCCATTCACTTGTACTACCCCCACAGGCAAAAGGCTATGAGCCGCATTGCTCAAAAGTGCATTTTTGGCACCTTGATTTATCATAATGCTTCCCTTTGCAAAATCACGTGAATGGGCAATCCATTTTTTCACGCTTGAAGTTTCTTTCTCATCGGGCAAAAATTTTGTGTAAACAGAAGTTGTTCCGTCAAGTATTTTTATAAGAATTTCATTCGTTTTTCCATTTGCTATATACACCGGAATTCCCTCACGAGCCACCTGCCGAGCTATCTTGCATTTGGTGAGCATACCGCCTCGCCCGAACGACGATTTACTTGTCTGTATATACTGCCCGATATTCTGATTGGAAGCAACTTCGTAGATAAGTGAAGTGGTAGGCAACGAAGGGTCGCCATCGAAAATGCCGTCAATATTGCTGAGAATAATGAGAGCTTCGACGTCCATCATGGTGGCTATCAGTCCCGAAAGTTCATCGTTGTCGGTAAACATCAACTCCGTAACCGAGATGGTATCATTCTCGTTGACAATCGGTATCACACCATTTTCGAGCATTACTTCCATGCACTGTTTTTGGTTGAGATAGTGTCGGCGAGTACCGAAATTCTCTTTCGTAGTCAGCACTTGTCCGCACACAATACCATTGTTTAGAAAAAGCTCATAATAATTGTTGATGAGCTTTACCTGTCCGATAGCCGAAAAAAGTTGTCGGATTTCCACCGAATCCAATTTTTTGCATGGCGTAATTTCCGACCGTCCCGAAGCCACCGCTCCCGACGAAATCAAGATAATCTCCACTCCGTCTTTATGGAGTTTCGACACCTGTTCCACAAGTTGCCGCATACGTTCCGTGTCAAGCATTCCATTTGATGTGGTAAGTACGTTACTACCTATTTTTACAGCAATTCGTTTATATTTATACATCTTCATTGGTCGATTGTTTTGCTTGTTTTAGTATTGCTTCGTAGAAATTCCGAATGACATCGTTCGCCAAATGCTCATTGTGAAACAACGTTATAAATGTCCCGTGTGTACGTTTCACATCATCCAACATTTTGGCAACAACAATGGCGGCATTATCAATATTTTGATGCGGTTTTAACAACGTGGCATCCATAATGGGAACAGGATAAATCATCAGTGCGGTTTCCTCATTTTTCTCTAAATCGAAAAACGGGAACGGCAACGAAGTCCCTGCACGAAAACCCATCTCGTCGGCATAAAGCATCGAATAATCACTCTCGATGCCCAACCTTAAAAGCATTCGATAACTTTCTGGCAATCGAAATCGTAGGAAATGGAAACGATTGGCAACAATCGTCTGCTTTGAAACCGTTTGCAAACGTTGCATTTCTTTCAGAAATCTTTTTTCCAAAAAAGCCGCTTTATACGAGGGATGGATGCCAATATCGGTCGTTGTTGCAATTTGCCGAATAACCTTATCGTAGCGTTTTGAGACGGTCGGAAACAGCATTTTTTTATCGAATCGCCCATTGCCGCCCACATGGAAAAAGAATTGTGGCATCAGGCAAAATTGTTTATGCAAAGTCATTATCGCCTCGAAGTTGAAAAACGGGTCGTCTTGCTTTCGCAACAACACATCGAACCGTGCTTTTACTCCGTCAAAATCCTTTTTCAACAAACCTTTTGCAAACAAAAATAAAGAGCCGAAAATTCCTTTGCGACGATATTTGTAAAAATTATCGACATCAATAGTGGGTTTCAACTCAAAGTGACGCTGTATCTGATGATTCGGCTTCAACATCTTTAACAACTCGAAAGCCCATAAATCAACAATCGGACGTTGTAAAAACGACTGCCGAAAAGCAAGGCTCTCGCTACAAGGGAAACGTCCGTGGTCGTCGGTTTTTGTACAAACGTACTCTTCATAACGCGTTACCAAATAAAATGCAGCGGCAAAAACATCGAAAGGCATGGCGTCATTTTCCACATCGGTAACAAAAAAACAAGGCAACGAGTGCCATTCCGAACATGCAATAGGTTGTTGTCGAATATCATTGTCAAACAACAACGACACAGGAATTATCTGCAAAACACCGTCAATCGGCAGCTTCGAATAGTTGATACGGAGTTCGGAAGTCGCATTTTTAAATTCGTCGAGGTTGTCTGTATGCCAAAAATTCAACTCCAGCCGTACAGAAAAAAGTTTCAACGCATACGTCAATCGTACAGAACTTTGAGGCGAATAAACTAAAACCTGATTCATAAACACAAGCTTTAGCCACGCAGTTTCAATCCTGCGAAAATGGTATCCGGACAGAAATTAAACACCGATGCCATTTCGCCCGCCATACAAAATCCGCAATCGTTGCAAATATCGGTACCTTCGCCGATACAATTGCCATGCGAGCCATCAGGATAAACGAAATTGGTTACCCAACAGCGTTTCTCGAAATCCATATTTTTCATCTTTTTCAATCCTGAAACAGAATTCATTATCGGATACCCCATTTTCTTATACTTGATGATACGGTCTATAATTTCGTTGCGAAGTTGCTTGTCAATCATCAGGTATTCCGTATCGGGAAATGGCGTATGAAAGTTGATTGAAATCATTTCGATGGCAGGATTATTGCGTGCATACTCAATGGTTTCGTCTACGCTTTCGTAATTAAGCGTATTGACCACCATATTTACGCTCAAGTGTTTGTGTCCGCACGAAGCGATGTTTTTCTCCAAACGGGCAAAAGTCCCTTTCCCCCTTATTGCTTCATGATAAGGGCCGATGCCATCGAGACTTACCCAAATACTATCGGCTCGGCAACCTGCAAAAGGCAACTGCGCATTGGTAGTGATGGTTATCGAGAAAAAGCCGATTCGCTTGGCCAAATCAATCAAGTCGTTGATACGATAGTTGCCATCGTGCCAAATCATTACCTCACCGCCTTCAAAATCGACATAACGCGAACCCAACCGGTAAGAATATTCGAGGTGTTGTCGTACCTCATCATAAGTCATGTTGTGCTGATTTTCCTGTTGATAAACGCTGCAATGCTTGCATTGCAGATTACAACGGTCGCTAATGAAAAGTACGGTTTGCAATGGTCGTCTGCGACCTAAAAATCGTGCTTGCAAAAACCACCATGGCAAATAAAACAACTGTTTGATTTTCATTTCACATTCAACTTTCGTCTCGTAGCACAAAGGTACTAAAAATGTCCGAAGAAAAAATGCTACCTTTGCAAGGTCTGTTTCTAAATAGTCAAAATGGGAACAAGTCGAGAAAGAGAGAAACTTGGAAAGTTAATAAAACACGCTATTGACAACGAAAAACTCTTGTTTGTCAACTATAAAAATTCAGGTGGTGAAATCGTCAAATTTTGGCTTGCCATATTGGATATTATTTTTGATGAAAAAACACCCATTATCACGGGGAAAATCTACAATCCCACCCTCAATATCAATGATTGTAAAAATGCCCCCAAATTATACCTTGACAATATACAATCGGCCGAAATCATAGAATTCTCTCATTATGATGTACCGGCGCAACTAAAAGATACACTCGAACAACACACGGGACACTATAGTTGGTTGCAGTTCAATACCGAAGTCAAGGCTTTAATCGACTATTACAAATCGTGTTACTATTTTGACTGCGATCCATACCGCAAAGATTATTGTTTAGTGCAAGGTATCGACACGCACATCCTACTCCAACACCATGAATATTGTTTAAACGAACAACAGAAAAAGGATGTGATTAACATCCTTCAGCACCACATCAACAGGCAAAGCAAGACTACCATCACCGAACTGATTATATCAAAATATGCGATTGACAAAGGAGATAACAAACTATATGTCATTTGCTACTATCACGTCAATTATAATCCACTCAAAGGGACGCTCTGTATAGACAACAGGCTACAATTCAATTATTCATTTCTACTTTTCCGCAAAGCAGAAACCGCTATCAAAGCAGAAGCCGAAAAATCGCTCTTAAATCAATATATCGAAATGGACGTGGATAAGTTTGTAAATTTATACATGACCAATGAAACTGAAGCACGCTCCATCATAGAGTCGAATTTAAGAATCGGAGAAACAATTAACACACGCCCCGTCATCATGTTACTCGAGCGAAAATGTGCCTACGACATTTCTCCTACATTCGATGCCATACTAAAACGTGATACCGATAACACGTTGAATGTTCCGCTTAAAGCATTTTTAGGGAGAATGTCCTCGAAATATAAACGCATCAAGGAGCCCAACATTATTGTATGCGATGAAAAAATAAACATCGACCAAACGCGTGTTTTATACAATGCTATGAAACAACCTGTTACTTATGTACAAGGGCCTCCAGGCACTGGCAAAACACAAACGATTCTGAATGTTGTCATCAACGGCTTTTACAATCAAAAAACAGTACTTGTTTGTTCGTCAAACAATAAGCCTGTTGACGGCATCATAAACAAATTGAATTTTACATATCGAGGTGAACGAATACCATTCCCCTTCATTCGTTTGGGCAATTTTGATGTAATGACTGAAGCTCTGGAACAAATAAAACAATTGTTTAACTATCAATCCCGTTATGAACCCGACGAGCGCAAACTCAATCATATACGCACATCTACTGACACAAAAAACGAAGCCCTGCGGACCATTCTTGCACAACAAGAGAAACATGTCGACTTGGAAATATTTTTGAATAGTTCCAACGCATTTATGGCAAATTTACATGGACAAGAAAGCAAAATCACCCAAAATGTACGAGCCTGCATCAATAAAATTCAGCGAGAATTGGAACAAACGCCACGCGTAGAAAACGATGAAATTCTACACCTTTATACTCCGCTTGAAAAAGATGCTTTTCTACAACAATTCATGTATTACTACTCGTTAAGCAGCATTCGGTATTTGCAATCAGCAGCATTCAACGAGTTAAGAGCCATTTGTGCCAAAAAAGACGTTCAAGAAAAAGTTTCCGAATTCAACAAATGGCTTGCTATCGACACAAACATGCAAAAATTTACCAAGGCATTTCCCGTCATCTTTACCACCAACATTTCTGCACGCCGGTTAGGGTCGCCCGATTATATGTTTGACCTTGTGGTGATGGACGAAGCAGGACAATGCAATGTCGTGTCGGCATTGATACCTATAACCAAAGCCAATGCCTTATTGTTAGTAGGCGACCCTCAACAACTAAAACCCGTCATTGTACTCGACGACACCATCAACAAATTCATTCGTGAACAATACGCTATTCCCCAAGATTATGATTATAAGCACATGTCGGTACTTGATGTAATGCGCAAAAACGATTCCATATCTCAATATGTATGTCTTACATATCACTACCGATGTGGTAAGAGAATTATTAATTTTTCAAATCAAAAATATTATAATTCCATCTTGAATCTGACGCCAATCATAGAAGATGGAGAGCTATTGTTGTTAGACATTAAAAACAGTAACACAAAAGTTCGCAATTCGGCTTACGACGAAGCTATTGCCGTCGTTAATTACATCAAAAACAATAATTTACATGATGCAGCCATCATTACACCCTTTGTCAATCAGAAAGATTTGATCAACGAGTGTTTGCAAAAACAAGGCATTTACGATGTGGAATGTCATACCATTCATTCCATGCAAGGCGGTGAAAAAAACACAATCATCATTTCAACGGCATTGTCGCCTAAAACAAGCAGACACACCTTTGAATGGGTAATGAACAATACCGAAATCATCAATGTTGCAATTACGCGCGCCAAAAAACGGCTCATCATAGCCAACGATTTTGAAGCAACAAAAACATTGGCAAACAACGAGCAAAGCGACCTAATGGATTTGATTGAATATGTAAAAAGCAAAGGTTGCATTCAAGTTCCGGCAAGTCCGAAAGTAGAAATCGGAAAATCGAATGGCAGTACCAACGAAGACGAGTTTTATAAAACGGTTACACACTTTTGCTCCGTCCACTCCTCATTCGAAGCACGCCGTAATGTACCGTTCAGCAAAATTTTTGCCGACGACGAAATACTGAATAAAAATCAGTCAGAATTCGACTGCGTATTATATAGCAAAACACGTTTATTGAATCGCCTCGTACCCGAAGTTGCAATCGAAATAAACGGAGGTGAACACTTTGGCGACAAAGTGCGTGAACAAGCCGACAAACGCAAATTAGAAATCTGCAAAAAGAAACATATCCACTTCATTATGATACCAAATTCGATGGTTAAAGAATACGAACACTTGAGAACCATTCTTCTTGCTTCAAAAAAAATTAACGATACTCAAACAAGTATTTTCACAGATAACTAACTCTATAAAAAGTTACACTCTTTTGAAAAATGTAGATGTGGTGGGCTAAAATGGTCATCACTTCATATACTTCTCAAAGTCTGAAGAGAAACAGGTTTTGAGCGAATCGCCTTGACTATAGATGAAATAACCCTCAACCGACGCATCGTTTTCACAGAGTTGCAAGGCCTCTTCTACGCCCAACACCATGCACGCAGTGGCCAATGCATCGGCATGCATACACGAACGAGCAACAATAGTGGCACTCAACAAATTATGATTGACAGGATAACCAGTGCGAGGGTCTATCGTATGCGAATATTTTTTCCCGTCACGATAATAAAATTGTCTGTAATTGCCCGAAGTAGCCACCGCTCTATCGGTTAACCGAAGCACCTGCTGTATATCATTCGTTGGTAAAGGATTATCTTCGGGCTTACTAATACCTACACTCCAATCCTTACCTTTCGGATTTTTACCACGACACGCCACCTCTCCTCCTATCTCCACCAAATAATTTTCACAACCAAAACGAGAAAGCAATTGTGCAACAACATCCACCGAATAACCTTTGGCTATAGCTCCTGCATCAAGCATTATTCGAGGGTCGTCTTTATAAATCGTATGATTGTTTAAAGCCACCTTTGTATAACCCACAAAATCGCGAATACTATCAATCTGCTCCTCCGAGGGAAATTGAGAAGAACGGAATCCGAATCCCCACGCATTGACCAACGGAGCTACCGTAATGTCGAAAGCACCGCCGGTAAGCTCCGAAACCATCATCGCTTCTTCAAACATTGCCTCGAAAAGCGAATCGGTACGCATTGCTTCATTCCGATTGATTCGAGATATTACCGATGTCGAATCGAATGCCGAGAGCGACTGTTCGAAACGTCGCATTTCCGCCTCTATCGAATCTTGCAGGTCGATACCGTCAGGCTGAAGATAAGTTATGTGATAATAAGTTCCATGAATTTTCCCCTCATTGGTTCTATAATCCACCTGACTTTTGTTTGGTATCAACAACAACACCAAAGCCAAAACGGCAAAAGCCAATGCTATGTATTTTCGATTTTTCATGCGTTTTTCTGTGGAAACTTACGAAACCAGCTATCGAACTTCAGATGGAAAACGCCAAAAAATGCTTCTCCAAAAATGCTACTATTCATTTTAGATGTGCCATAAACTCTGTTTGTAAAAACAATCGGCACCTCTTTCAGCGAAAAACCGCATTTGTAAGCCGTGTATTTCATCTCTATCTGGAAAGCATAACCTTTGAAATGAATCTTGTCCAACTCGATGGTTTCCAACACCTGACGACGATAACACTTAAATCCTGCCGTAGTGTCGGCAATATGGAATCCCAACACAAAACGCACGTATTTCGATGCAAAATACGACATCAAGACACGCCCCATCGGCCAATTTACCACGTTTACCACATTGTTTGTATAGCGCGACCCGATGGCTACATCGGCACCCTCGTCATGACACGCGGCATAAAGTCGCAACAAGTCGTTCGGATTGTGCGAAAAATCGGCATCCATCTCGAATACATAATCGTATTTGTGCTCAATAGCATAACGGAATCCGGCTATATAGGCTGTACCCAATCCTAATTTACCGGAACGTTCAATTAAATGCAACGACTCGGGAAACTCTTGTTGCAATCGTTTTACAATAGCAGCCGTACCATCAGGCGAAGCATCATCTACAATCAGTATATGAAATGCGACAGGCAATGCAAAAACAGCCCGAATAATTTGCTCGATATTCTCTTTTTCGTTGTAGGTGGGAATAATTACAATACCATTATTCATACATCGTATTTTTAGGTTGCGAAATTAAAAAAAATATCCACGCAAACGCATCTCGACATTATGCCAACACAAAATCCAACTGCTTTTTTGCCAGATTTGCTTTTGCCACACGCACCGTAATTTCATCGCCAAGTTGGAATTTGCGATTTGTACGACGCCCGACAATGCAATAATTCTTATCGTCGAAGATGTAAAAGTCGTTATCCAAATCACGCACCGAAATCATTCCTTCGCATTTATTCTCGTTAAGTTCCACATAAATACCCCACTCGGTAACCCCCGAAATAATACCGTCGAACACCATCCCGAGTTTGTCGCTCATAAACTCCACTTGCTTGTATTTTATGGAAGCGCGCTCGGCATTCGAGGCAAGCTGCTCCATTTCGGAACTATGTTCGCAACGTTCCTCATAGAGTTCTTTTTCTACACTTTTACCACCCGACAAATAACGCTCCAACAAACGATGCACCATCATATCGGGATAGCGACGAATTGGCGATGTGAAATGCGTATAATAATCGAATGCCAAACCATAATGCCCGATATTATCGGTACTATAAACCGCCTTTGCCATCGAACGAACCGCCAAGGTTTCTATCAGGTTTTGCTCTTTTTTACCCTGCACTTGGTCGAGCAAAGCGTTGATTGCCGACGAAATATCGCTACTCTTTCCTATCGTTTTGAGCCGATAGCCAAAGCGTTTGATAAATGTCGAAAAGTTGCTCAACTTATCGGGATTCGGTTGGTCGTGCACACGGTAAACAAATGTTTTCGGCGACGATTTTTCCCCTTTTTTGTGCTTGCCTATATGTGTTGCAACCGTACGATTGGCCAACAACATAAACTCCTCGACAAGGTTATTCGAGTCCTTCGGTTCTTTGAAATAAACGCTCAAGGGTTTACCTTTTTCATCAATGTTAAAACGCACCTCAACACGGTCAAAAGCAATGGCTCCCGCAGCAAACCGACGAGCCCGCAACTTTTTTGCCAAAGCATTGAGTTGAAGCATTTCTGCACTCAAATCGCCTTGTGCAGTTTCGATTCGTTCTTGAGCCTCTTCGTAAGTAAAACGGCGGTCGGAATGAATCACTGTACGAGCAATTTTATAATCCAACACCTCGGCCTCTGCATTCATTCTGAACACAACCGAAAAACAGAGTTTATCCTCGTTCGGGCGGAGCGAACACAAATTGTTGCACAAACGTTCGGGAAGCATCGGTACGGTTCTATCTACCAAATAAACAGAAGTAGCCCTGCGTTCGGCTTCTTGGTCGATAATATCGCCCTCACGCACATAATGGGTAACATCGGCAATATGCACCCCGACCTCAAATTCTTGCTCCGAAAGTTGGCGTATAGACAAGGCATCGTCGAAATCTTTCGCATCACGCGGGTCAATGGTAAACGTTGTAACATCACGCATATCCATACGTTTCGATATTTCAGCCGCATCAATGGCATCGGGAATGCGGTTAGCAGCCTCTTCCACCTCGGTCGGATAACGATAAGGCAAACCAAATTCAGCAAGAATAGCGTGCATCTCCGTATTGTTTTCACCCACTTCGCCAAGAACATCGACAACCTTCCCTGTCGGATTTCTGTCCGTTGCATTCCACGAAACGATTTTTACCAACACCTTCTGCCCGTTTTTAGCTCCCCCGATATCGTCTATTGCAACAAACACATCTTGCGGCATGATTTTCTTATCGATATTCACAAATGCAAAATTAGGGTGAACCTCGATAATCCCCACAAAAGTATCTTGAGCCCGTTTGAGTACCTCAATCACCTCTCCTTCGGGCTGTTTCCCCTTGCGCAACGGGTATAAATGCACGCGTACCGAATCGCGATTCATTGCCGTATTCAAACTTCGTTCGGCAATGAACACCGGAGCACCTCCATCGTCCGGTATCAAAAACGTTTTTTTTGCAACGCTCTGTTTATCAATAATTCCCGTCAGAAAACTTGTGCGCGTATCCATACGAAATTTTCCACGAGTTACCTCCACAATCGTTCCGTTCGCTTGCAAATCAGACAACGTCTGCTGCAATAGTCTTTTTTCTTCCGCACCAGTCAACCCTAAGATATAAGCGACTTGTTTATAATTCATTACGGCATTATGACGTTCTGCGAATACCGATATTATAGCTTTCTTAAAGTCCTCTATTCTCCTTTTATTCATACTCATATTTTTATAGTTGTGTAAAGATAACAAAGAAAAGACGGAATTTTGTTTTCAACCCATTAAAAAAATGATTTCCATTGTGAAAATTAAAACTCTTTCGATTAAAATATTGTACTTTTGCAATTCAATTTTAGCAGAGAAATGAAAACAATACAGATTAAAGACAAACAATTCCAGTTGTCCATCACCAACGAAGAGATACAAGCATCTATACAACGTATCGCAACCAAAATCAATCAAGATTTGCGCAATGAACAACCCATTTTTATAGGAGTACTCAACGGCTGTTTTATGTTTATGTCCGATCTGCTAAAAAAGATTGACATCCCATGCGAGGTTTCTTTTATTAAACTCTCGTCGTACGAAGGGACTTCGACCACCGGCACCGTAAAACAGATATTCGGACTCAACGACAACATCGAGGGACGAACCGTTGTGATAGTGGAAGACATTGTCGATACGGGCATTACAATGGAACAACTACTAAAGAATCTGAAAAATTATCATCCAAAGGATATTAAAATTGCAACTTTTTTACAAAAACCGGAAGCATTGCAACGTGATATAAAAACAGACTATGTAGCAATAGAAATTCCAAACGATTTTATTGTGGGATACGGGCTTGACTACGATGGGTTCGGACGTAATTTAAATGAAATTTACACTATTATAAAAAACTAAATTATGCTTAACATTATAATTTTCGGAGCACCCGGCTCCGGCAAAGGCACCCAAAGTGAAAACTTGATTGAAAAATACGGATTGGAACATATCTCGACAGGCGATGTCTTGCGTGCCGAAATTAAACAAGGAACAGAGTTGGGTAAAACCGCTGCCCAATACATCGAAAAAGGACAACTCGTACCTGACGAATTGATAATCAACATCTTGGCTTCCGTCTTCGATAGCAAAAAAAATGCCAAAGGCGTTATTTTCGATGGATTTCCACGCACCATACCTCAAGCTCAAGCTTTAAAAACAATGCTTGCCGAAAGAGGCACCCAAATTGATGCCGTAATTGCATTAGAGGTGGACGACAAAGAGTTGATAGAACGCTTGCTAAACAGAGGCAAAGTATCGGGACGCTCCGACGACAATATGGATACCATTCAGAATCGTCTGCAAGTTTACCACTCGCAAACGGCTCCACTCATCGAATACTACAAAACAGAAGGATTGTACAATCCGGTGAAAGGTACAGGAAGCATTGACGATATTTTTGCCCGCATCAAAAAAGTCATTGCAACACTTTAAAAATTAACGCTTTAACATGAACTCCAATTTTATTGACTACGTAAAGATATTTTGCCGTTCGGGCAAAGGCGGAAGCGGGTCCACTCACTTTCACCGCGAGAAATATATCCCCAAAGGCGGACCCGATGGCGGCGACGGTGGGCGTGGCGGTCATATCATTTTGCGTGGAAATAAAAATTATTGGACACTGATTCATTTGAAATATGCCCGCCACATTTTTGCTGGCAATGGTGGCAACGGGGGGTCGAGTCGTAGTTTTGGTAAAGACGGCGAAGACAAAATAATTGAAGTACCCTGCGGCACCGTAGTTCACGATGCCGAAACAGGTGAATTTATTTGCGATGTAACCGAAGATGGGCAAGAAGTGATTTTACTAAAAGGAGGAAGAGGAGGACTTGGTAATTGGCATTTCAGAACTGCCACCAATCAAACACCGCGTTTTGCACAACCGGGCGAGCCACTTCAAGAGCGAACCGTTATACTCGAGCTGAAAATGCTGGCCGATGTCGGGTTGGTAGGATTTCCCAATGCCGGAAAATCGACTTTGTTAGCTTCAATATCAGCTGCAAAACCCGAAATAGCTAACTATCCATTCACGACATTGGTGCCGAATTTAGGTATCGTTCCTTATCGCGACAACCGCTCTTTCTGCATGGCCGACATTCCGGGTATTATCGAGGGTGCACACGAAGGGCGTGGACTTGGATTGCGTTTTTTACGGCATATCGAACGAAATGCTATTCTATTGTTTATGATTCCTGCCGACTGCGACAATATCCAAAAAGAGTACGAAGTACTTCTCAACGAACTACAACAATACAATCCCGAACTGACAGAAAAACAACGCATATTGGCTATCACAAAATGCGATATGCTCGACAGCGACTTGATTAAAGAGTTGGAAAAGGAATTGCCAAAGGAACTTCCTTCTGTTTGCATTTCATCGCTTTCAGGATTGCACCTTACCGAGTTAAAAGACTTGATTTGGAAAACCTTGAACGAAAATCCCGTCAAGAAAGAGATTTCGCATCGTCCTATCGAAGTTTCAGAAATCGCACGCGAAGAGTTCTCCGACGACGAAACAGAAGAAGTTGAAAACAACGAAATACCCAATTTCGACGAGTTCGATTGGGACGATTAAAGAAAACGACTCTGCGATTCCGATTGTAAAAATCCGTTGCGTTTTTGTACCCACCACGGAGCAACAATGCGTTTTTTCTTGATGCTCAAAACCAATAGCGTTATCGACATTATCAAGCACACCACGGTAGCCTGAACAGAGGCCTCGATACCAAACACACCGCCCGTAATCCATTCGCTTCCTTCGATATGCGTTGTCAGCAACGAAACATTCATTTCGTTACCCGAAAGATTTGCACCGAATATGCCCGATTGAACAAAGTTCCACGCAAAATGAATAGCGATAGGGAACCACAAACTCCTTGAATAGACATACGCCACACTCAACAATACGCCGGCTTGTAAGGCAAGTGCCAAAGCTATCCAAATCGATGCCCCGGGATTTGCCATGTGTAACATTCCGAAAATCAATGCGGAAACGACAATGGCAATATACGACCCCAATTTCTCTTCAAGCAAGCGAAACAGTACTCCTCGGCAAACAATCTCTTCGAAAACAGCAGCCGAAAATGCCAACGAGAATGCCGGCAGCATCGACATAACATTATTCACAGAAAGAATTTTCATATCTGCAAAAAGTGCAAGAACGAGAAACACAACCATCTGCAACACGACTCCCCAAAACAATCCGAAAAAGAGATTCAATCCCATTGTTTTCGTCGAAAGTTCGTGTACATACCGATGCTCGTAAACACCAAATAAAACGACATAAACAAACACCACAAAAAAAGGAGGTATCACCTCCACAAAAAAATTCACTGCATCGACCGGCAGTTTGACAATCTGAGCTGCATCGAACACCAACAATCGACAACCCATATACACTGCCGTTATTACAAGCACGCCTATCACAATGCGTGTAATAAAACAATTGACAAATGCCGAAAGTACCTGCTTAAATGTCATATAACTTTTACCCTAAAACAAACGCATTAGCAAATATAGGGAAAAGAATCTTGTTTGAAACAAAAAAGGTCGGCAAAAACCGACCCTTAATTTTTTTTACCAACAATTAGAATTTGATAGAACCACCACCTTTTTCGTTTTGAAGGTCTAAGCAATCACCTTGTGAACCCGAAACTTTTTCCGACTTAAAATCAGTAAACTTCCCATAAGTAGCATTCATCAAATCCTCACTCATCCAAGTATATGTAACGACTTCTACTCCTGCTTGTTTATATAAGTTACCTTCCAGCAACGAGCTTCGCTACTATCCTTACATGACGAAAACGCAAATGCTACACAAGCAATTGCAACTGCAAAAAAACATTTTTTCATACTTTTAAGATTTAAATTTAACATAAAAATTTTTCGCAAAAATATACATATTTCATATTTCGTGTACAAAATATCCTTATTTTTTATAAAAAATGTGAAATCCCGCTTTTTCCAAGTCCTTCCAATAGGTTGGATACGATTTTGAGACAACTTCTTTATGCTCTATTTTTATCGGTTGTTGCAGAGCAATCGGAGCAAAAGCCATTGCCATTCGGTGGTCGTTGTAGGTAGCAACCGAAATAATCGAATTTTGCATTTCGGAACGCACACCATTCCAAGCAAGTACGCCATTTTCCGGCTCACACACTTCGAAACCGAACTTTGCAAGTTCCGTTCTCAAAGCAAAAATCCGATCTGTTTCTTTTATCTTCAAGCTTCCCAGTCCGCTGAAACAGAAAGGGATGCCCAAAAAACAGCAGGTAACAACAAATGTTTGTGCCAAATCGGGCTGATTGACAAAGTTGTATTCCATTCGGGCGACCCGCTCTCTTGTGGCAACGATACGCACCCCTTCGTCCTCGAACGTCGAAGAAACGCCCAACGCAAGAAACAACTCTGCGAGTTTGGAATCGCCCTGCAAACCTTTGTTTGTCAAACCTCGCAAAAAATATGCACCCTTGCCTCGCAATGCCAGAATCTCGTACCAATACGAAGCTGCCGACCAATCCGACTCCACCACATAAGGGTGCATCTGGTAGCGCGACGAAGCTATTTCCAACACATTTTCTTCCTCGCTTACATCTACTCCAAACGTCTGCATCAACTGACGCGTAAGTGCTATGTATGGTTGCGAAATAACCGGCGGAATCAACTCTATGCGTAAACCGTTTTTCATCATCGGAGCAATCATCATCAATGCCGATACGTATTGACTGCTGACATCGCCTTTCAATCGGATTTTTCCTCCCTCAAGTTGCTTGCCGACCACATCTATCGGCGGAAATCCGCCCTGCTCCGCATAATTGATGTTTGCACCCAAATCGCATAATGCATCAACCAACAAGCGAATCGGACGCTGTTTCATGCGTTCAGTACCAGTAAGACGACATTCACACTGCGGCTTTTGCGCAAAATAAGCCGTCAGAAAACGCATAGCCGTACCTGCAGCTCCTATGTCAATCGTACGACTTTGACTATCAAGAGCACGCAGCAACACATCTGTATCGTCGCATTCAGCCAAATTTTCGATGGGAGCATGCTCGCCCGAAACAGCCCGAATAATTAGCACCCTATTACTAATACTTTTCGACGCCGGCAACTGAATTTCTGCATCGAAAACGGAGGAATACTCTATCAAAACATCCATTAGCGGTATTCATTAAAATAGGTTTCATTTTTGCGACCTGTCCATATTTTCTGAACATAAGAGCCATCTTTGTCCTTATCCTTACCGCCAACAATAAAAATTCGGTATTGATTTTTTGACGCATTCAACAAATTGCGTGTAGAGAATATCGAAGACTTAATTGTAGGGACGTAGTTCCGAGCGACAATTTTTTCGTCGGCTCCTGTCCACGTAAAGCCGAAGTCGGGCGACAACAATATCGAATCCGACAACACACCGTTTTCTTCGCCACCAAACATCAATACGTTGTGGTCATAAGCAATCGTTGCCGCATTCTTCCTGCAAGGCCAATTGTCACCATCTTGCGAAAAATCGACCCAATAGATACCATTTTCGGTTGACCAAGCACCTGCCGAAGTACCATCTTTTGCTGTACCTCCCACCAACAGATAACGCATCCGTCCCGAAGGTGATTTTTCGGCAACAACCGCATAATCCTGTACAGGGAAAGATTCCGGACAACGATATGCTAACTGCCACGAGCCACCCTCGTCCGAAGACATTACAACCGAGTCTTGTGCCAAAGCAAACAAAGCGTTTCCTTCTTTAAACAGCAATTGTTTGATAGACACATCGGTTATAGTGTTCGATGTCCACGTTTCACCATCAGACGAGACAAAAAACTTATCGTCGGCCACTGCATAAAATTTATCGGCACAGATAATATGCTCGATGGCATTGACCGCGAGTCCCTCAAGTGCCACTGATTGCCACCCTTCAGCAAAATCGGTACTGACATCCAACATTGCCACATTATTGATGTTTCTGAAAAGAAATATCTTGTCAGAAAAAAGTACCGCTTTCTCGGCTTTTATTGTCGAAGAGGTTGTCGGATAAGTACGCTCGTCCCACAAATAGAGTTCGTGGTCGATCTGATGCACATTCGATTTTATCAGATAACGCTGTGTTGTATCGGCATTTTGAGCATAGACAAGCACTTTGACGGGCAGTTCGAAATCCATCGTATCCGTTCCCGAATAAGTAACTGAATCGTTTAAAACGATAGTAGAAACAACCGCTTTTGTAGTTATGGTCGGTATTACGGCTTTGAGCGAAGAACCATACAACATGGAGTCGCGATTTTGAATAAAACCCGTATATTCAACGCCTTTATAAACAAAAAAAGTATCCGCATTCACATAAAAAAGAGCATTATTGACCGATTCCACCGAATCGACAGATGTCAAATAAAGATTTCTAATTGTAGTAACAACAGAAGGTTCGGTTTCGTCATTGTTACAGCCGACAAACAAAGCAACAACAAGAATCGAGGAAATGCTCCATTTTTTTAAAAAATCCATACAAACTCTTTTTTCAATATATGTGCAAAGTTAATAAGAAAAAGTTGTCTTTCCGTTGATTGGCTTTTTTTTATGATTTTTTTCATAAAAGCACAAAAAACAAACTATTTTTGCATTCAATCAAAATCATTAGAATGAACATTACCGAATTATATCGTTTGTTTTTGGCACATCCGAACATCACTACTGATAGTCGTAACTGCTCTGAACACGCTATTTTTTTTGCACTCAAAGGAGAAAATTTCGATGGCAACGGTTTTGCCGAAAAAGCAATTGAAAACGGAGCCTCGTATGCCGTGATAGACAACCCGAGATACCAAAAAGACGAGCGTTTTCTTTTGGTTGCCAATGCGTTGGAAACGCTCCGTGAGCTGGCCGCCTATCATCGTAGGCAACTGCACATTCCCGTCGTAGGCATTACCGGCACCAATGGCAAAACAACCACCAAGGAACTGACCGCCGCCGTGTTGAGCAAAAAATACCGCACACTCTACACACAAGGCAACCTGAACAACCACATCGGTGTCCCGCTGACACTACTCCGTATAAAACCGACACACGAGATGGCCATTATAGAAATGGGTGCCAATCACCCGGGCGAAATCGAAGATTCGGTAACGATAGTTCGCCCCACGCATGGCATCATCACCAACGTGGGGAAAGCACACATCGAAGG